>LXOW01022780.1_pt1 | contig 51487 bp, 44 predicted proteins | sample 1368591 | NCBI WGS metagenome assembly LXOW01 (sample SAMN04884650, study PRJNA319009) | bovine gut metagenome | isolation source: Cow rumen | host: Bos taurus | place: Italy: Legnaro (PD) | collected 2014-07-09
AACAACACCCGATTTTCATCGAGTGTTGCCTTGTTTTTTAAGAGACTTTTTTAACAGCCCCGGAAAAATATGCACGCTGAGCGTGCTCGATATGTTCGCTTCGCGAACTCGATATGCACGCTTCGCGTGCTCGATATGTGCCGCGCAGGCGCGGCACGCGATATGTCCGGCTGTGCCGGACGAGAGAAATGGAAACCGCTTGAAATTTGGGTAACCACCCGTAGGGGCCGAAGCCCTTTCGCGCAGCGGAAGGGTTCGGCCCGCAAAGAATCGATACGCACTCCGCACCGGCTTTCTTATCGATTCGACCACTGACACCGTAGGGGCGCCTCAGAGGGCACCCGCCCCGAGGGAGCGCATAAACGATAACAAATAGCGTCGATTGTACTGAATAACTCGAACTCTTCGACTTGTAATCACGCCGGTTTGTAATGGCTGTTAACATTATTCGTTTGTTCAGAGCATAATTATGGAAATTAAACCAATTGCCACAGTCCGCAGCCCTTTCTCCGAAAAATTCGGAATACCCCGTCAGAGCGGGCGCGCGCCGCACGTGACGTCCGAAATAGTATTCGAGCCCGGATACGGTACCGCCGAGGCGGTGCGCGGGCTCGAGGGATTTGATTATATCTGGATAATAATCGGCTTTTCAATGGTCGGGGAAGAGGAGTGCAGGCTTTCGGTCAGGCCTCCCCGCCTCGGCGGAAACCGAAAGGTCGGGGTATTTGCCAGCCGCTCGCCATTCAGACCGAACCGCCTCGGACTTTCGTCGGTAAAGCTCGAGGGAATCCGCCGCGTAAATGGACTCGGCACGGTGCTGACGGTCAGCGGCGCCGATCTCGCCGACGGTACGCCGGTGTACGATATCAAGCCCTATCTGCCATTTACCGATTCGCATCCCGGCGCCGCCTGCGGCTACGCCGCACAGGGCGAGGATCACCGGCTTGAAATCGACGATCCGGACGGCATGCTCGATACTCTCTCGCCTGAAATCCGTGCCGGCGTCCGCGAGTGCATCGCCGACGACCCGCGTCCGTCATACGCCGACGACCCGGACAGAATCTACGGCATGAACTACGCCGGATACGATATCGGCTTCCGCGTGACGGATTCGGTTGCGCACGTCGTCAGAGTCGAAAAAACAGGGGAAAAAACATAAAAGTGGAGATTTTTCCGAAAACTCCCTCATTTTTTTGTAACTTTCCCGAAAAACTCGCTCATTTTTTTGTCAATTTCAGAAAAAACTCGCTCATTTTTTTGTAAAACGCTTGATTTTGCCTTTATAATGTGATATACTGTCATAAGAAACGAGGTGTCGTTATGGCTGAATATCTGAAAAGAAAAATCGACAAATATCTGTCGGAATGGAAAGCCGATCCGGAGCGCAAACCTTTGATTATCAAGGGTGCGCGGCAGGTAGGCAAAACCGAATCGATCCGCAATTTCGCAAAGGCGAATTATGCTAACGTAATTGAAATCAATTTTGTTTCTGACCCGGTCTACAAACAGATTGTTGAGAACGGATATGCTCCCGGGGCAATAATAAAAAATATCTCCAGGATTAACCCGGGTATCAGATTCGTCAAAGGCGAAACGCTGATCTTTTTTGATGAAATTCAGGAGTTTCCGGATATTGCTACGTCGCTCAAGTTCTTTTCTCAGGAAGGAAGCTGCGACGTGATCTGCAGCGGTTCGCTGCTCGGAATCCACTATAAGGAAATCTCGGGAATCAGCGTCGGATATAAAACCGAAACCGTGATGCGCTCGCTGGATTTTGAGGAATTCCTTTGGAGTCTCGGGTACGGCGATTCGGTAAAAGATGATATTCTTTCTCATATGAAGTCGTTTACCCCGTTTTCCGATCAGGTGCTGAAGATTTACAACGATCTTTTCACCGACTACTGCATTGTAGGCGGTATGCCCGAGGTGGTGAAGGATTTAACAGAGCGCAGGACTTTCGAAAAAACTCTCGAGTTGCAGCGCCAGATTATCATGGGCTACGAGGCAGACATCCGGAAATATGCAGAGGGGCTTGACAAAGCCCGCATTGCAAACGTGTTCAGGTCTATTCCTTTCCAGCTGGGAAAGGAGAACAAAAAATTCCAGATTTCGAAAGTCCGGTCCGGCGCGAAATTCAAGGACTACAGGGGCTCTTTTGAGTGGCTCGAAGACGCGGGAATTGTCAATATCAGCCGTGCGCTTCAGACGCCTCACCTGCCGCTGAAAGGCAACGCAATTGAAGACAACTGTATATTATATTACGCAGACAGCGGCTTGCTTCTGTCTCAGCTTGACGATGAAGCGCAGTCGGATTTCCGCCGGAACAGGAACTTCGGCGTATATAAAGGCGGCCTGTTCGAAAGCATAGTCGGGGAGGCGCTCGTCAAATCCGGATACAGTTTGTGCTATTATAAGAAAGAGAACTCGACGCTTGAAGAGGAGTTCTTCGTAAGGCATAATGATTCGCTTGTCCCGGTCGAAGTAAAAGCGGGAAACAACAACGCGAAGTCGCTTTCAACGTTGATAAAAAGCAAGGATTACGAAGAAATCACTTTCGGGATAAAAATTGTCGGCGGCAACGTGGGATACGAATCAAACGTCTGCACTTTCCCTCATTTTTGCGCTTTTCTGATCAAGGATTTTCTGGCCGATTTCGAAAATAAAAATGCCGGTCGCTGACTGGCAAATTGAACCCGTCGCTTTTTCGGCTTGTGGCTTTTGTCAGACGGGTAAAGATAAAACTGAGATAACTGCCCTCAATAAATTGAACAGCGCACAGAGTATAACGTTTGTTATGCCCTGTGCGTTGTTTTTGATATTTGCAGGATTCGCTTTCCCATAAACCCTAACGCCTGTTGTGATGTGCACCAAAACGCCTCTTGAAAAGCCTCAAAATGCTCAAACGCTCTTTTCAAACGGCAAGAAACGCGGAATTTTTTAACAAAATATTAAAAAATTATTAAAACAATATTGACATCTTGGGACGAATGGTGTAAAATATATACGGTCTTCGGACCCCGGGGGAACACCCAAAACGGTGGCGGTCGCCTCCTTCAACCGGAGGGGGTGAAAAACAGTTTCCTCCTTCCGGAATTCCGAAAGGAGGTGATGCCTATGGCGTTGTATTATGCGATGCCCGCGGCATCGTTGCTTATGGAAGTCGGATTTTCCGAGCTGATAGGTTTGGCAATGTTCATCGTTGCCTTGATTGCACTTGTGACGAACAACAGACGTAAGTAAAAAACTAACCGCCCACGATCTCCAAATCCGGCGGTTAGTTTTAATTGTCGAAAGGAGGTGACCGTCGCCGGTGTTCCCTTGGTTATTATTATACACCAATACACCGGGAATGTCAACAGATTTACGAGCTGTTTTTAGGGCGTGAACTTCGGGTTGTGTTCTTGAGGAGAAATCGCAAAATACCGAAAAAAACACCGCAAAATTCAGAAATATAATACCGCAAAATTCAGAAGTAAAATGCCTCAAAATTGCGAAATGCTCTTTGCGAGCAATACGTCCGGACTAAAACACTTTTATTAACCAATGTTCTTAGGCCTCATCCGGCTTTTCCGGCCGCATACCAAAAGGCGGCCGGAAAAATCTACCTTCCCCCCCTGGGGAAGGCACCGCGAGTGGTCGTCCCGGATGAGAAAGTCGGTTCCGATTGCGCGCCGGTTTGTTAGCGGGCCGAACCGCCTCGCTCTCGCGAAACGGATCGGCCCGCCGAAAATCGATACGCACACGGAAAAGGCTTTCTTATCGATTTGACCACTTGCACCGTAGGGGCGCCTCAGCGGGCGCCCGCCCCGCAGGATACGCATAAGCGATAACAAATAAAGAATCGACTTTCTATCGCACTTTTGCGGTGTAGCAGTCCAATTCTCAATCTTTGTGATCGTTGTTGCCTCCCCCTCGGGGCGGGCGCCCGCTGAGGCGCCCCTACAGTATCAAATGGCGCATAGAGCACAACAATTGTTATACTCTATGCGCCGTTATATTATTCTTTCTCGTCTCTTTTAACCGCGGCGTTGAAAAGCAATGCTTTTAACGCCGCGATTTCACTCCGTGCGAAGCGCGGAATTTCACCCGTGAGGAGCACGGATTTCACTCGCGCGAAGCGCGAATTTCACTGCTTCGTGCGGGCAGCCCGCAACATTTTCTTCGAAAATGTGGCGCCCCTACAGTATCAAATAACGCATACAGCGTAACATTTATTACACTGTATGCGCTTTTAATAGTTAATAATCCAAATGACGCATACAGCGTAATAATCATTACGATGTATGCGTCATTTGTTATTGTTTTCGCGTCACTTTTATCGTCTCGCGGGGCGAGACGCTTCACTCGCCGCTTGGGCGGCGAACTTCACTTGCGGCGAAAGCCGCAAACTTCACTGCTTCGCTGCGTCCGCAGCGAAGTATATCAGTTCTCTCAGCGGCTGTTTGTCCTTGAATCCGTACGCGTGCCAGGCGACCGATAGGCGTCTCTCGGGAAAGACGCAGAGGTCCTGGCCGTACATGCCGCCCTTGGCGTAGGCGTCGCCGATGCCGGCCGGGCGCAGTTCGTATCCGCGGGAGATTACGATATTCACCCATTCTTCGGAGAGAAGGCGCTCACCGTTCCACAGTCCTTTACGGCGGTAGAGCTCGCCGAGTTTGACCATATCCTTCGATCTGACGTAGAGGCCGGTGGCGCCCATCGGATGTCCCTGCGGGCAATGGCTCCAGGCCGCCTCAGCGTATCCCTGCTTGACGAATATCTCGCGCCAGAGCAGATTGTCTATCGGTTCTCCTGTGGCTTCCTCGACGGCTCTCGAGAGGAGGTAGTAGGCAGCGTCGGTGTAGCAGCGCTCGACGCGCGGCTCGGCGACGAAGGGCTCGGCGAAGAGATATCCGAGATAATCGTAACCGAACTTTCCCGCGGGAGCTACGTCTATGTCGAGAAATCCCGACGGAAGTCCGAGTTTGTGCAGCATGACGTCGTCGTAGGTGATCGTCTGCCAGCGAGGATCGGTATCCGGCTTCATATATTTGCCGAGCAGTTCTGCGACTCTGTCTTCGGGTTTGATCAGGCCTTGGTCGAAAGCGAGTCCGAACGCCGTGACGGTGTATGCCTTCGCTATCGAGTAGGAGTCCTGGCAGCGGTTCGTTTTAACAAAAGTGAGGTTTTCCTCAATTTCGTCGCCGAGCAGGGCGAGGGTGAAGATCGGGCAGTGGTTTTCGCGTACGTAGGATTCGATTTTTTCGGTGAGTTCGCTCATTTCGGCGCTCCTTATAATTCTGCCCGGCGCAGAATAATCGCCGGGCAGAAGATTTTTAGTATTTTGACGTCGGGTCGACGATCTCGCCCGCCATGACGCGCGCGGCGTCGGCGGCGATCTTGTCGGTGAAGGTTCTGAGCACGCAGAACTCTCCGCGGCCGCCGTTGACGGTCAGCATCGAGCGGCGCTCGGAGTAGGGATAGTATCTGTAAACGTATTCGGGCTCCTGCGCAAACGTCGTGCGGACGGTGATCTTGACCGAGCACTTCGCGTCGGGATCGGCCGTGAACTCGGCGATCTTGTCGTCGGACAGTCCGAAGACTCCGTCGTGGACGTCGCCTTCGATCGAGGCGTAGAGTATCGACTGGTAGAACTTGCGGAAGATCGACATGCCCATGCGGCTGTATTCGGTCGTCTTTCCCTGCGGATCGGTGATGAGAACGGTGTCGGCGTTGACCGCGACCGTCGTTCCGTCTTCGCCCGTGATGTTTCCGACGAGCACGACGACCTCGTCGCCGTATTTGTTCGTCGAGTATTTCGCGCCGCGGATCGTGGCTCTCGTGCCGTTTGAGTCAACAGCCGTTACCTTGTCGGACGTGATCGTCCATGTGAATCCCGACTTGTCGGTGATCTTGTAGGTCGAGAATGACGCGAACTTGTTGCCGTCTGAATCCTCGGCGTAGAGGAACATGCGGTCGGACGTGATCGTCGTGTTCTCCTTCGCCTTGTCCGAATATGTCGGATTCGACATCGAGTCGGAGAGCGAGTTGTCCATTTTGAAGGTGTAGGTCTTGCCGTTCGCTTCGACGATTATCTCCTTCGCCCAGGCGAGGTTCATATCGAAGTAGCTCGAGTCGACCCAGTCGGTCAGTTTGTAATCGAGAAAGAGCATCTGCGCCGAGTCGATTTCGACTATGAAGTCGTAGAGGTTCGACATTACGTAGTAGGTGCCCGACGGCGTCAGGTCGCTGACGTAGATGTAGTGCTCGATTCCGAGCTTCTCGCCGCCGTCGAATACGAAGTAGATCAGGCGGTAGGGATCGTCAAGGCCGTATTTTTTGATGTCCTCCTCGGTCGGGCCGAGTTTGACCGTCCGTGAGATGGCCATTGTGTAGAACGCCTGCATCGTCGCATCGGCGCTGCTGGAGTTCATCAGATAGTCCTCGGGGTAATGAAGCTCGTAGGCCCTCGAATGATAGAAGGTGCCGAAACGCGAGTCCATATCCCAGAAGGAGAACGAGACGATCGGGTTCATGATATAGTTCTCGTCGGCGTCGGCGAGTTTCAGCTCCTCGCGCGATACGAGGGTGAACGTCCTTACGTCGAAGTAGTTGTTCATCTGCATCGGGTAGGAGATCGCCGGCTGAACGAAGCGCTCTATCGGCAGATCGAGGATGTTGGCGACGTCCTCCGCCGGATGAGTCGGATCGTACATCGAGATAATGTTGCCCTCGACCGAATAACTCATGATATATACGGCGTCGCGCTGCGTGTACTTCACGTAGTATCCGGCGCCCGAGGGAATCTCGTCGCCGATATAGACGCTGTAGGAGTGTCCGTCGGTATCGATCATGCGGTACCAGGACGGGGTGTAGTCGTACTCGTTTCCGTCGGCGTCCTTACGCCGCTCGGGAGCGAGTCCGTATTCGGTGTATTTGCCGTCGGCGTCCTTGATAGGGTCCTTAATTTTCTGGATCGTCAGCGTGTATCCGCAGCTGACCGCCAGGGAGGAGAAGAGAGTCGGCTGGTAGGGCGTTCCCTCGTATCCCTTGATCTGGAAGTTGTCGTCGGCGTCGCGGTAGAAGGTGAAGGTTCCGTAGCTGTTGTGAACCTCGATCGACTGTATGTGATCCTGGTTCGTGTGGTTGTACATAAGCAGGCGCGACGAGGTGCCGAGCGATTCGCCTTCCTCGGTATCGACGACCGCGACGACCTTGTAGTCGCCGCTCGCTTCGTCGATCTCGAGCAGCGTGCTCGCTTTCGCCGTGACGTAGTAGCCGTCCTTCGTGACGTCCATCAGCGCCCCCGACTTGTCGGTCAGGGCGTACTTTCCGGCGACCTTCTTGATGTAGTATTTTTCACCGTCGACGTCGCTGAACACGTAGATGCTCACTATGTATTTCACAAGAGCGAGCAGGCCCGCGAGCAGCACGATTCCGGCGAGCAGTATGATTATCGCGCGTCTTTGCGCCCTGAGTACCGAGCGGCGCTTGACGGCCTTGATTCCGGTTGCTTTTTCCATTTTCTGCCGGCGTGCCTCTCAGCGTCTGTACTTTCTCCGCACGAGTACGAAGATCGCAACGGCGGGAGTGATGATCGCGGGAAGCGCGATAAGGACCCAGGTGTAGGCGTTCGCCTGAGCCGTCGTGATGTTCTCGATCGACGTCTTGGCGAAGGGTTTGTGGTCGAGATTGACTATGACGAGTTCCTTGCTGACCGCGCGGAGAGCGCTGAGCATAAGGTCTTCGTTGCCGTATGTGTTAGACTGCAGCAGCGGGTTGGAGAGGAACTCGGTCGAGCCGCAGGCGATGACGTAGGAGTAGTCGGCTGTCGTGTTGTCGGCCATGCGCGACTCTCTCGTAACCGTCATGAGATGGAAGGGCTCGAGTTCGGACGCCTCGCGGACCGTCGTGCCTCCCGAAATCTCGATTGCGGACGGATAGGAGTTGAAGACGTCGTATATGTCTCTCGATACTCCGTTGGAGTAGTAGGAGTAGTATGTGAAGTTCTTGGTCGCGTCGTCTTCGTCCTCGTAGAGAACGCGGCTGTATCCGGCCGCCTCCTCATAGGAGATTCCCATGACGCTCGGGAAGACTACCTTCGGCGGGTAGGTCGTGCGCAGATCGGCGTGCAGCGAGGCGCCGAGGCCGTTCGACGTGTAGGCGCCGACGATCTTCAGTCCGTCGGTCGAGATCGAGTTCTCGGTATCCTTGACGTAGCATCCGTTGGTGATTCCGAGCTGGTTCTCATATCTGTCGAACTTGATGCCCCATTCCTCGAGATACTCCTCAAGATTCGGCAGCACCGGGGATGTCGGATTCATAAAGACCATCATCGAGTTGGTTCCGTCTATGAATCTGTCGATCTTCTCGATTTCCGAAATGTCGGAGATTCCGTCGTTTACGAGGAAGTCGTCCACCGGATTGTATATGACGAGCAGACGGCAGTCTTCCGGAATTTCTTCGGTTGTGAGATTGATGAGCTGAAGCTTGTATCCTGCGTCCTCGAGCATCTGGAGCATGGCGCCCGAAGCGGCGAGATCGGTCTGCGTCGCGAAGGGCTCGCCGTGGTTGTATGTGATGCAGCAGACGGGAGACTCGGCTCTCGTTACCGCCATGATGGCGGCGCAGAGGCGCTTCTCGCCGTTGTATGACCAGGGCGTCGTATCCGACGAGTCGTTGAAGACGTACATCGCGCGAAGGGCGAATACGCGGAACTCGGTGCCCGAGGCGACGATGATGCTCGTCGAATAGATGTTCGATTTCGACATCGCCTTGTACTGCTGGACGGCGGTCGGATTGCGCCAGATGTTGACGGTCGATACGTGGACGTGAGAGTTGTGCTTCTCGAGTCCGCGCGCCGTCTGGTAGACGTATCCGTGGAGAGTGTTCTCCATGATGTTGTCTTCGTCGTCGCAGAAGATGATGTCGACGTCCTTGTCGATCGATGCAATCGAGTCGATGGCGGCCTGCGAGAGAGTGTAGAGGCGCTGGCTCGTCAGGTCGGTGTAGAGCATGAATTTATCCGCGAGGAGCGAGAAAATCGCGTTCACAAGCAGAATGACGGCGACGATTGCCGCGGTGAGGATGACGGCGGCGCTTCCGTAGCGGAAACGGCGGGAGGAAAGTCCTGATTTCATAACCGCACCTCCTCTCACTTCGCCCAGCGGCGGTGCTCAAACACGCGCACCGTCATATAGACGAAGATGAACGCCAGCGACAGATAGTAGAGCAGACTCGACCAGTCGAGTATGCCGCGCTGGAAGTTCGTGAATCTCGACAGAACGCTGAACCAGTCGAGCACGTAGCGCAGGGCGTAGCTGCCGACAAGGCGCGTTCCTTCGGAATCGCTTCCGACCGAATTGAGTATGTTCAGCAGTATCATGACCGCCAGCGCTGAGATCGTGATGATCGCCGCCGAGAGCTGGTTCTCGGTGAGCGACGACACGAAGACGCCGATCGCGATGAAGGCGGCGCCGATGAGGAGTATTCCGAGGAAGGAGCCGGCGATTTCGGCCGTTACCGGGCCGATATGCGTCAGAGCGTCCTCGTTCAGCGCTCTTTCGGCTTTACCGACTATGTAAAGCGGAATGACGTTGATCAGCGAGACGAGCAGCGCGCCTCCGAAAATTGTGAAGGCGGCGAGGAACTTACCGAGCACCATGCCGGTGATCGATACGGGAGAGGTCAGGAGCATCTGTTCGGTCCTGAGTTTCTTCTCCTCGGCGAAGGTTCTCATCGTCAGAAGCGGAATGAGTATCACCATCACGATGATCAGATAGTAGAAATAGGACGACGTCGAGTAGCTCTTACTCTGAAGCGTAAGATAGGTGCAGAGCGCCGCGGCAACCGTCAGAAAGACGCCGATGAAGACGAATCCGACGGGATTGATAAAGTAGGAGCGCATTTCCTTCTTGTAAATCGCAAGCATTATTCGTCTCCTCCTTTATCCTTTTTTTCGCCGCTCTCTCCGAGAGCTTCGGCTATGGTGTCGTTCTTTATCGTATGGTCGTCGTAGTATTTTCCGGTCTGCTCTTCCTCGGGCTCGTCGGGCGTTTCGCGCGAGGCGGCGCGCTCGACCATTCCGGCGGCCATCTCCTTTTCGGCGGAGCTGCGGCGAGCTTCGATGGACTTTGTCTTCTTCTTCGTGCGGAAGCGGCTGTCCTCATTCTCATCTGTTTTGTCGACGACGGCGATGAAGATGTCCTCGATGCTCATTCCGAGCGCTTCGAGTCCGATCATCGGCCAGCCGCGCGCCGCGAGAGTCGAGAAGAGCTTCTTGCGTATGTCGGTGCCAACTTCGCTTTCGACCATATAGGTGTAGGCGTCTCCGTCGCGGGCGGCGAGCACTTCGGCGTAGGCGACGCCGGGAATGTCGTTGCGGAGCATCGAGAGGACTTCTCTCTGCGGGCCGCAGATCTTGACGTTGAAGCGCCTTGCGTTCTCGACCACTCTCGCGATGTTCTCGGTCATCTCGTCGGCGACGACCTTTCCTCTGTTGATTATTATAATCCTGTCGCAGACCGCCTGTACCTCCTGCAGTATGTGCGTCGAGAGGATGACGGTGTGCTCTCTGCCGAGAGTGCGTATCAGGTTGCGTATCTCGATTATCTGCTTCGGATCGAGGCCGATCGTCGGCTCGTCGAAGATGATCAGCGGCGGGTTTCCGACCAGCGCCTGGGCGATGCCGACGCGCTGTTTGTAACCCTTCGACAGAAACTTTATCTGGCGGTTGCGGTAGTCGCTGATTTTGACGACTCTGCAAATCTCGTCGAGATGCTTTTCTCTGTCGTACTGGCGGCAGTCTTTCAGGTCGTATGCGAAATTGAGATATTCGTTAACAGTCATATCGCCGTAGAGCGGAGGCTGTTCGGGAAGATAGCCGATCAGCTTCTTGGCGTTTACCGGATCGTCGAGAATGTCGATGTCGCCGATTGTGACGGTGCCCGACGTCGACGACAGAAATCCGGTTATCACGTTCATCGTCGTGCTTTTACCGGCTCCGTTCGGACCGAGAAATCCTACGACTTCGCCCTTCGCGACTTCGAAACTTACGTCGTCGACCGCGCAGAAGCTGCCGTAGTTTTTCACAAGGTGGGAGACTTTGATCATTTTACGGTTTTCCTTTCGTCAGGAGATAGTTGAGGAATGAGCTGTACGTTATCGGTCAATCAACGGGGGCGTTGAGAAGGATTTCTCCTCCAACGCCCCCGTTCATTTGCGGAGCGCGCCGCCTGCGGAAGGTCAGGCTTCGGCGGGGCCTTCGGGCTCGGCCGGAGCTTCGGGAGCGGGAGCTTCCGGAGCCGGAGTTTCCGCTGCGGGTGTTTCTTCGGCGGTATTCTTTTCGAAGTCGCTGAGTTTAGCGGACATTTTTTCAATGAGGTCGGGCTTGTCGGCGTTCGGAGCGTCGGGGCATACGAAGAAGTAGGCCATCACGAGTCCCTCAAAGAGAGGAGCAAGGATGAGAACCAGTACGGCCGCAACGACGAACACGATGCCGAAAACAAAACCGACGTAGGGGATCAGGGAGAGTGCAAAGAGTATTCCGAGAGCCGCAGAGATGCATGCAGAGAAGAGCAGCTTCGCAAGGAACATCTGAAGCTTCTTGCCCTTTGTCATCTTAACCGAAAGTCTGAGCGCCTGCGTGGCGGTGAGTTCGGGCTTCGTGACGAGAATGTAGGGAAGGAAGGAGTAGGCCCAGCTCCTGTTGATCAGGAAATAGGATCCGAGGCAGCCGATTGCGGCAGCGACGAGACCGGCGAGCACGTAGAAAATGATCGGCAGGACCGGAACGTTTCTGAAGGCGAATCCGATCACGGCGATGACGCCTCCGCCGATGAAGGCGCAGAGGCCGGTTCCGAAGTACCAGATGCAGATCCAGAGCAGCTGCCAGGCGTAGGCGCCGAGATATCTCCAGACGCGGCCGGATGAGAAGCCGACGAAGAGCTGGTCGGAGTTGATTTCCTCGCCTCGGACGGCGTCAACGTATACCTTGCTCATTCCGGTGCTGACAATAAGCCCGAAAGCGAGGCCGACGACCGTGAGCAGCGGTGCGGTGAGTATACCCGCGAGGACGCAGACCAGGGAGCAGAGCATTGAAAGCCCCCAGAGTCTGATGGGTTTTCTTTTCAGGACGGCGAACGCCCGTTTGTAAGCGTCGAATAACATTTCACATTCCTCCGAATGGTTTATTGTAAAAATATTATATCACTTAGATATATATGATGTCAATAAAAAAATAAAAACGGAGACCTGCTTTGCGCACTTGACAGCGCGGCCGCGGGATGATATAATATATTCGGTTGCGCGCGCAACCAAAAACGTCAGCCCGCGGAGGTACACAGATGCCGTCTTTTATGCGTGAAATCAATATAGTTTCGAGATGCGGAAGCATATTCCGGTCGGAAAAGCTGAAGGAATACGGTCTCGGAGAGAACAATCACAGCTATATCCTGATACTCTGCCGCAATCCCGGCATCCCGCAGGAGGAGCTTGCCCGGCGGCTTTTCATCAACAAGAGCAACGTCACGCGCACGCTCGCGGCGCTCGAGGCGGACGGATTTGTCACGCGTTCTCCGTCGGAGAAAGACAGGCGGGTCACGCTTGTTTTTCCGACAGAGAAGGCATATTCGGTTCTCCCGGTGATACGCGAAACTCTGCGCGAATGGCGCAGATATCTGACAGAGGATTTTTCCGACGAGGACAAAGAGAAGCTTGTCGAGCTGACGCACCGGCTGGCGGTCAGGGCGGCCGAATACGCAGAGCTGTCGGAGGAGACCTTCGGCGACGACTACGGCGAGAGCGGAGGTGAGCGCGGGTGAAGAAAATCCTCTCATACCTCGGCAGGCACAAGGGACCGATGGCGTTCTCCCTCTCGGTAAAGGTGATCGCCACGCTTATCGAGCTCGTACTGCCCTACATACTCAAGCACATCATCGACGATATAATCAAGCCGCTTGAGGGTACAGACCTTTCGGATCCGAAAGGTCCGCTGACGCGGATTATCGTCTGGTCGGCGATTATGATCGTCGCGTCCGCCGCGTCGGTGACGGGCAATATCTGGGCCAACAGACGCTCGGCCGCCGTCGCGAGGATGGTCGCCGAGGACGTCCGGAACGATCTCTTCCGCGCCTCGATGAACCTCTCTCCGGCCGCGACCGACGCTTTCACGGTGCCCTCGCTCGAAGCGCGTCTGACGACCGATACCTACAACATCCATAATTTCATAAACACCATGCAGCGTATGGGCGTACGAGCGCCTATACTGCTCGTCGGAGGGCTCGCCGTGACGTCTATGATCGACGCGCGGCTGACGCTCGTGATGGCGTCTGTGCTGCCCCTGATCTTCGTCACCTTCCTGCTCGTCACGTCGCGCGGACTGCCGCTTTTCGTCAAAGTCCAGAAGGCTGTCGACGGAATGATAAGAGTCGTCCGCGAAGACGCCGGAGGCATCCGCGTAATCAAGGCGCTCTCGAAGACAGATTATGAACGGCGCAGATACGACGACGCCAACGCGAATCTCTCGAAGACCGAACTCAAGACCAATCTGATCATGTCCTCCGCCAATCCGGCGATGACTCTGATAATGAACGCGGGACTCGTCGCCGTGGTCTTCTTCGGCGCGCGCCTCGTCAATTCGGGCGTGTCCGAGGTCGGCAGCATCATCGCCTTTATTCAGTATTTCTCGATGATTTCGGGCGCGATGATGGCGGTGACGAGGATATTCGTTATATGGTCTAAATCGACGGCGTCTGCGGCGAGAATCACCGAGGTGCTCGAATGCGACCGCGGTCTGCACGTCGTACCCGAAGAGCAGATTCCGCCCGTCCCGGGAGAGTCGGGAATTGTTTTCGACGGAGTCTGCTTTGCCTACGCGACGACGTCGGAAATCCTGCACAACGTTTCGTTTTCGATGCCCGCAGGTTCGCGTCTCGGAATAATCGGGGCTACCGGCTCGGGAAAAACGACGCTCATTTCTCTTCTGATGCGATTCTACGACGTCACGTCGGGCAGCGTCAGGATAAACGGCCGCGACGTCCGGACGATCCCCGAGGAGGAACTGCACTCGATGTTCGGAGTCGTGATGCAGAACGATTTCATCATCTCCGACACGGTTGAGGAAAATATAAAATTCGGGCGGGACATAAGTCGCGAGAGAGTCGTCGAAGCGGCGAAAATCGCACAGGCCGACGGATTCATAAACGAGCTCGAAGGCGGCTACGGATATATGCTGAGCCAGAAGGGAACGAACGTGTCGGGCGGCCAGCGCCAGCGCATTCTCATAGCCCGCGCGGTCGCCGGCGACCCCGATATACTCATACTCGACGACTCGAGTTCGGCTCTCGACTACAAGACCGACGCGATGCTCAGGAGGGCTCTCGCGCATCTTTCACACACGACGATCACCGTCGCGCAGAGAGTAAGCTCCGTTATGTATTGCGACAAGATCATTGTCCTCGAAGAGGGAAGAATAATCGGCTTCGGAACGCACGAAGAGCTGATGCGCGACTGTCCCGTTTACCGCGGGATCAGCGACTCCCAGATGGGAGGTGCTTTCATTGAATAACATACCCGGATTCGCAGGATTCGGCGCGATGGGCGGCGGAGGAAAACAGGGAGCGGGAGCCGACCCGCGCCGCGCGCAGAAGATGGACGCCGCCGCTAAAAGAGCGGTGCTGAAGCGGCTCGGGCGCTATCTTCTTAAATACAAATACGGCCTGCTTGCGGGCTTCATACTGATGCTTTCGGCCAACCTGCTCGGCATTCTCGGCCCGCGGCTTTCGGGCAAGGCGATCAACGCGATCCGCTTCGGGACGGGCGCCGTCGACCTCGAAACGGTCGGTAAATATTCCCTCTATATGGCGCTCTGCTATGCCGGCTCTGCGCTGCTGTCCTTCCTGCTTGCCTCTCTGCTCGTAGTGCTCGGCCGGAAGATCAGCTATACGCTCAGACGCGATATTTTTTCAAAACTGATGACGCTTCCCGTCTCATACTTCGACACGCATCCGACGGGCGACATCATCAGCCGGATTTCATACGACGTCGATACGGTAAATACGTCTCTCTCGCACGACCTGCTTCAGATCTGTTCGAGCGTCGTCACGGTCGCGGGATGCATATTTATGATGGCGTCGATATCACCCCTGCTTCTGACCGTTTTTGCGGTCACGGTCCCGATTTCCCTGACGCTCACGAAGAAGCGCACGACGAAGGTGAGGCCTCTCTTCCGGCTGCGTTCGGCAAAGCTCGGCGAGCTTAACGGATACGCCGAGGAGATGCTCTCGGGTCAGCGCACGATCAGGGCGTACGGCAGACAGAAGGCAATCTCCGAAAGCTTTGAGAAGCGGAACGCCGACGCCTGCGCCGCCTATTACAACGCGGACTACCACGGCGCGACGATCGGACCGTCGGTCAACTTCATCAACAACCTGTCGCAGGCGCTCATAACCATGTTTGGCGGGATATTCTTCCTGTTCAGTCTGACAGGAAGCATAGGAGCCGCGTCGATTCTCTATATCGAACTCGGAGATTTCTCCTCATTTATGCAGTATTCGAGGCGTTTTTCGGCGCCGGTCAACGAGTTTGCCAACATTCTCGCCGATCTGCAGTCGGCGCTGTCGGCGGCAGAGAGGATTTTCCGAATCCTCGACGAGAATCCCGAGCCCGCCGACGCCGCGAACGCAGAGAAACTTGAAAACGTCCGCGGAGCCGTCGAGCTTCGCAACGTGCAGTTCGGATACACGCCCGAGAGGAAGATTATCAGGGATCTCACGGTCGCCGCGAAGCCGGGGACGACGGTTGCCATAGTCGGCCCGACCGGAGCCGGAAAGACGACGATTATCAATCTTCTTATGCGCTTCTACGATATCGACTCTGGCCTGATTTCGATAGACGGAAAGAACGTCGCCTCCCTGACTCGCGAGTCGGTCAGATCGGCATTCACGATGGTCCTCCAGGACACCTGGCTCTTCGGCGGAACGGTGGCTGAGAATATCGCCTACGGCAGAGAGGGAGCGGGACAGGACGAGATCGAAGCGGCGGCCGCCGCGGCGAAGATAGACGTCTTTATCCGTTCGCTCCCGCAGGGATACGACACTATCGTTACCGACGACGGAATCAGCATCTCGAAGGGGCAGAAGCAGCTTATAACGATAGCCCGCGCGATGCTCTCGGATTCGCCTATGCTGATACTCGACGAGGCGACGTCGAACGTAGACTCGATGACCGAGCGGCAGATTCAGGACGCGATGCTGAAATTGATGAAGGGGCGGACCTGCTTCGTCATCGCTCACAGGCTGTCGACGATCAGAAACGCAGACGTCATTCTTGTCTTAAGGGAAGGACGCGTCACCGAAAGCGGCACTCACGACGAGCTGATGGAGCTCGGCGGCTTCTACGCCTCTCTGTACAATTCGCAGTTCGACACCGGAAGATAATTGCTCAGACGAAGGCGAAAGAAACATAAGAAACGAACGGCAATTGCCCGACAATACCTTTCTTTGCCCGCAGGGGCCGAAGCCTGACATTTCGCGCAAGAGGAATGCATTACCTTGAAATAAATCATCAGCCTTCTGTGCGTCCCGGCGCTGCTTCCCGGATTTACCGCGTGCGCCGATCCGTCGGGCGGAACGGACAATACGCAGGCGGCCGCCGGCAGCGATACAGACGAATCCGTCAGCGCCGCGGAAACCGTTCCTCGCCCGTTCAGGCGGACGTTCAGGCGGATAACTCCTGCGATTTATAAAATAATTGATTTTTCAGCTCTGTTGTGGTATAATATTCAGTTAGTATTACATCCTTAAAGAGGAATCATCATGAAGATTATCGACAAACACGGCGTCGTGAGCGAATGCCCCGCCGAAGAAGAACTCCAGGTACTGCGGCATACCGCCGCCCATATTATGGCGCAGGCCGTTCAGCGCATCTGGCCGCACGCCGATTTCGGCTACGGACCGGCGACCGAAAAGGGATTCTACTACGACATCGATCTCGGCGACACCAAGCTGACCGACGAGGATCTCGCGAAGATCGAGGCCGAAATGAAGAAGATCGTGAAGGAGAATCTGCCGATCAGGCCCTTCATCCTTCCGAGAGACGAAGCCCTCGCGCTTATGAGAGAAAGAAACGCGAAATACAAGGAGGAGCATATCGGCGACCTTCCCGAAGACGCCGAGATCAGCTTCTTCAAGCAGGGCGACTATATCGATATGTGCACGGGGCCGCATCTTTGCTACACCAAGGCGCTCAAGGTCTTCAAGATCACCGGACAGTCGGGCGCATACTGGAAGAACGACAAGAACAACCGGATGCTGACGAGGATAAACGGAACCGCCTTCGCGAAGCAGGAGGATATGGACGAGTATCTGAAGCAGCAGGCCGAAGCCGAGCAGCGCGACCATCGCCGCATAGGCAAGGAGATGCGTCTGTTTATGACCGACGATCTCGTAGGCCGGGGACTTCCGATGCTCCTGCCTAACGGATACGTCATCTGGCAGGAACTTGAAAACTACATCAAGGAAAAAGAGCGCAATCTCGGCTATCTGCACGTAATGACGCCCTGCGTCGGAACCGTCGATCTCTACAAGACGTCCGGCCACTGGGATCACTACAAGGCGAATATGTTCCCGGCGATGGAAGTCGAAGGCGAGAGCTTCGTGCTCCGCCCGATGAACTGCCCGCACCATATGATGATTTACGCCAGCCGCGTTCACTCCTACCGCGATCTGCCGATCAGAATCGGTGAAATCGCGCACGATTTCAGATTCGAGTCGAGCGGAACGCTCAAAGGCATCGAGCGCGCTCGTCACTTCTGCCAGAACGACGCTCACCTGTTCGTAACTCCCGAGCAGATCAAGGACGAGGTCTCGAAGGTCGTCGATCTGATCTTCGACGTCTACCGCGATTTCGGAATCGAGAACTACCGCTGCGTCCTCTCTCTCCGCGATCCCGAGGACAAGGTCAAATACCATCAGGACGACGAGATGTGGAACAAGGCCGAGAGCGCGCTGCGCGAGGTCCTCAACCAGCTCGGCATCGAGTACACCGAAGAGATCGGCGAGGCCGCTTTCTACGGACCGAAGCTCGACGTCAACGTCAAGCCGGCCGTCGGCGCGGAGATTACGCTTTCGACCTGCCAGCTCGACTTCTGCCTGCCGGCGAAGTTCGATCTCAAGTACGTCGACCGCGACAACGAGAAGAAGACCCCCGTCGTGCTTCACCGCGCGATCCTCGGCTCGCTCGACAGATTCATGGCCTACATAATCGAAGAGACCAAGGGCAAATTCCCGGTATGGCTGGCTCCGGTACAGGCGAAGATCCTCACGCTGCCCGGCACCGATACGACTTTTGCGCAGAGCGTTTACGAGCGGCTGCGCGACGAGCGGATCAGAGTCGCTCTTGACGACCGCAACGAGAAGATCGGATACAAGGTCAGAGAGGCGAGACAGGACGACCGCGTGCCCTATATGGTAATCATCGGCGCGAGCGAGATTGAGAACGGCAACCTCTCGATCCGCGACCGCGACACCGACCAGACGACGGTTATGAGCGTCGAAGAGTTTGTCTCGAAGATCAAGGAACAGATCAAAAACAGAAAATAATCGTTAACTATATAACCCGCTCCCGGGGCCTTTCGGTTCCGGGAGCGGGTTTGTATTGCACACAAACTCTTTTGTTTAGGCTCTTCATAGTATCGTGTTTTTGATTCCAGTCGGAAATCTTGAAATCACCTGTAGGGGAGGACCTTTACGGTCCTCCCGCCGGATTTTTTGATCGTTAAGCACATAGAGCTAAGCTTTTCACCTCGGGCAACAGTGTTAAGGCAATACCGCACAGTTCGACGAGCACGTCTTGACGGCTCTTTCTGCGCCTGTATTGCCTTCAAAATCGCACTTTTCAGCCAAATAGCTACTGGCGATTTGACTGAAAAGTGTAAAAACGCGCCTGTTTTCCTGCGATTTCTCAGCCAAAACAGGCACAGAAATAACTCGGCAATCTTCACACACGAATTGTGCGGTATTGCCTTAAAAGTGTTAATGGATGTTCAAGCCTGCGGGAGGACCGTAAAGGTCCTCCCCTACGGGTAATAATCAATATCTTTAACAAGATAAGAAAGAATACGAACTTACAAAATATGGAAGAACCCTTTTATATATTACGTATTGTTCGACAGATACTTCTTCCGCGCTTTCAGCGATCTCGTTCCGAAAACGAGCCGGACGACCGACGAGTAGGGAATAAACGTCGCCGAGCGGTCGCGGCGCATTCCGGTGTCGAATCTGACAATCCGCAGGCCGGTATCCGAGCAGTCGACGCAGAGACCGGTTTCGAAAGAAATCTCTCTTGAATCGGGCGAGCCTAGCTCGAGGTATACGCATTCGGATTCGGTGACAAGATAGGCGAAGATCTGCTGAAGCGATCCGGTTTCCAGCTGAGGGACGTCGAGCGAGTCGAACAGTCCCTTGCGGCGGGCGAGTTCGCTCTGCTCCGGCTCGAGGGCTTTGAGCGAATCGACGTTCTGGAACCGCTCGACGAGATAGCCGTCAAAGCTCATGCCCGACTCGATTGCCGAGAGAAAGAGTCCCTCGGACGCCTTCAGCGGCAGGATAAATCGCGGCTCGTATTCGAATTTGCAAAGCAGCCGGCAGAAGAGCTTTTCGTCCGCGGCGCGCTTTGCGGCTTCTTTTATTTCCTGTTCCGTCATTGCTTCTTCTCCTCGGGGAATCTGCGCGCGAGCTCCAGCGTCACTTCCCTGTACAGCGCGTAAGCTTCCTCGTTGCGGCCGTCTTTTATCAGTTCGACCGAAGGCCGTACGAGCCGGTCGTATATCTCTTCCCAGACCGAGGCGGGGTCTTCCGACAAGTTTATCCGCTTCACGACGCCCGGCGCGTTCTTATAATACAGACCAACGTCGCGCATGCCGCCTTCGCGCTTTGCCGCGTATCCGTCACGGAAGTCTCTCATCGTGCGAAGCTCGTCGCAGGCGTCGGACAGCCCGCGCGCCCTGACGCAGGCCGTGGTCAGATAGCATGGATCCTCCTCTTCGGGAGGCCTTTTTTCGTCCGGTTTATCAACTTTTTTGTAATATCTGTCGGCCGGGATGTTGAATTCGGCGAGCAGTTCGGCGCGTCCCTGTTCGGTGCGGTGCGCGTATATCTCCTCGGGATATGGACAGCCGGCGTTATAGAGGTCGCACGCCGCCTGTTCGTAATCAAATTCTCTGTCTTCCATTTTTTCCGTCCTTTCAGACGCCGTATCCGATTCCCTGATAAAGGGCTAACCGGTACATTTTCTTGTCTATTTCGTTTACTACCGCCGTTTTTCTCCGGCTCCACAGCGGCGCGAGGAGCAGATCGGGCGGCCCGTCGCCGGTCAGCCGCGCGATAACCGTTTCGGGCGGCAGAAGCGAGAGAAATGAGCAGACCGAAGAAACGTATTCCTCGAGCGTCAGCGGGGTGTATTCGCCGTTTTCATAAATTGTGGCGAGCCGCGTTCCTTTGAGCACGTGCAGCAGATGGATTTTTACCTGATCCGGCAGCAGCGCCGCGAGATCCCGAGCCGTGGAGTCGGTCTCGGCGCGGCCCTCACCGGGCAGTCCGATTATCACGTGAACGCAGATTTCGGCACCGGGTACTTTTTCGCGCAAACGGTAATATCCGCTTTTGAATTCTTCAAACGTATGCCCGCGTCGGATAAGCGCCGCCGTCGCGTCGTTCGACGACTGAAGACCGAGTTCGACGGTCAGCGCAGTCCGCAGGGAGACCTCGCGAAGCAGTTCGCAGACGCCGTCTCCGAGGCAGTCGGCGCGCGTCGCGATATTCATCCCGCAGAGTCCGGGGAAGGACAGAACCTCCTCGTAGACATGTCTCAGACGTTCGACAGGCGCGAATGTGTTCGTGTGCGCCTGCAGATAGGCGATGCAGCGCGAGGTGTCCCACTTCGAAGACAGCGTTCTGCGGCCTTCTTCGTACTGATCTCCGAGAGAGGGCAGATCGGGTACGAAGTCCCCGCTTCCGCGCTGCGAGCAGTATATGCAGCCGCCGCTGCCGTCCGCGATATTCGGGCAGGAAAGCCCGGCGTCGAGAGGGATCTTGGCGACCTTCGATCCGAACTTCCGCCTCAGATAGTATTCGTACGTGTGATAGCGCTTGTTCGAGTCGCTGAAAGGGAAGGGATTCGTTTCCTTCTGAGTCGCCACCGGGATTTATGCCTCCATATGCGGTAGTTTGTATAATCTATTATACTCTAAATCGATTGAAAAATCAATAAAGCTCTGTTTGTTGCGAGGTCAGAGGACGAGCGAACCGCCCGCGCGCATCTTTTTGCGGAAGGCGGAAAAATCGATATCCTGAACCGCCCTGCCGGACGACAGCGCTTCGTAGCAGGCGACGCCTGCGGCCTCGCCCGTCTGGTTGAGCGAAATCATTACTCGCAGAGCGCCGTGCGCGTCCCTGTCCGAGTCTATGCATCTGCCGCATATCATGAGGTTCGGTATCTTTTCGGGCGTTATCGCGCGGAGCGGTATCTGCCAGAAGGTCGGGTATGGTCCTTCGTCGGTTCTCCAGCGCGTTTCAAACGTCTTTCCGTCGGGCCCGCGGCGCTTTTCCGCGCCGTCGAGATAGCGGAAAGCGGTCATTCCGTCGGCGACGTGAACGTCGGACGGGTAGGCGCAGTATCCTATCGCGTCGTCAAAACGTTTTCCGTAACAGACGTCGTCTCCGGTGATTTGGTACAGGCACTTAAGCTGCCTCGTTTCGCGTATTCCGGCGAAAGGCGATATCGAGACGAGCGACAGATCCTTTCCCGCAGGATCGTTTTCGCGTAGTATGTCCATCATCTCGCGTATCTGGCGCCGGCCTTCGATCTCCGCGCGCGTTATGTCATCTGCTTTTGAGAGATCACCGGTGAACTGCGTTTTGCACCAGTTTGAAACGCCCGACGGACCGGGGATCGGCACCTCCCAGCCCGCGCGTCCGCCGATTCTGGCGGCGTTTCCGGGCGAGCGGAGAATTTGGTTCGGTTTTGTCAGCTTGTCCCAGCCCCAGACGCGTGCGCCGGTCGTCGCCGGCTGAAAGTCACCGTGATTATAGGTCGGCATGCCCGCGTCGGCCCCGAGAAAACCGTCGGCCGTCGCGTCGATGAAGAAGTCGGCGAGCAGCGCAGATCTACCCGAACGGTTTTCAATCACGACGCCCGCGAGCTTTCCGTCTTCGATCAGCGGAGCAGAATAACGCGTATGCAGATATGGCGCGACGCCGGCTTCGAGCAGGAGCCGGTCGAGTTCGACTTTCAGTTCCTCGGTGTTGATCACGTATCTGCTGTAGTCGGGCGCCCGCCAGACCGGTTCGCCTTTCGGCAGGCGGATCTGCAGCGCGTTCGGCACTTTTTGCAGCCGGTCGAGCGTCTCTTCGGTCAAGCCCGATATTATCTGCTTTTTATAGGTCGTATCGGTCAGCGCGTGCCAGATGCAGACGTAGCTTCCGGTCGCCGTGCCGCCGAAGAAACCGTTTTCCTCGATTATCGCGACGCGCGCGCCGAGCCGCGCGGCGCGCACTGCGGCGAAAACGCCGGTGCATCCTCCGCCCGCGACGATTATATCGTATTTTCCCGCAACGGGTATATCCCGCGCCGGTTCTCTTACCGTTGACATTTTCCGACTCCCGGTTGTTATTAAGTCAATCGAATAATATGATTGCCTTTATTTCTTTCGGAATACGACCCCGTATTCTTCTGTGGGGACTTTCTCAATCTTCCCGGTCGCGCAAAGCGCATCGACGGCCTTTCTCAGCTTTTTCGTGATGCCCTTGTAGCCCATTTCCTTTGACAGATCCGTAAGATTGAGCGGCAGGCGTTCAAGCGCGGACAGTATTTTTGCGTTGTAAGCGCTCTCTCCCGCCTTTTCCTTCGGCGCGAAATACGGATGGACGGGGATTCTGACCGTCAGATATCCGCGTGCGTCGTCCATCTCAAATTCGGGTATATCCGAACCATTTTCGCGCAGCGAGGCAAACGCCGTCGGGAAACCCGTGTTGCGTCCCTCGGTCAGTTTCAGCTCTTTCAGAAAATCTCCTATCCTGCGGTTTCTGTACGCTCTGGCGCGGATATCGAGCGCTTTGATGCTTTCGTCTGTTATACTGTTGTCAAAACCGGGAAAGCTTGTGATTTCCATCGCTGCCGGGGTAATGCGGACTGTGATCGGCTCTCCTATCTGATATGAGCGGTGATAAACGGCGTTGGACAGTATTTCCTCGACCGCCGCGTACGGGTAGTTCATAATTCGGTCGGCTTCCGCCCGGTTTTTGCTTTTGATAACGGCTTCTTTCAACGCGTAGTTTTTGATATACAGCAGCGCTTCTGTCAGCTGGCGCTGAATGGGACCGGTGAAAATCTTTTCGGTCATATTCGAACCGGTTGGATCGGGAATATCCACTACCTCTATGCGGGCGTATCTGAAATACTTTTCGGGATGTTCCGAGAACATCAGAAGGCCGACGTTCTTCGGCTTGCGGTATTCGGACGGCCCCGAAACGAGCTGCATATCTTCGGCGAGACGGTTGAGATCCTGTTTCAGCGAATAGGCGTACAGATCACTTCCGACTTTTTTCAGATGATCGCGGATCAGTCCGAGATCGAGATCTTCAATGTCTGCGGCGAGATTCGGTCTGTCGTCGAACGGAATGTCGGAAGAAACGTAATACAGCTGCTTCAGTTCCTCCGGCGTCGCGGAGACGGTGCTGCTTGATTTTCTTATATAGTATTTCTTTTCGGAGCGTTTTTCCGAGAGGGACGCCGACGCCTGATAGGGGCGCGAAAAACCGCCCGAGACCCAGATTACGAGGACGTGTTTGTCTCCGTACAGAAACGGTTCGGCTACCGGCTGATAAAACGGTTCCAGATAATTGCATATTTCGCGCAGCTTTTTTTCAATACCGTCGATGCGGTTCTGCGCAATTCCTTTTACCGGAAAAACGGGCGAGCCGTCCTTCTCCTCAACGCCTACGACGATATATCCGCCTCCCATATTGTCAATGTCGTTGGCGAACGCGCATATTGTGTGAAGAATCGGCTCGGGGTTCCAGTCCGATTTGAACTCCACTCTGGACGACTCGACAACAGTCCTGTTAATGAGATCGTTTATGTTTACAGGTATAGCCATATTATTCGCCTCTTTATCTGATTTCACTGATATTATATCGCGCAAAAAGCGTTTTGTCAAGTGGCTCGACAAAAAAATGTCGAGCCACTTGATGAAATTTTGTCGAGTCACTCGACAAAATCGTTATCGAGTCGCGTCGAGCCGGTATAAGGAAGGCGTATATCTGCATAAACGTTTTACACCGACAGTAACGGAGCTCGGTCCCTTGACGGGCAGTTCGAAATATGATATAATGATAAGGCAATTCAGAGTGCGCGAACTGTGCCGTATTGCCTTGACAGATTCGTAGGAGAGCAGAGTGTAATGAGAAGAAAAATCGCATTTTTTTGCGCGGTGATCGCCGCCGCGGTTATAATGACGTCCTGCGCCAATATCGACAGATATTCTGTCGACGGTGAAGGCAAAGAAAGCGCCGCCGAATCCGCGCAGACCGACGCCGCCTTCGCAGAATCCACGCAGACCGACGCTGCCGCCGAAACGCGCGCGTCTGAGGGATTGAATCTGGCGGTGACGAAGGACAATACCGGATCATTTGTCGTTCTGACCGGTATCGGCAACTGCACGGACGGCGTTGTTGTTATTCCCGAAGAGTATGAGGGCCTTCCCGTGCGGGAGATCAAAAAATCCGCCTTCGACTCGTGCGATTCGATAACCGAAGTGATAATCCCGGCCTCCGTAACGAAGATCGGACACTTCGCCTTCCGCAACTGCCCCCGCCTTGAAAAAGCCGCGCTGGGCTGCGTCGCCGAGATCGGCCTCTCCATGTTTGAAGACTGCGTGTCTCTCAATACGGTGGTGCTTCCGGACGGCATGGTCGAAATACCGTCATTTATGCTGAAGGGGTGCGCATCCCTCGGCAGCATCCATATTCCGGAAAGCGTCAAAATCATTCGCGACGAGGCGTTTTTCGGCTGCTCGTCTCTCTCGGAAATCAAACTTCCTTCGGGACTGAAATCTATCTGCGCGGGCGCTTTCTCCGGATGCACTTCACTGACGGTCGGCGACGACTTCCTCCCGCCGGATCTTGTATTCATCGGGGTCGGGATTCTCGATTATCCGGGAGAGATTCCGCCGATGAGATGCGCACCGTGGTCAAAATTCTGGGAAAACGAGGACGGCACGAGATTCGGGACTTACGATTACTACGTCGGCAAATATCTGATCTGCCTGCGCACCGGAGAAAACCGATATGAAATAAAAGAAGGCACCGCATTATTACCGGAGTGTACCTTTCTTTCGGATTACCGTCTCGATTTCACTCTCGTAATACCCGAAAGCGTCACCGCACTGTCGAAGGGCTGGCAGAGAATACCGAATTACAAGGTCGAATACAAGGGAAGCCGGCAGCAGTGGGAGAATATCCCCAGATACAACGCTCTGGGTAACAGACTGCCCGAAATTGATTCCGAAGACAGAAGCATTGTAATTACCTTTATGAAATAGTCGGGAAAATAAAATGACAAAAAAGGACTGTTCTGCATTGCGCTTTGCGCTGCTGAACAGTCCTTTTTTCGGCGATTTGCCGTCATTCGGTTTTGGTCTTTTCCTTTATTATCTTCTCCAGCGCCGCGATCTTTACACAGACCGTGAGCACGCTCATCGCCTCCTCGAGCTCCTCGTTGGAGGGATATGTCGGCGCGATTCTGATGTTCGAATCGTCGGGATCTATTCCGTAAGGGTAGGTCGCGCCGGCCGGCGTGAGATTGACTCCGGCGTCGCGGCAGAGTTCGTACGTTCTCTTCGCGGTTCCCGGGAGAACGTAGAGACTGACGAAATATCCTCCGCGGGGATTCGTCCATCTGGCGATTCCGGTGTTTCCGAGTTCGCGTTCGAGCGTTTTGAGAACTATCTCAAACTTCGGGCGGATGATTCCGGCCAGGTCCTTCATATGCATTCTGATGCCGTCCGGGCTTCCGAAGTATCTGACGTGTCTTATCTGGTTGATCTTGTCGAAACCGATCGTCTGTATGCTCATAATCGGCTTGATCTGTGCGAGGTTGCGCTCCGACGCGGCGAAAATCGCAACGCCGGAGCCGGGGAAGGAGATCTTCGAAGTCGAGGCAAAGTAGAATACCATGTCCTCGGTACCGTTCTTTTTGCATTCTCCGAATATGTCGAGCAGCACGGCGTCCTTGCCGTAAATCGGGTGTACCGAATAGGCGTTGTCCCAGAAGATGCGGAAATCGGGCGCGGCAGGTTTCAGCGCTGCGAAGGCGCGGACGACCTCGTCGGAATAGGTGATTCCGTCGGGGTTGGAGTACTTCGGGCAGCACCAGATTCCCTTGATCTGCGGATCCGATTCGACAAGCGCGCTTATCATATACATATCGGGTCCGTCGTCGCGCATCGGGATATTGATCATCTCGATGCCGAGCGAGCGGCAGATATTGAAATGTCTGTCGTAACCCGGGACGGGGCAGAGGAACTTAACTTTATCCTCTTTGACCCAGGGGCGGCACTCTCCGTCGCGCCCGACCGTTCCGTAGAGCATGCAGCGCACGACGGTGTCGTACATCAGGTTGAGCGATGAGTTGCCCGCTACGATTATCATCGGCTCGGGAATCCCGAGCAGGTCGGAGAAGAGCTTCTTCGCCTCGGGGACTCCGTCGAGCAGTCCGTAGTTGCGGTAGTCGAACCCGTCCTTCGAGCGCACGTCGTCGGCCGTCGAGATACAGTCGAGCATTCCCGTCAGCATGTTCAGCTGCGTTTTGCCCGGCTTGCCGCGCGAGAGATCGAGATTGAGTTTTTTCGACAGTATTTCTTCGTATTCAGCGGACAGCCGCTCTTTCATCGATTCAAGCTGCCCGACGTTCATACCCGAATAAAGCATTGTTTCGTCCTTTCGGCCCGTTGCCCGGGCCGCTTTTTCGCTTAAAAATCCGCGTTTCCGGTCGTTCTCGGGAAAGCCTCGACGTCTCTGATGTTGGACATTCCCGTAACGTACATTATCATTCTTTCAAATCCGAGGCCGTATCCGGCGTGCTTCGTTCCGCCCCAGCGGCGCAGATCGCAGTACCACTTGTAATCCTCGGGTTCGAGTCCGAAGCGTTCGATCGCCTCCTCGAGCCGGTCGAGACGCTCCTCACGCTGACTTCCGCCGATCAGCTCGCCGATGCCGGGGACCAGCATATCGGCTGCCGCGACCGTCTTTCCGTCGTCGTTCTGGCGCATATAGAAGGCCTTGATCTCGCGCGGATAGTCGGTGACGAAGACGGGGCGGCGGAAGATCTGCTCGGTGAGATATCTTTCGTGCTCGGTCTGCAGGTCGATGCCCCACTTGACGGGGTAGTCGAACTTCTGGCCGCTCTCTTCGAGCAGTTTCACGGCTTCGGTGTAGCTGACGCGGCCGAAGTCGGATTCGGCGACGTGCGTCAGACGCTCGATGAGCCCGTTGTCGACGAACTTGTTGAAGAACTCAAGGTCGTCGGGGCATTCCTTCATCACGAATTTGATTACGTACTTGACCATCGCCTCGGCAACGTCCATATAGTCGTTCAGGTCGGCAAAGGCCATCTCGGGCTCGACCATCCAGAATTCGGCCGCGTGGCGCTGCGTGTAGCTGCGCTCGGCGCGGAAGGTCGGGCCGAAGGTGTAAACGTTCGCGAAGGCCATCGCGAAGGTCTCGACGTTGAGCTGCCCCGAAACGGTAAGTCCGGTCTTCTTTCCGAAGAAGTCCTGCGAATAGTCGATCTCTCCGTCGGGCGTTCTCGGCGGGTTGGCAAGGTCGAGAGTCGTTACCTGGAACATCTCTCCGGCGCCCTCGCAGTCGGATCCGGTGATCAGCGGAGTGTGAACGTAAACGAATCCGCGCTCGAAGAAGAAGCTGTGGATCGCGTAGGCGACGGCCGATCTGACGCGGAAAACGGCGCTGAAGGTGTTGGTTCTCGGGCGCAGATGCGCGATTGTGCGCAGATACTCCATCGAATGTCTTTTCTTCTGTAGCGGATAGTCGGGGGTTGAAGCGCCTTCGAGCGTGCAGACGGCGCATTTCATCTCGAACGGCTGCTGCGCTCCGGGCGTCAGTTCGATTACTCCGGTACATATGAAGGAAGCGCCGACGTTCTGCTTTACGGTGTCCTGATAGTTGTCGAGTTTGTCCGCCTCAAGGACTACCTGAAGGCACTTGAAGCATGATCCGTCGTTGAGAGTGAGAAAGCCGAAGGTGTTGCTCGATCTGATCGATCTCGCCCATCCGGCGACCGTCACGGATTTTCCCGCGAAGCTCTCGGGGGATGCGTACAGTTCTCTGACTGTGGTGCGTTTCATTTTTTCGTTCCTTTCGATTCCGCAGTGCGGCGTGACGCCGAAATGCAATTATTTCGCCTGAAATTGCATTATTTGCGGCGTCAACCCCAAAATTATAGCACAATTGCGGAGTTTTTGCAAGTATTATTTATAATAAATTCAAATTTTGACTGCTTACGGTTTGCGATCACGCTTCTCCTGCAGCGTCAGGATTGCTTCCAGAAGGCGGTCAGCGCGTCTTTCAGCGAGGCGGGATCGTTGAATTTCTTCGGAGTCCAGTGGTCGGGCATCATCGCGCGGTGTTTCTCGGTGTCGTATCTGTCGTCGACGAGGATTACGGCGCCGCGGTCGGTATCGCTCCGGATAACCCGGCCCGCCGCCTGAAGGACGGCGTTCATCCCGGGATATGTATAGGCGTAGTCGTATCCGCAGCCCGAGCGGCTCTCGTAATAATCGCGAATTATGTTTCCCTCTTCGGACAGCCCGGGAAGTCCGACTCCGACGATGACGGTACCGATCAGGCGATCGCCCGGAAGATCGATTCCTTCGGAGAAGGAGCCGCCGAGGACGCAGAAGCCGATCTTGAGCACCCCCTCTTCGTGCGAGAAGAAATCGAGGAAGGCGCTCTTTTCGGACGCTTTCATCCCGCGGGACTGAACGGCGACTCTGACCTGCGGGTATTTCTCCCTGAAGATTCCGGACACCCGTTCGAGATATCCGTACGACGGGAAGAAAACCATATAGTTTCCGCGCCTTGCCGCGACCGTCGCGGCGATTGCGGCGCATACCCGCTTTGCCGAGGCGTCTCTCGCCTCGTATCTCGTGTCCGCCGCAGCGTAAATCCCGACGAAGAGATTTTCGGGCGGGTACGGCGAGGGAAGTTCCACCTTCTCAGAGAGCGAGCCGCCTCCGAGCAGGTCGGCATAGTAGTCGGAGGGCGTCAGCGTGGCGGAGAAGAAGACCGACGCGCCGACCGCAGACAGCACGGCGTCGAGGCGTTCGGACGGGTCGAGGCAGAAAAGCCGCACCGAGAGCACGTCCCGTTCGAGTTTTATGTAGGTTCTGTAGCGGTTGTTATAATACCCGGAGGCGTCTCTCCATTTTGAGATTTTCGACGCGGGCCGCGATATTTCAGCAAGCGTCTCCGGATCGTTTCTGTGTGCCGTTTCGAAGGCGGCCAGCGTTCCGTCGAGCAGCCGTACGGCGTCGCACAGACCGCCGGCTTCGGGGAGAGAAGCCGAATAGTACCATCCCGTTTTGCGTCCGTCCTCGTCGGTTACGGCGTTCTCTTCGCAGAGCGCCGCGCATTTTTCAAAGGCGACGGCGACCGCGTCTATCGCGTCGCAGAGTCGGGCGTCGGTTTCCGAAAACCGGATCAGCGGAACGAGGTCCGACGACGAAATTTCGGCTGAAAAGGATTCGCGCGCTCTGCCCGGAAGGTTGTGCGCCTCGTCGACGAGAAGTATCGAATCTGAGGGGTCCGACCATTCGAACATGCGTCTCAGGCGCGCTGCCGGATCGAATGCGCTGTTGTAGTCGCATATGATTACGTCGCAGTATCCGGCGAGATCGATCGAATAGTAGTAGGGGCAGACGCCGCATTCGAGCGCCGTCTTTTTTATATGTCCGGCCGGAAAACCGCGGTGAGCGGCAAGTTCGCGCTTCAGCAGCGCCTCCGACGCACGTTCGGCTTTTTCGGACGCGAGAGGGCAGCGGCTGCGGTCGCAGTCGGCGTTCCCGTAGGGACACATCTGGTCCTTCGGCGCGAGCACCGCGGCGTGAAGGCCGGGCAGAGAGGGAGCCAGCAGCGTTACGGCAGCAAACGCCTCTTTGCGCGTGCTCTGCTTTGCGGTGAGGTAGAAGATTCTTCTGAGTTTTCCGTCCGCCATCGCTCGCAGCGAGCCGTAAAGCACCGAAACAGTCTTGCCGATTCCGGTCGGCGCCGAGACGAAAAGGCGCGAGCGGCGTCTGACAGACGAGTAAACGCGTTCGATCAGTTCCCGCTGGCCCTCACGAAGCGAAGGATATGGAAACTTCATCGCGCGGAGCGCGGGAAGCAGTTCGTCGGCTCTTTTTTTCTCAAACGACGCAAGCGATACGAAAGGAGTCAGCAGTCCCTCGACCTTTATGACCGCGCGTTCGATTTCAACGACCGTTTCGCGTGATTCGTAAAGAGCACCGTCGGGGAAAACCTGAATCTGCCTTACTGTCGGCTTTCCGCAACCCGCTCTGAAAGCGACCGCGGCGCAGATCTGAGCGTAGAGCGATATTCTGTCGCCGCCCGGACGCCTGAAATCGATTATCACGCAGCCGCTTCCGGCGTCCGGAATGAATCCGGCAGGGGAGGCCTCGACTTCGAACGCGACGTCTTCACAGACGAAATCTGCTTTCAGCGTCCGACCGGTCTGAACGTGCCCGTCGATCGAGCGGTATTCTGCCGCCGCAGTTGCAGCTGCGGCCGACGGCGCTCCCGAACAGAGTTCGGCGGCGCTCAGGCGGAACACCCGCGAACCGTCGCTTCTTTCTTCGTACTTCATCAACCGTCGCTCAGAGCGTTATATAGTCGGTGTTCCCGCGGCAGGTGTCGCGGTTCTCGCAGATGAGCACGCTCGCGTCGGGGCTGACTTCAATCGAGTGATAGGTGCCCGCCTTGACGTTGTAGAGCTTGCAGGGCTCCATCTTCACCGCCTCGCGTTCGGTACCGATGTAGAGCGTGGCCGAGCCGCGCAGCAGCACGAAAACCTCGTCGGTCAGCAGGTGCGCCTCGACGTAGGTGTTTTTCGTAAACTCTGCGTTCCGGTTGAGGAAAGCCACAGTCCACGATCCGAATTCAACAGCGCGCCGGTATCCCTCTCCGGTGTATTCCTTTATCTCAAGTCCGTCTGCCACGGCAGCCCTCCGATAATCAAAAGAGTATTATATAATTATATCATATCGCGCGTAAAAAGGCAAGCACAGGACAACGTCTCGCGCCTCCGGGTATTGATTTTTTACCCGGTTTGCAGTATAATATTATACCGTGCCGCGGGAGAAACAGAGTCCCGCGGGCTTAAAGGAGAAGAAAAATGTACGAACTTATGCTTGATACTATGAATCTTGCCGATATAGAGGAGGGACTGCGCAACTGGCCGGTGGTCGGAATCACGTCCAACCCGTCGATACTCAAGACGGAGGGAAACATTGACGTATACGGGCGGCTCGCCCAGGTCAAGCGGCTCTGCGGAAACACAAGATCGCTTCACGTCCAGGTCGTTTCCGACACGACTGAAGGCATAATCCGCGAGGCGCACTGCATACTCGACCGGCTCAGCTCGGATATTTATATCAAGATTCCGGTCAGCGCCGAAGGGCTTCCGGCGATAAAGCATCTCGCGTCCGAAGGCGTCAACATCACCGCGACAGCCATCTATTCGGCGCTTCAGGGAATACTCGCGATCCTGTCGGGCGCGAAGTATATCGCCGTCTATTACAACCGGATGGAGAACAACTGCACCGATCCGAACGCCGTTATACGCGAAATACGCAACTTCATCGACAAGTCGGAGTCTTCGTCGAAGATACTCGCGGCCAGCTTCAAGAACGTCTCACAGGTCATGGAGGCCTACACGAACGGCGCTCACACCGTGACCGTAGCCCCCTCGATCATCCGTCTTGGACTCGGTATGGCATCGATAAACGACGCCGTCCGCGTCTTCGCGAAGGATTTCTACGACGTCCACGGCGAAGGCCAGACGATGGAGACCGTGTAATATTTATATAAACAGACCCGCCCGGGGGCCGCTGTGCGGCGCCCGGGCGGGTCTGTTTATTCACTTTGACTGATTACTCAGTACCGGCGATTATTTTCTCTTGCGGATAACCACGGCCGATCCGAGTACGGCTACGGCGGCGATAAATCCGGCGGCAATCGAGGAGCCGCAGCCCTTCTTGGCGGGCTCGGCCGCAGTTGTAACTGCAGGGGCGGCGGCAGTCGTTACATCGGCGGCGGGAGTCGTTTCGACGACTTCCTCGGCAGTGGTCTGTTCGGCGGTCGTCTGCTCGGCGGTGGTCACTTCGGGAGTCGTTTCCTCGGGAAGAGTCGTGATCTCGGGATAGACGTAGGCTTCAAGCTCGGCGTCGGACAGCGAGCGCTGTACGTAAAATCCGGCGAAGTTCAGACGGCTGGAGGTGCTGTTGCCGAGTTCGACCTCTCCGCTGTATTCGAGATGGTAGAAGTTGAAGACGTGCTCGCCTTTGGTGAGCGGCAATACGAGGTTGTATATGTACAGCATCTGATAGTATTTGGAGTTTTCGCCGTTCGTCGTCTTGATAACCTCCGCGTCGGCCTGCGCTCTTGTGTAGGAGTAGCTGTAATCTCTGAAGATGCCGAGCGTGTCGGAAATGTTGACGTTGTACTTCTGGCCGTCGTCGACCGAGTAGCAGAATCCGCGGTCCTTCGCGTCGTTGTCGACGGCGTCCGCCTTGATCTGCGCTGCTCCGACGACTACGAACTCATAGAGGTCGTCCTTCGGAACAGAGAAGGTGTAGCTGAGCGGGCCGAGGGTTTTGTCCCAGACGACGGGGTAGTCGAAAATCGCAATCCCTTCGGTGATTTCGTTGTCGATAAGGAAATCGTCGTAGAAATATGGCTGCCAGTCGGTTACTTCGTCAATTGAAATCGTTCTGTTCGCCATGCCGGGAATGTTGTCGCCGGTGAGCTGGTTGGTGTAATCGTTAGCGGGGATGAAAGTGGCGTCGTCTCTGACGATCGGGAGTTTGCCGTTGTACATTTGGATGACCGTCGCGTATTTCGCATCCTGAGTCGCGTCGATCGCCTTATCGGCGAATACCGGAAAAGCGAGCGATGAAATCACCAGTATGCAAAGGACTGCTGCGAGGAACTTCTTCATGTTGTTTCTCCTTGTCTTTTTGCGGCGCGCGGCCGCTTTATTTTGAACTATTATATAATACCTTTCAAATAATGTCAAGGCGTTTGACGGTTATTTGTCTTTTTCCTGTTTATTTATCCGCGATTTTTCGGCAAAAATCCGTTTTTTGTGCATAATTCTTGACATGAAGCGGTCGGAGATGTATAATATACTATATTTTTATTTCACGGCGATCCGCCGCGGCGGGCAGCCGGACTGATACAGGAGAAAAAAATGAACGCATACGTTGAAAGTGTAATCGAGAACGTAAAAAAGAAATACGCGTCTGAACCCGAGTTCATTCAGACCGTCGAAGAGGTTCTTTCCTCGCTCTCTCCGGTTATCGACAAACATCCGGAGTATGAAAAGGCCGACCTGCTCAACCGCATGGTCACTCCCGAAAGAATGTTCACCTTCCGCGTCTGCTGGACCGACGATAACGGAAAGGTACACACCAACACCGGTTACCGCTGCCAGTTCAACGGCGCCATCGGCCCCTACAAGGGAGGCCTGCGCTTCTCTCCGTCGGTTTATCCCGGCATTATCCGCTTCCTCGGATTCGAACAGACCTTCAAGAACGCCCTGACCGGCATGCCGATCGGCGGCGCGAAGGGCGGAGCCGACTTTGATCCCTCCGGAAAATCCGACGCCGAAATCATGCGTTTTTGCCAGAGCTTCATGACGGCTCTCTACCGCTACATCGGTCCGGATATCGACGTTCCCGCGGGCGACCTCGGAGTCGGCGGACGCGAGATCGGCTATATGTACGGCCAGTACAGACGCCTCAAGGGCGTGTTTGAGAACGGCGTTCTCACCGGCAAGGGCAGAACCTACGGCGGCTCGCTGATCAGACCCGAAGCCACCGGCTACGGCGCGATCTACTACCTGAACGAGGTTCTCGATCACTTTGGCGACTCTATCAAGGGCAAAACGATAGTCGTGTCCGGATACGGAAACGTCTCCTGGGGCATCTGCAAGAAGGCGAAGGAGCTCGGCGCGAAGGTGCTCACCATCTCGGGCCGCAAGGGCTACGTCTACGATCCCGAAGGCGTTTCGACCGACGAGAAGATCGACTTCATGCTCAAGATGCGCTCTTCCAACAACCCGACGTCCATTGAAGAGTACGCGAAGAGATTCGGCGCCAAATACTTCCCGGGCGAGAAGCCGTGGGGCGTCAAGGCCGATATCGTGATGCCGGCCGCCACTCAGAACGAGGTGGGAATCGAAGAGGCGAAGAAGATCGCCGCCAACGGCACGAAATACTACATAGAAGTTTCGAATATGCCTACCACGAACGAGGCCCTCAACTACCTGCGCGCGCAGCAGGGAGTCGTCGTCGCTCCGTCGAAGGCAGCCAACGCCGGAGGCGTCGGAGTTTCGGCTCTCGAGATGTGCCAGAACAGCGAGCGTCTCTCCTGGACCGAGGAAGAGGTCGACGAAAAGCTCAAACTGATGATGCAGAACATCGTCCGCGCCTCCGCCGAAGCGGCCGAGGAGAACGGTCTCGGGTACGACCTCGTCGCCGGAGCCAACATCGCCGGCTTCAAGAAGGTCGCCACAGCGATGCTCGAGCAGGGAATATTCTAAGGAAAAACTGAAGACTGAAAACTGAAGAATGAATTAATAATGGCGCGTAGAACGTAACGGGAGTTACGGTCTACGCGCCGTTTGTTATTTTTGCGTCCGGCGTAGCCGGACCATACCTCTTTCAGGCTTTCGCCTTAATTATTCGCGGGTTCGTTTTCAAAATCACTTTAACAGCTCTTCGATATTTCTCTCATCCACCTCGTCTGCTGAATATACTTTTCCGGCACTTATGTCATCAACGCCTTTTTGTAATTCCGCTTCGAGCTGCTCGTCTGTTAAGTCATATATGGACAGCGGAGCGCGAGACGGGAGCTTGATTTCGAATGGAATGCTCCTTGTAAGTTTGATCTGACTGTACAACATCTGTACGACCGACGAAGGAGTAACGCCCAACTCAGATAAAACTTTTTCGGCGTCGCTCTTCAGTTGCGGATCAATCCGCGCATACACCGTTGCTGTATTGGCCATTAAGAATCACCTTCCTTTCATTACGCTCATATTATACCACAACCGCTTGCGAATGTCAAGCAATTTGCATACATTTGCGTTTTTGCAAAATTGAGAAAATGAGGGGATGAGCTATCATTCCGGGGTGTTTGATCCGCAGGAGCAGCTTTGTTGAAATTGAAGTCGGGCTCCGCCCTGATGAAGTCACCCGCAAAGCGGCTTTAATGAAGACGTTCGCTCTGCTCTCTAATGAAGACGTTCGCTTCGCTCACTAATGAAGCGAAGTCGCCCGCGAACCATTGCAAACCGCTTTCTAATCACGGCGTAGGCGTGGATGTAATCCGCTCGCAGAGCGGTATGTAATCACTTGCGCCAGCAAGTGTATGTAATAAACGCATAGCGTTGGATGTAATCAAGCCGACAATAATTACATGCAAGCGCCGGAGCGCTTGATGCCATCCACGCCTACGGCGTGATTACATACAGCGCGCAGGCGCGCTGATGACATACCAAGCCTCCTTCGTCGGCTTGGATTGAAAAAACCGCGCTGACGCGCGGTTTTTTCACCCCCCGCGCGCTTTTTTGCGAATCGCTTCTTCATCACGCCGTAGGCGTGGATGTAATCCGCTCGCAGAGCGGTATGTAATCACTTGCGCCAGCAAGTGTATGTAATCAACGCATAGCGTTGGATGTAATCAAGCCGACGATAATTACATGCAAGCGCCGGAGCGCTTGATGCCATCCACGGCTAACGCCGTGATTACATGCAGCGCGCAGGCGCGCTGATGACATACCAAGCCTCCGTTCCGTCGGCTTGGATTGAAAAAACCGCGCTGACGCGCGGTTTTTTCATGGGGTGAGTAGTGGGGTTCAGAACCCCCGCGCGGCGATTCTTCAGGCGATTGATAAACTGCCTGCTCCGCGCTTTATCATTTTACCGCGCCCCGCCGGGCGAATGCCCGCCGTGACGCGGTGAAAATGAGGGGTTCGAACCGCTCCGTGCATACTGATGAAAACGAAACGGCAGCCGAAGCTGCCGTTTCGTTTTCATGGGGTGAGTAGTGGGGTTCGAACCCATGACCTCCAGGGCCACAACCTGGCGCTCTAACCAGCTGAGCTATACCCACCGTATGGCGCGCGTTAAGGGACTCGAACCCCCGGCCTACTGCTTAGAAGGCAGTTGCTCTATCCGGCTGAGCTAAACGCGCAAATTGTTTGTTTGAGAACTCTATAGGTCCTCAGTCAGCGCGGGGCTGCCAAAAAAGCGAGCTTTTTTGGCAGCCCCTGCGTGGAGCGGGTGATGGGAATCGAACCCACGCGGCCAGCTTGGAAGGCTGGAATTCTACCATTGAACTACACCCGCAAGGCGATCGCACTCAAAGTGCTTGAATATGATACCACAAATCGCGGTTCTTGTCAAGCTTTTTTGCACAATTTTTCAAAATTTTCGCTTTTTGTCCGTCCTCGCGAACTCAATCCGCCGCTCAATATAATGATATTATCTGGATATCTTGAAAAGAACGTTCAAATGTGATAAAATTTTAATGGATTATTATCGCGCCTGAGACACCGGCGGAAGGAGACTGAAAATGAGCGAAATCAAAGCGGATTTCTGTAAGATATGCGGACCCGTAAAACCGATGAACGCGGTCAACAACGGGCCGAAACGCGTCAAAGAGGATCAGGTATCCGACAACGTCGACGCTTACGCGGCCCTGAGAATCCCCTACGCCCGTACGCACGACAGCGCGCACTGCCACGACTACGGCGGCCCCTATACGATCGATATCACCGGCATCTTTCAGGATTTCAGAGCCGACGAGAACGATCCCGACTCATACGATTTCGTCAATACAGACGAGTATCTCGCGCGGATCGAAAAGGCCGGGACGCACGTTTTCTACCGCCTCGGTCAGAGCATAGAGCATACCGTCAAAAAGCACGGCACACTGCCGCCGCCCGATTTCGGGAAGTGGGCGAGAATATGCGAGCATATCATCCGCCACGTCAATTACGGCTGGGCGGACGGCACGCGTCTACGTGTAGAATACTGGGAGATCTGGAACGAGCCCGATCTCGACGGTGACGACTCGAAAAACAAGCGCTGCTGGGGCGGAACCGCGGCCGAATTCTTCGATCTGTTCGAAATAACCGCGAAACATCTGAAGAGCTGCTTCCCCGAACTGAAAATCGGCGGCCCGGCAATCTGCGGCAGATCCGACTGGGCGGAGGAATTCCTCGCCGAGATGAAAAGAAGGGAAGTTCCTCTCGATTTCTTCTCCTGGCACATCTATTCGGCAAAGCCCGAATCGGTTGCGAAAAGAACGCGGTTTTTCAGGGAGATGCTCGACAGACACGGCTACACGGATGCCGAGAGCATCCTTAACGAGTGGAACTACGTGAAGGACTGGACCGATAACTGGATTTACAGTCTCAAGGCCGAAACCGGGCCGAAGGGCGCCTCCTTCGCTACGGCCGTCATGTCGCTCTGCCAGTACGAAAACGTCGATATGCTGATGTACTACGACGCGAGGCCTTCGGGCATGAACGGTCTTTTCGATCACGTGACGCAGGAGCCGATTTACACCTACTATCCCTTCTATTCCTTCGCCGATATGGCCGAACTCGGGGGCGCCGTGAAGATAGACGCCGAAGCGCCGCTCTACGCCTGCGCGGCGGCCGGGAACGGAAAAGCGGCTCTGCTTACGACCTACTATTCGGACGACGACTCATCCTCTCCCGTATTCGCGGATTTCGATCTCGTCTCGCTGCCCGCCGGCGCAAGATACGAGGTTCACCGCCTCAGAAACTGCGACGAGGTGATATTCAGAGGAACCGTTCCGGCCGATCATCTGAAGATCGGCTTCAAGCTCGAGCTGTTCGATATCATATTCATAACCGTCGGATGACAAGCAACTTGAAAAAATCGATAATACAGGCAATCGCTCTTCTGCTTGCGGCCCTGATTCTTGCCGGGTGTTCGGGAGTAAGCACTGAAGTAACGGATACAGCGCCTGCTGAGTCGCAAACCGAACCCCTGCCGTCGTCCGCTGGACCCGGAACATCGGCTGCCGAGCCCGAGAGGACGGATGAAGTTTCTTCCGAACCCGAGCATACCGATGAACCCGAACCCGGGACTTCGGACGTGCCGGAACAAACCGAGCCGCTGCCCGTGACGACTGAAGAGGAAACGACGGCGCCGCCCCCGGAAGAAACTCCGTGGGTTTTCAACAATCACGTCTGGTCCTGCTTCCTCGACGCCTGCTATCCGGCCGAGTACCGCGACGCCTTCTTCGCTCTCTGCGACGCGCTGCGGGAGGGAGGCGACAGCTTTCCCTGTGCGAGCCGCGAGATATACGATTTCTGCATGGACGAGGTGACGCACAACCAGCTTTACCCCGTCGCCTGCACTCAGATCACCGGGAAGAGCCCCGACGGATCGGTTCCGTTTGAAAACGGCGCCGGACGCATTTATTACAAAAAATCAAAGACGGATTTCCTCGAGCGTCAACGGGTATTCATACAGAATATCGAGGCGATCATGGAGGCGTGGATCCGGCCGGATTACAGCGAATTTGAAAAGTGTTTGTCGCTTTACGAGTATTTCGCCTGCTACTACTCCTACGATTACGACGGGAAGCTCGACCGCTCGAAGGATGGTTCGGGCTGCGCGACTCTCAAATACAGAATCGGAGTCTGCGCCGATTTCAGCGCGCTTTACGCATATCTGTTGATGCAGAGCGGCGTCGACGCGATCGCCGTGAGCAACTGGGGAGAGACCGACTGGACGGGATATCACTCCTGGACCTTCGTCGATATAGGCGGGAAGGGCTATCATATCGATCCGACCTGGGGGCTGAAGGAAGACAAATCGGTTGAGGTTTTCATCCTCGACTACTTTATGATGACCGACGCCGACAGGGCGGCCTACGGCTATCCGTACGAACTGCTCGAAGCTTTCCTGCTGCCCGGCCGCTATGCGAAGGACTGCGTCGGATACGTTTTTTCGGCAACCGACGACTCCTTCCGTCTGCCCGATTTTTCATACTGCAGCCGGTATTTTCCCGACAGGAACGTGCTTTTTTACCGCAATGCGACGATAGGCCCGGGCGAGTTTGAGTTCATATACGAATGAGCCGCATGTGCCTGATTATTTATGGAGACGCCTGAAGATGATAATGATTATTAACGGTTTTGCGGAAAGCTCCGCGGCCGGACGCACGTTATAATGAAACGCGTACTTGTTACCGGCGCCGCCGGGGGAATGGGAAGCGAGACTGTCAGATTGCTTGCCGACTGCGGATATTACGTTTACGCGCTTGACCGCGTACCGTGTCAGCCGAGAGATAACGTCTGCCCGGTTACAGCGGATCTTTCGTCTCCCGAAAGCGTCGCTGGCGCTTTTGAGAAGGTCCGCTCAGACGCGGACGGACTTGACGCGATTATTCATTTTGCGGGTATTTATCTGCTCGATTCGCTTATCGAGATCGATCCCGCCGATTTCGAGCGCATATTCAGAATCAACCTCGGCGGCGCGTATCTCGTCAACCGGACGTTCAGACCGCTTCTCGGAGAGGGATCGTCCATTATAATGATAACCAGCGAGCTCGCCGTTCGCGATCCGCTGCCCTTCACCGGGATCTACGCGATCGCCAAGGCGGCGCTCGACAGATACGCCTATTCTCTCCGGATGGAGCTGCAGCTGTCGGGTATAAACGTTTCGGTAATACGAGCCGGAGCCGTCGACACGGGAATGATTTCCGATTCGACGAGGCAACTCGACGCCTTCTGCGAAAGGACGGCGCTCTATACGCCGAACGCCGCGCGCTTTCGCCGCATCGTCGATTCGGTCGAGGCGAGAAAAGTGCCGCCCGCAAAGATCGCCCGGAAGGTAAAGAAGATACTCGAATCCCGCCGCCCGCGGTTCGCCTATTCGATTAACCGCAACCCGCTGCTGATTCTCTTCGACGCGCTGCCGAAGCGGCTTAGATTTTTTATAATCAAAAAGATTCTCGGGGGATGATAGCCCTATGAAAACCATAAACAAAAAACAGGAGGTCCATCCATTCGGACCGCTTTACGATGAAAACTCGGAAATACTGATACTCGGCTCCTTCCCGTCGCGGAAGAGCCGGGAGCAGATGTTTTTCTACGGCCACCCGCAAAACCGCTTCTGGCCGCTGATTGCCGCGCTCTTCGGCGAGCAGACGCCGATGACGGTCGAAGAAAAACGCGCTTTAGCACTCAGGCATCATATCGCGATCTGGGACGTCGCCGCGAGCTGCGAGATCGAGGGCTCGGGCGACAGCACGATAAAAAACGTCGTTCCGACAGACCTGAGACCGGTGTTCGCTCAGAGCCGCATAAAACGGATATTCTGCAACGGCGGCACGTCTGCGGCTATTTACCGCAAATATCACGAGCCGGTGCTCGGGATCAAGGCGGAGACGCTTCCGTCGACGAGCCCCGCAAACGCCGCATGGACGATGGATCGGCTGATTTCAAAATGGAAGATAATCGCGGAAGTCCCCGGATGACGTTTTTTCATGCCATCCGAGGCTTTTTGCGTACTGCGCGGATGAAAAAACTGTTGACATTTATAGTAGGATGTATTATAATAAGTGCGGAAATTGCAGAGATTAACTGCAAAAATCATAGATAAAAAGGTATTATCGGTATGAAACGCGCACTTATGGCTGAATTGATCAAATGGAAAGACAGAGCTGACCGCAAGCCCCTGATACTTAAGGGGGTTCGTCAGTGCGGCAAGACTTATCTGCTTCTGGAATTCGGCAGGCAGTATTTCGATAACTGCGTCTATCTGAACTTTGAAGAGAACGACGGGCTTAAAAAACTATTTGAAAACGACTTTGACGTAAAGCGCATTCTTTTTGAAATCAGTCTTTTTACCGGGAAAAAGATCGAAGCGGGGAAGACGCTTCTGATCTTCGACGAGGTGCAGGAATGCGGCCGAGCTCTGACGGCGATGAAGTACTTCTGCGAGAACGCGAGAGAGTATCACGTTGTCTGCGCGGGTTCGCTGCTCGGGATTGCGCTTCAGAATGAACAGTCTTTTCCCGTCGGGAAGGTCGATTTTCTGACGCTATATCCGATGAGTTTCAGAGAGTTTCTCCGCGCGTCGGGCGAAGAGGGCCTTGCGGATTTTCTCGACGGATTCGGACGCGGAGACCGGATGCCGGAAATAGCCGCTGAAAAGCTGACCAACTGCCTGAGGCAGTACTATCTGACCGGAGGCATGCCCGAGGTCGTGGATGTCTGGTGCAGGACGAAAAGCATTGAAGAAGTCGAGCGTGTTCAGCAGGCGATTATCAACAGCTACGAACTCGACTTTGCGAAGCACGCACCGCCGCGGGAATATCCGAAACTTGCCGCTGTCTGGCGTTCGATACCCGGACAGCTGTCTAAAGAAAACAGGAAATTCATATTCAGCAGAGTGAAGAGCGGATGGCGTGCAAAAGACCTTGAAGACGCGCTCGAATGGATGACGGGCGCGGGTTTAGTATACAAAGTTTGCAGGATCGAAAAGCCTTTTATGCCGCTGTCTTCCTATGCGGACGATACTGCGTTCAAACTCTATTTTGCGGATATCGGGATACTCCGCAAAATGTCCGGCCTGCCATCCGCGGCGATTCTCGAAGGGACTGATATCTATCGGGAATTCAAGGGTGCGATGACAGAGAATTTCGTCCTTTGCGAACTGACGTCCTCGTCAACAGAGAAGGCATATTACTGGTCGAGCGGGAATACCGCCGAGGTGGATTTTGTTGTCCAGTGCGGCGAAAAAATCATCCCGATAGAAGTCAAATCCGAGAAAAACGTAAAAGCCCGGTCTCTTGCCGAGTACAGAAAAAGATATCAGCCGGAGTGTGCCGTATTGACGTCTATGAGAAGCGAAACGAACGGAGAGAGCGTTCTAAACGTCCCGCTTTATCTGATTGCCTCGCTGAAGAAAATTGCCGGAGAATGATACTTATGCGGAGAAGCAAATTGAAGAAAGGATAGCACTTTCAACGCCGGTTTCTATGAACCCGGATTCATCTTGCATTAATGAGAGAGGCTTTATTTTGGTGACCGATTACAGAAAAGTATTTGACACAATACCCGAGCAGTTTGACAGATACCGGCCGAGGTACAGTCCGGAGCTGTTCGCCGATCTTATCGAATACGCCCACATAGGTCCCGGGAAGAGCGTGCTTGAGCTCGGGCCGGGTACCGGTCAGGCGACGGGACCGATTCTCGACACCGGATGCGACTATCATGCAATCGAACTCGGCGAACATCTGTACGCGAAGATGATCGAAAAATTCGGCGGAAGGCCGAACTTTCATATCGTAAACGCAGATTTCATCGCACATGATTTCGGCGGCGCGCGTTTCGATATGATCTATTCGGCGGCAGCTATCCAATGGATACCGGAGAGAATTGCCTTCCGGAAGACTTTCGAACTGCTGAATTCCGGCGGAACGCTGGCGATGATGCTGACGAAGGGAGATTACCGAACGCCGAACGAGGCGCTCTACGCTGAGATTCAGAAGGTTTACGACGCATACTACCGTCCTCCCGTCGAATACAAGGATATGAAGGAGCCCTTCGATTATACTCACGCGACCGATTACGGCTTCGTCGGCTTCGAAAGGCGCGAATTTCACGGACAGAGAGTCTTTACCGCCGATGAATACGTCTGTTACTGCGGCACGCACAGCGATCATATGGTCATCCCCGAGCCGTACAGAACGCCCTTCTTCGAAGGACTCCGCAGGTGCGTCCTCGAAGCCGGAAACAGGATTGTATTCAACGACACTTACGTTTTATATCTATGCAGGAAGCCGTTATGATGAACGTTAAAGACGAACTTTTTCTCCTGCGCGATGCGGGATACCGGGATTTTCAGATTAAAATGTTCCCGACCGTCGATCCGGAGACGGTTATCGGCGTCAGGACGCCGGAACTCAGGGAACTGGCGAAAAGAATGATACGCGAGGGCAGCGCCGACGCCTTCCTCGCGATACTTCCGCACGATTATTTCGACGAAAACCAGCTGCACGCCTTTATCCTCTCGGCAATGAAGGATTTTCGCGCATGTCTTGACGGAGTAAAGAGATTTCTGCCTTTTATCGACAACTGGGCGACCTGTGACCAGCTCTCGCCTAAGGTTTTCGCGAAGCACCGGGAGGAACTCATCGGCGACGTACTTCTCTGGACCGCTTCGGATCATACCTACACGATAAGGTTCGGCATAGGAATGCTTATGCAGCATTATCTCCGCGACGCATTCGACGCGTCATACCCGGAGACCGTCGCCCGGATCAGATCCGGCGAATACTACGTCAATATGATGAGAGCCTGGTATTTCGCAACTGCGCTTGCGGCGCGTTGGGACGAAATACTGCCATATATCGAGAGCGAAAAACTCGACGAGTGGACCCGCCGCAAGACGATACAGAAGGCGTGCGAGAGCTACAGGATAACGCCCGAACAGAAAGAACTGCTTCGGGAATTGCGGTGTTGCCTTAAATCGTCGGCGGTATATACGACGACCTGTTTCTCGTTATAAATGCGGTTTGAATCTGCAACGCAAATGCAACGAAAAAATAATCGTTGCATTTGCGTTGCATTTGTGATATAATGATTGGCGAACAAACGGGAGGAAAATGCAATGAAAGAGAGCAATTCGCTTGAATTGAAGCGTGAAATCACCAATTCGTTTTTGAAAACGGTTTCAGCGTTCGCCAATTATAGCGGCGGAACAGTAATATTCGTAATCAACGATAAAGGTGAGACGATCGGGATTACCGATCCGGATCAGATTTGCCTTGATATTGAAAATCGTATCAACGACAGCATTACTCCAAGACCGGATTACAGCTTCAAAATAAACAGAAGAACCCGTACGATATCGCTGACGGTGGCGGAAGGCAGCTTTAAACCGTATCTTTACAAAGGCAAGGCGTATAAACGAAACGGGACAGCAACGATAGAGGTCGATCAGACGGAATTGAAACGGTTGGTAATCGAAGGGGCCAACCTTTACTTTGAAAATCTTCCGGTAGAAATCAGCGAGTTGAGTTTCGATTATTTAGAGTCCGCGATCAAAGAAAGAATGGGTGTGGAGTCGATTAATTCAGATATTCTCAGAACTTTCGGGCTGATCGATAATAAAGGCAGGTACAATGTTGCAGCGGAACTGTTTGCGGACAAAAACGGCTATCCCGGAATCGACGTCGCGAGGTTCGGAAATAATTTGAACGAAATACTTGATAGAGAGACGATTTCAGCCGTATCGATACTGAGACAGTACTCTGCCGCAATACATATTTACAAGCGTTATTATCAATACGAGGCAATTGAAGGATTTGAACGGAAGAAGGTAGAACGCATACCCGAAGAGGCTTTTCGCGAAGCAATCGCGAATGCGCTTGTTCACAGAACCTGGGACGTTAATTCTCATATAAGAATTTCGATGTTTCATGACAGGATTGAAGTAGCGTCTCCCGGCGGATTGCCGAAAGGAATAACATACGACGAGTATCTGAACGGAAGCATTTCAAATCTTCGCAATCCGATTATCGGAAACGTTTTTTTCAGACTGCGGTATATCGAAATGTTCGGCACGGGTATAAAAAGAATCAAAGAATCATACATTGGTTGTAAAGTCAAACCGACATTTGATATTACGGAGAACACTATTACCGTGATACTGCCGTGTACGGACGTAGCTGTTCGCGTTACCGAAGACGGCATGACGGTCAAGACGCTCCTGGACGGAGGGATGAAACTTTCGAGCGGCCAGATCGCACAGAGGCTCGGATGGAATAAAGACAAGGCAATACGTGTGCTCAACTCGTTACTGAAAACCGGTTCAATCATTAAAGAAGGGAACGGCAGAGGAACAGTGTATTCTCGTGTATGAGCCGGATCAGGATTAATTGAAAAATATCAGGGAATAGTGTTTACATACATCATTTTGATGTGTAAAATAGTGTTTGGAAACACTATTTTGGAACGCATACAGCTCGACTGAAAAGGAGAAAATCATGATGGAAGAGTACAAAGACGAATACGTAAAAGTCTGCCCCTATTGCGGCGGAAGCGAGATGATCGAGGCGTATCAGACTGCCTACGGCGCGCTGACGTCGAAGAGCAACCCCTGGGGCGGTGCACCGCTGTATCACACCGTCTGCCGTCAGTGCGGAAGCATTGTGCGCAGTTATGCAAAGGATCCCGAGATGCTTCTGAAAAAGAAAGACAGAAGGCAGTAATGGCTTCGAGTCAGGGATATTTTGAGTTCATAGCCGATATGCTGTCGGGCGTCGACGGCGTGTCGTTCCGCAGAATGATGGGCGAGTATATCGTCTACTGCCGCGGAAAAATCGTAGGCGGCATATACGACGACCGGTTTCTCGTCAAGCCGACGAAAATCGCCCGCGAAATGATGCCCGACGCCGCTGAGGAGATTCCCTACGATGGCGCGAAGAAGATGCTTCTTGTCGATAACGTCGAAGACAGGGAGTTCCTTTCGGCGTTGATTAACGCCGTTTGCGCAGAGCTTCCGGAGAAGAGCGCGAAACGCGTCGGCAAGGCCTGAAGATGAAAGAACTCTTTTACACCGCCGACCGCGGAGAGTGGCGGCGTTATCTCGAAGAGCGTTTCGAAACGTCTGACGAAATCTGGTTCGTTTTTCCGACGAAAGATTCGGGAGAAGCGGGACTGTCCTACAACGACGCGGTCGAGGAGGCGCTCTGTTTCGGCTGGATCGACGGCCGGGCAGGTCGGCTGGACGAAAAGCATCATATCCGCAGGTTCACGCCGAGACGGAAGGGAAGTCCCTATTCACGCCCGAATATCGAAAGACTGATCCGGCTTGACGAAGAAGGGCTCATCCATCCGAAAATCAGGGAGAGCGTTCTGCCCGTTATACGCGCGCAGTTCGTCTATCCCGAAGATATAATTGATGAACTGAAAAGTGATCCCGTCGTGTGGGAAAACTACCTGAAATTTGAAGAACCCTACCGGCGTATCCGCGTGGCGTATATCGAGGCGGCGCGCCACCGTCCCGAGGAATTTCGGAAGCGCCTTTGCAGTTTCATTGATAAAACACGCCGCGGGAAGCTGATTTCCGGATACGGCGGGATAGAGAAGTATTACGGAGTTGAAAGATGATCATTTCAGAAAAGAAAAGAATACTGTCGCTTGTATTGAAGATTGTCGTCGCGCTGGCGGCGGCGGTCGGCGTGATTCTCAGCGCCGCGGGGAGCGAGGGCTCGTTTATGAGCGGCAGCACGGTGTTTATGTATTTTACGATTCAGTCGAACCTCGCCGTTGCGTTCATCTGCGCCGGAGGGATCGGTCTTGTGCTCAAGAAGAGCGTCCCGCCGCGCCGCTGGTTCGTTGTGAAATTCGTTTTAACCGTGTCGATTACGCTGACGGGGACGGTTTTCTGCTTCATACTGGCGCCGACGATGGGAGCGCTTGCTTGGAAGGTTCAGAATATTCTGACGCACGTCGTCGTGCCTGTCGCGGCGGTAGCCGATTTCTTCCTGACCGGAGTAATGGGAGATTTTAAGAAGAGCGACGTCTTCTTTGTCACGATTCCGCCGCTCGCCTACGCGGCGTACGCAGGAATCGCCTACGCCGCCGGCTGGAAATTCGCCTTCGGCGTCAATTACCCCTACTTTTTCCTTAACTGGGGCAGCCCGGCGGGCGCCTTCGGATTTTCGAAGGAACTTCCCTTTATGGGAGTCGTCTGGTGGATGGTGCTACTGTCGGGACTGATTATCGGAGTCGGATACCTTTATCTTGCGATTATCGCGAAACTCAAGGCAACAAAATGACTGAAAGAATCGTTATATACGTTCACGGCATGGGCGGAAGCGCCGACGAGGCGGAGCATTTCGTTCCGTTTTTCCCCGAATGCGAAGTGGTCGGATTTGACTACCGTTCCTCGACGCCCTGGGACGCGAAAGATGAGTTCGGCGCGTATTTTGCCGGATTGAAAGAAGAATATAAGAGCGTGACTCTTATCGCGAACAGTATCGGAGCCTATTTTTCGGTAACGTCGGGTATCGACAAATACCTTGACCGGGCGTATTTCATCTCTCCGGTCGCCGACATGGAGCGCCTTATTCTCGATATGCTTGAGAGCGCCGGAGCGACCGAAGAAGAGCTGAAACAGAAGGGCGTTATTCAAACCGGGTTCGGAGAGGATCTTTCGTGGAAATATCTTTCTTACGTGAGAGAGCATCCTGCCGTGTGGAACGTTCAGACCGATATACTCTACGGCAGCCGCGACGTTCTGATAAGACGCGAAAGCGTCGATGCGTTCGTCCGGCGCAGCGGAGCCCGGCTGACCGTCTTTGAGGGAGGAGAGCACTGGTTCCACACCGCGGAGCAGATGCGGTTTCTTGACGGGTGGATACAAAAAGGAGAAGAGGAAGAATAAACAATGAAAAAATCATCAATTTTCGCAGTCGCTCCCGAGACCTGGGGGCTGCGCGGGGACCCCTATTTCTGGGAATACCTGCGGGATCTTATCGATGAAAAGGAAATAAACACCGGAAACGATATCGAGGCCTTCGTTAAGAATGAGTATTTCGCTCTTTCCGGAAAAGAAATGACCGGCGATGTGGGCGATTTTGTCCGCGTCGAGCGTTTCGCGCACGGCGGCATGTCGTCGGGAGGCGTGTGCGGCGAATGGTGGGCAAACGACGGAATACCGCTGCTGCGCGAAAGATTTGAGCATCTGCTCAAGGCCGAAGCGCTAAGCCGTGACGCAGAAAAGGGCTTCGTCATCCGTCCCGAGAGGGAAGAGGATTACAGGACGGTCGAAGAACTCGTACGAGACTCATTCTGGAACGTTTACCGTCCCGGCTGCCTTGAGCATTACGTGCTTCACGTTCTCCGCGACGATCCCGCGTTCGTGCGCGAACTTGACGTCGTAATGGAAAAAGACGGAAGAATCATCGGCCAGAATATCTTTATGAAGACGGTTATCGAAAACGACGGCGGACTTCAGACCGACGTGCTGACAATGGGTCCGATCTGTATCGCGAACGATCTGAAACGGCAGGGATACGGCAAAAAACTGCTCGATTACTCGCTCGAGGCCGCGGCCGCTATGGGCTTCGGCGCCGTGCTCTTCGAGGGAAATATACTCTTTTACGGAAAGAGCGGGTTCGATTACGCCCGCAATTTCGGGATCAGGTATCACGATCTGCCCGAGGGAGAGGACGATTCCTTCTTCCTCTGCCGCGAACTGATACCCGGATTTCTCGACAAGGTTACCGGGATTTATCAGACGCCTGCCGGCTATTACGTCGACGAAGCCGCGTGCGAAGAGTTCGACAAGAGCTTTCCTCCGAAGGAGAAATTGAGGCTTCCGGGTCAGCTGTTTTGAAAAAATCTGTCACTTTACTCTTTTTCCCGATGATGATATAATGATGACGGCTGCATGGGACGCCCGCGCGTCCGCGAAACGCCTGAAAAAGCCGCGGAAAGGAGAGGCCGCCTTGAATACAGCAAAGAGAATAGCCGAACTGCGCATGCTTTCGGGTATGTCGCAGGAAGAGCTTGCGGAGCGCCTTTTCGTTGATCGGACGCTCGTGTCCCGCTGGGAAAACGGCAATAGAAGGCCGGACGCGCGTTCGGTTGCCGCAATGGCCGAACTGTTCAGAGTTCCGGCCGACAGCATCGTGTCGTACGACGCCTCCCTGTCGGCGGGGATGAAGCGGGTTCTTCAGGACGGCGACGGGATCGCGCCGGAAACTCTTCCGGCTGTGATCGATTCCTTCCTCGGGACGCTTTGCGACAGGGACCGCGACGTCTTTATCCGCAGATATCATTATCTTGACGATCTTTCCGCGATCTGCGAAAGATACGGACTCAGCTACGCGGCGGTGAGCATGTCTCTATTCCGCTCGAGAAAAAAGCTGAGATCATTCCTGGGAAAGGAGAAAGGCCGATGAAAATCAATGAATTTCTGGACGCCATGGCTTCTGTCGACGAAAAGTACACGTCGTCTTCGGAATCGGCGTATTACGGCTACGGGAAAAAGGGAAACGCCCCGGTCATCCGGCGGCGTCTCGTGTCGGCGTCCGCTGTGGTCCTGCTGCTTTCGGTGTCGCTCGCGGTCGGACTGATCACCGCGTCGCTGTTCGGCGTGCTGCCCGAAACGGTATTCGGGGGTCACGGCACGGCTTCGTCGGAACAGGCCATGGCCATTCAGTTAAACGAGTGGGCACACGATACTTCCGTCGTAGGGACCTACTCCGGACGGATGAGCGAGGAAGACAGCCGAACCGTTCTTGAGATCTGGAACAGACAGGATCACAAAAAGGGAGCGTTCTTCAACATATCAGACGTTTTTTTCAGAGTTGAAGAGGATTACAATAAGGGCAATTTCGAATATTACGAGTATGATTCGCTCCACGGATTGATGCAGTACGTCAAAATCGTCAACGCCTACAACAAGAAAAAGATGAAAAGCACGGGCGGCACCTACGCTTATATAAGCGGTGAAGACATGGTCATTCTCGAAGCAATCGCGGAAAAGTACCGCAGAGAACTTGTCTATTGGACTCTGACCGCGGGCGGCGAAGAATACCGGATGTCCGACGGGGACAGACGCGCCTTTTCGGAGACGTGGACCTATCTCACCAGGTATGATTACACTCCGGAGGAATACGAACCGGTCGGCAGCATAAACGAGACGTGCACGATTACCGTAAACAACTCTTATTTACCGGCCTTTTTCAGATATTATGAAGATACCGGCAGGATAGAGTATTGCTACTCCGGAAGAAACAACGAAGGTGAGATCTGCGATTATTCAGAATCCCGGTTTGCCGGGGATCTCAAGCCGAAGATCGATGAAATCATCGGGAAATATCGGGAAGGGTCAGGCGGTGACGATACGCGGCTGACCATGAGTCCGGCCGACGAAGCGTACGACGCGCTGAAGGAAGCTTATCCCGACAGCTTCGCAAAGATTCCGTTAAATCTTTTGAAGATCGACGCGGCGCAGACCGGGACGGACGGGCCGCGCATCTCACGGTTTACCTTCTGCATTTACCGTCAGCCGACGCCGCTCGCGTACGTGTACGACCATACCGGGAAGAGCACCGGGATCGAAAATCCCGAGCTTGAGGTCTTTCTTGACTGCCGTATGAACGAGGAGGAATGGTGGACTGTTACCGACCGGATCAGAAAACAGATGTATGCCGAAACGGGGTCGTACCCGCAGTTAATCCGCTGGGAGCATTCGGTAAACGAGGCGGAAGGCACGGTCTCTCTCGCGCTGGTCGGTACGCTCGGCGCCGACACCGTCGGCGAGACTGTTTTCGTCAGAAAAAGCACAAACGCGACGAAGATCGTTGACGGCTGGACGTCAAAGCTCTTCAGAGTCTGCCCTCTGTCTCTGGATCCGGCAGGCGACGGCCAACCCTCGTTTTCTGCGGGAAACGAAGGCTTTGTGCCCGGCGAAACCGGTTTCCTTCCGATAATCGTTATTCGCTCGGCCGGAGAACTGGACGCCTTCATAAACGTTTACAACAGCTCGCTCGATCTTGATCACACGTATAATTTCAGGGGAGAGGAGTCGTTCACAGGTGCACGGGGAAACTACGGCGCGGACTTCTTCGAGAAGAACGTTCTGATGCTCGTGCTGATAACCGCCCCGAGCGGAGAAGACCGCTTCAGGGTCCGCGGGCTCTCAAGAGCCGAGATCGGGTTCAGTCCCGAGACGTCTTCACGTATAAAGCTGCTATACGTGGAGATTGAAAAGACGTTTACGGGGGCTACCGACAATGTGGGCGGCTGGCTCGCGGCGATCGAGGTGGACCGGAGCATCTGCACCGGCCGCACAGTATCGGCGTATTATGTCGATTGAGCGCACAAGATCTTTCTGTCTTTGACGCGATTTTTTGCTCTCAAACGCATATAACTGTGCGCAGAAGCATGGTTTGAAATGCGATTATTATGAATAACGGTAAATCCCCCGGCGGGCTTCGCAAGAAGCCGCCGGGGGATTTTATGATTTTTGTCGAATCGTGTGTTTCAAAGTAGTTGAGGAGGAGAGTTGGGGACAAGATGGGGCTGTTAAAAAAGTCTCTTAAAAAACAAGGCAACACTCGATGAAAATCGGGTGTTGTTT
>LXOW01443018.1_pt2 | contig 51442 bp, 58 predicted proteins | sample 1368591 | NCBI WGS metagenome assembly LXOW01 (sample SAMN04884650, study PRJNA319009) | bovine gut metagenome | isolation source: Cow rumen | host: Bos taurus | place: Italy: Legnaro (PD) | collected 2014-07-09
TTACACCTTTCTTCGTAATGCATTTCGTACTGCACTACTCAATGAAATGGAAAACATTCTCGGTCCCACTTTCAAAAAAGTGAAGTCTAAATGCTATACGGAACAGAAACAAGGCTTTTACGTTCATGCCAAGCCAAACAAATGTGATCCCACTGTTGTTACCAAATATATTGGTCGTTATCTGGGGCGTCCTGTCATTGCTACTTCTCGTATTGATAAATACGATGGCGAACAGGTCACTTTTCACTACAATCGGCACGAAGATGACAAGTATGTTGTTGAAACAATACCTGCCATGGAATTTATCCAGCGATTAATTCGCCACATTCCAGAAAAGCATTTTAAAATGATCCGTTACGGTGGACTTTATGCACGCCATCGCAAAATTGACCAAAAACTATATCGTGCTATTCCCAAAAAGGCACATCCCTTTTTTCGCAGCTTCAATAAGTGGCGCGTTGCCATTAGCGGTGCATTTGGTTATGATCCTCTCAAATGTCCAGACTGCAAACATGAAATGGAGTTCCTAGAACTCTATTTTAACCACCAGCGTATTTCCCTCGAAGAAATGTACGAGAAAGCCATGTCCAAATCTCGTGGAAAGAGAGCATCTTCATAGTTTCCAATCTCTTCTGTTATATGATACAATGTTCTAAAAGGAGGATTGTAAAAATGCAAACAAATATCGAGGAACTACGCAAAAAATACATCAATAATCCCCCAGAAGGTTTAACTTCAAAGGACATTCGCTCTATGAGCGATGAAGAACTTCTGGATATGGATTATTTCATGAACGAAGAATTGGATGATGATTTTGGAGAAGAAGGGTTCTATATTTTTTAATCTCCTCTAAAATCATTAGACAAGTGCGCCCTTTTTTTCCTTATCTAACGTATGTTTGATGAACATACGTTTCTTTTTTCTGTTCAAAAAATCGAAATTTCCTATTACATAAAAAAAGCCGCCCATTTTGGACGACTTCCTGCGTATGGTTATTATCCATGTATAATTAATCGAATTGCATACATAGCTTCAAGTAACACCAAACCAAAGCATATTACATTTGCTGCTATCAAATATAGTGTTTTTAACAGAAGCACATGTACCATACATTTCACACACATACAAACTATTACCCACGCAATAGCAGTTAATAAGACAGCTACTACTAAGCCTATCATAATCTTACCTACTCTCTCCAATTCCATTGTACCTCTCCTTTCCAAAGAGAAGATTGCTTCTCCTGGCTATAATAAATTTTATTTTACTTCGTTGTAATCATTCAAGATTTCATCCACAGAACTTTTTCTATGGCGAAAATGCTTACCTTTACTTCTTACTCCACAGCCAATTGGGTTTTTCACACCATTATCCCAGGACATATATTGCATCATACTATAATGTCCGTCACTGTAGTGCTTCATGCTAATGAATTTATTTGCATTGTTCTTGTTTTGATAAATCTTGTTTACAACCATCTTGAAAACTCCTTTCTGTTTTTTATTCCTGACCACATTCTAAGTATACCTCTTTTTCGTTGTGTTGTCAATATATTTCACCATTTTAGCAATACGAATTGTTTGTCAATAAAAAAAACAGAGTCAGTACGTTCTTTTTCGCTTTCAAAATCGATGTCTATCTGTCCCAGCAGATTAAAAAGTCGCCCAATCTGGGCGACAATCTACTTTGCTAAAGCATACACTCCTTTACCTACTCTTTGGAACACTTCACCTTGCAGCGTCTGTCTTATTTTTTCTCTCCAATGTGGATTTGAGAGAGTTTTCTTTCTATTTTCCATCATTTGATAGATGCTTTGTAAATCAAGCGATTTGTGGTTGCTCAAGACATCTGCAAGAATATCTTTCCACGTTGCTGATACCATATCCCTAATATCAGTTTCAATCGTCTTTGCATACTGCATTTGGTACACCATCGCCTTATCCTTTTGAGTTATCAGCACATATTCGTGTTCTATAGGAATAAAGTTCTTATTGTACACTCTTCTATCACTCACACAATGGAATTGTTTTTTTATTACGATATTCACCATCTTTCCTGGCTTAACAATATCTGTAAGCATCGAATAGAGACGTCCGTTTTTCTTGATATCCCCAATCAATGTAAACATATAACCACCTTTTTCAAGGGATGTAAATTGTTTCATCATGCAATAGTTCATCTTATCGACAAACTCACTCCAATCTTTACATCTCGACAAATCAGAAGCCGAAGCCTTGTATCCATATTTGCGATATACTTCTTCTTCGCTGTACATATTGCCACTATACTGAATGATGTCATGATAAGGTGGATGCCAAAAGATGGCTTCATTCCTCTCTTTGATGTCCATCTTCATCAAATCAAAACCACTATGTAAGTCATAACCATGATACACAATGTTTTGTTTTGCACTCTCGCATCCAGCCTTGGTGGAATTACTTCCACACATATAATCCGACAACTGTTCTATATGAAACTGCTCTACAAGGTCTGTAATAAGTTTCGGGGAACAATTTCCCCGCCACCTATTACTTCCACCTTGCCCTCTATCTTCATACTCCACAATACTTCTCATGCTTTTCTCCCCTTTCAAGAACTTGTGTCAATTCGACTACCATCTTTGTCGCAAGGTCTTGTGCAATTGTGTCACTATATTTCTCTGCTACAGTCTTAGCCTCATCTACAATTATCAACCAATCTTCTGCTGTCAACTTTCCTAACAAAGATTTTTTTGCCCATTTTGTATAAAACACATTGTAACAGTCATTCATTGCTTCTCTTATCAATTTGTAATTTTGCTCAGTCATTCTCTTTTCCTTTTCCCAATTTATAAAACTTTTGCAACTCGAATAATTAACATACCATCGTAACTATCCGTGCCTATTTTTTTAACTTCCAAATTCCTCAATACATTAGGATAACACTCTTTTGATATGGTTCCCATATCTTTCAGGGTTCCTAAGCAATTCCCTCTAGAACTATATGCATCCACCACCAAACGAATTTCCTCTTCTACTGTCTTTAGTACCTCTGACAACTTCATACTATACTCCTTTCGCCCGTCAAGCCGATAGCACAGCTAGAAGATTAACGATATGCCCATGATGTACTGGTCACAAGCAACTCGAACATATTTCCGACCACATATAAAGTATACCACACACGCCCCTCATTGTCAACATTTTTCATCAAATTAGTGAAATATGTTTTTGTGACTATCCCAGAAGCGCAAGTGTCCAATCAAGAAACTTCGTTTTATGTGTTAAACTGGCGATAGCGACGCGGATATCAATGTAAAGTGATATCCCGTCGCGCATCGATGGGGTAACACATAAAAAATGAGATACAAGGACGGATGTTTCTCCGCTCGTTATATCCTTGTATCTCATTTAGCACGTCTTATATAGAGTCAAACTTATTGTATGCTCATTTGTTGTTCTGCCAAGCAGAGCAATAACCATCTATTGCTCAAAAACATAAACGACATCGTAAAGATCCATCACCTCTCCGTTCTCTTCAACTCCCCTAAAAAAGTTATAACACATCGCATCCTCCAATGGAGCTGTTTTCGCAAACTGTTTTAGAACATCATCTCCCGCATTACATTTTTCTGAATTGTTATAGTAGTTTGCTTGAAATCCACACCAGCTTATTTCTATTCCTTCAGGAATGTTTATAAATTCCTGAAAAATCTCTGGAATAATGACTCTTTTAATGTCCTCACTTTTTACCTTGTCAACAACATATTCTTCATAGTCATTCTTATGTACATCATTATCTAACATCTTATTCAATGTAGCATCGCACTCCACTTCAAGCAACGCGATGCCATATTCTGGAAACGAATTACATTTCTTGATCGGACGAAATAAATACACCAAAGAAGTATCATTGCTGGCACGTTTTCCTTCACCCCAATTGCAATTCCCACATTCATCCATGCTCAAAATCCCTTTTTCGATTATCGATGCCAAGTCACATATATCTACATTTTTATACAATCGCATAATTATCTCCCCACTACTTCAAAACTACTTCCGTCTGCGAAAGTGTCTGTTCTGCTATTCCATACTTCTGCTAATTCTTCCAAGCTTTCAGCACTTTTTATTGCTAAATAATAATCTAAATAGTCATTCCAGTATTCGTCGAAGTTCTCCCCTATAAAATCCTCTTCAAACTCTTTTTTTACTTCTTCTGAAACATCCGGAAGCATAAATGCCTTTGCCTCGGCTAAATTATCAAAAACTTCGCCACCATAGTTTGTTCTCTGTATAAATTTCATATCTTATTTTTAGTAGCATACTGTATTATAAGTATAAAAGTCGCATAAATTTGCCATTGTTGACTTCTAATACACAAAATACTGTCTACTACGTCCTCCTTTCTAACTGTTTCTTTAGTCGTTCATTTTCAGATTTAAGTTCTTCATAATCGACCAACTGTATAATAAGTTTCTCTTTGTCTTCCTCTAGCTTCTTGACCTGCATTCGCAGAGTAGCTATTTTATCATCCTTAAGCTGCATCTTGTCCTTTTTTACAGCTATCACATCATCCAACGGACTTGCCTTTGAGATAGCTCTAAGGCTTAAAATACGCTCTTTAAGCTGTGCATTGTTGTAAAGAGTTGCCCTTGATACACCTGCCTCTTTGCATACAGTTTCAAAGTTGATAGGTTTACTCTTTCTTTTCAGCTTATCTATAGCCCTATTAACCTTATCAATGGTTGCTTTATTCTTTGCCTCGGCATGAGCTTTGATGCCTGCCACCTGACTATCCGACACTTTCTTTACCATCCAACTGTACCTCCAAACTTTCTACCAATGGTTTCAGATACTTGTACTTAACCGCCTGTACTTGATATGCGGGTTCTTGACCAAGTTCCTTTAGTCTTGCCATTTCCTTTTCAAGTAAATCCAATTCATCCTTCAAAATAGGATAAAACTGAACCTCGGTTATGTAGTTGGGGCAGTTGTAAAAGAAACAACCATCTCCATCAGTACAATTACCTCTTCTAAAGTCATACAAGCAAACCCCGGTAGGAAGAGGATTAAAGCTTATTGTCTTGGATAGATTGGTGATAACATCATCTATCTCTTCCTCTGTCTTTCCATGAAAAAGAGTGTCGAGTTTACCCTTTATCTCCTTTGCACGAAGTCCTGCTATCTTAGACTCAGGGCTTAAGATCATATCAGAATAGATTTCTTTAACCTCTTCCTCCTGTAAGGTAAGATAGTGCGCTGTCATTTCAATAGAAACATGTGAATACTGTTTCATAATCATAGAAATAGATACTTTTCTCTTTATCAGTTCTCTTACAAATGTTGCCCTGAACTGATGAGAAGTGAGTGGATATAGATTACCTTTACTGTCTCTAATATCGTGTCTTTCAATGAAATGTGGCAGTCTTTTGGATGTCCACTTTTCAGTATTTAACACACGTATGCCATAATTTCTTATGACAAACAATTCCTTTAAGCCACTTTCCTTACGCAGTTTTGCCGTTGCCTCTGAAAGCTCTGCAATGACATTTTTTACAAGATCATTGATAAATACCTTATGGATGATAGGCTCGCCTTTTTCTGTCTTCCCAAGTGTTACTTCCATGTAATCATAGCCATCTGATGTACGTTTTACGCAGCCTTCCCTTATAGATAAAACCTCATTGATACGAAGTCCTGTCTGACTTTGAATGATGATGCCCGCCTTTGTAAGCACATCCTTTTCATCGTGTACAGCATGATACAAAATCTTATCAAACACATCCTCTGGAATAGGTTTGGTCTTGTTGGTTTTCATAGACTTCTGTTTAGGCCATAGCTGATTAGCTGTCTCTGCCTTTGGAAGATGAAACTGTGGTACATTCCATCCTTTTATCTGACCGATACGGATGATTTCTTCTACCACATGGCACGAAATATTTCCCGTACCTACCGCTACTTTCTTCTCGTCCTTCATCCAGATATTGAAGTTAAGATAATCCTCTAAAGACACATCTGCAAAGCTGTGAATGCCATTGATAGAGCAGTATTCGATAAACATCGGAAGAGCACCATTGATATAATTCCTTACTGTCTGTGGTTTTACTTTGCCTAGTTTGTAGTATGCGTACTGCTTTACCGTTTCCTTTAGATCAGCATCCTTTATATAACCGAATGAAAGATACTTCTGTGATTCCTGTCTTGTTTTAAGCTTGATAAATGGTCTTAGATCCCATGTATCGTCGCTGTATTTAGAATCACCTATCATTATTGTATTTAAGTTTGTATCAGGCTCTAAAACCTGCAACTGTAAAGCTAAGTTAGCTGACATTCTGTAACTCCTCCAACCTTTTAATAATGACCTTTAACACTTCAATAGTAGGTATGAAGTGCTCTGCATAATGCTCTCCATAAATAGCTCCTTCTTCAAGCTGTTTTTCAAGGTTAGCCAGGTGCTTTTTATGTGCCTCAAGGTATTCCGGCGTGGTGATGTAGCGGCTACAGGTATAGCATTTCTGCCTTTTTAGAAGTCTAGGGCAGATATTTCCATCTGTAACAGGCTTGGTACAATAGCCATCACACAAACCTGCGACACATTTATCCTTGTTAGCCTTAAACCATTCAAACTCGGATGGATTATCAAAAGCACTGCTCTGAATTTGATTGATGTTTCCGATAATGCCTACATTCTTGAAGACCTCTGCACGTTCCGTATCCTTTACGTCTGCATAAAAACGCTTTGTAACGGATGGATCTGAATGCCCCAAAACCTCTTGAATGACATTTAGGTTAGTCCCTTTTGAAAGCATATCTGTTCCAAGAGTACGTCTGAACTGATGGCTTGTAAGGGTGTAGTATTCACCATTGGCATCTTTGATGTTGTTTCTCTTGATGAATGTTTCAAACCAATACGAAAATGCCCCATACGTAGGAGTAGCTACTTTACCATTGTTTTCACCATACTGAGATCCCTTTAGATATCTATAAATCAGAAGATTATCCTTATCTCTTTCTATAGCCTCACTTCTTAGTGGTTTAGTGATCTCAATCAGTTTCTCTATCGCAGCCACGCATTCACTTCTGACAGGCATGGGAGCCTTATTCTTGCGTCCTTTATGCTGAGTCCATTCGATTGTGTATCCACTAATCAAATGAGGCTTAATACAGTCTATACGCAGTTTTAAGAGGTCTCCTATACGCATCCCTGTCGATTGAAGGATAATGATGCCATACTTAAGATATGGGTTTTCTTCCGTCCTAAGAGCCTCATTTATCTGTGCTACTACATCATCTGGAATGAAGTCGATCTTGAGCTTACGATTGACACCTGTGTATTCATTTCCTGTGAAGATTTCTGTTGCAGGTACATCATTAGGTCTATGGAGCTGACACCAACGGATAACTGATTTTAACGTATCAAGCGCAAGTTTCTGTGTACCATAGGATAATGGTTTTTTAGTTATAGGAGAGACTGTCACATGAAGAAATGCTATGAAACTATCTATACTGACATTATCTATATTTTTTAGCGAACCAATTCCAGTTGTATCTGCAAACAAGGAAAACCATCTAAAGTTTGTATGTATTTCATCGTACAATCGTTTTAAAGTTTTATTCCCTACCCTATAATTCTGCCAAACATAGTCCTTCACTACATCCTTGATCTCTTCGCTTGAAATATAGGCAAAATCAAACTTGAAGTTTCTTCCATAGTGCTGTGATTTTTTATCATTATCAACGATGTTCCATACATCACCATCTAGTCTATTTGCCATCGAAGCCACCTCCAATTATTGTACTCTGATTCCAATACCTTGAAAGGCTGTCCTCGATATATGGATTGGAAAGATGAGTGTATTTCTGCGTAGTAGAGAGATGTTCATGTCCCATAATCATTCTTACAACACTTACATCCATTCCAGACTGAACAAGGTTGGAGCAAAATGTATGTCTCAGATCGTGGAAGTTAAAGTCAATACCAACTTCTTCCTGCACTTTCTTTAACTTATCGTAAGCTGCACGATATGTAAGCTGTTTGCCAAGCTGTCTTTTTTGTTCTGAAACAAAAATGTAACTGTGATCCGTGTCGATAAGGTTTCTTTCTTCCATGATGAAATCATCAAGTTCTTTTATCAATGACATAGGAACGTATAAATCCCTTGTCTTTCCCTTTGACTTGATCTGCTGAAAACAACCAACAAGCTGTGACATATCCGGTACAGGAACAGAATCTATTTCTAGGTCTAAAACCTCTTGTATTCTAGCCCCTGTAAGGTAAAGAATCTTGTACAAAAGAATGTCCCTGCGCTTGTTTAATCGGCTCAGGAAAAGCTCCATTTCATCGTCGGTAACAAGGTTTATCTTGTAGTCACTTTCCTTGACCTTGAAGATAGACTGCTTTGTTTTGTTATCAGACCTTGCGTGTTCAAGAATACCTTTAAAAGCATTAAAAGGTCTGTTTACATCGTGCATTAGCATAGGATTGTCTATTTCCTGCATATCAGCTTCAAACTGATAAAACATGTGAATCGTACTCAGAATGCGGTTAATGGTTCTGTTAGTCCTTTTGCTTTCTTTGTTAAGTGCTATCACATCATCATCTGATGCTCTGAGGTAGTCTATAAACTCTGAAATCATCTTTGGAGTAACCTTGTCATACTCATAGCCGCTATCATTAAGAAACTCCCAATAAGTACGCAGATCACTTCCACTTGCCTTCAAAGTATTAAGGGCTTTATCTCTCTGTCTTTGGAATTTCAGATAGTCATACACTGGCTTTACAATTCTCATCTCATTATCCAGTAGAACAACTGTCTCCCTTCCTTCACGTTCTATAACATGTAGTTCCATGTATCAAATGCCTCCAATACATTTACGATATGTATATAATGTTAAAATAACTCTTAATACAACATATTTTACCACAACAAGAACATACGTTCAACATATATTCTACTGTCTAATAATTTAAATGTATTCAGTTTTTAAGGTACACATACTTTACAATGATATATCCTAACAACCCCTTATAATTACTAGGTTTATTAGGATATATTTATAATTCAACTTACTATACATTAACTACTAAAGATAACATATATTATCATTTCCTTTCTAAATTTAAATTACTATACGTTAACTACTAAAGATAACATCATTATCTCATTTTTCTTGTTTAATTACAATTATCATGAACCATTTACAGTACCCGAAGTGCTTTACGCAACTGTTCCTACCTTTTTTGTACAATTAGGATCTTGTTCCAAATCAGACAACTTATCAATTAACATGTCTTTGCAGATGCGCATCTTCTCAAATATACCGTTGATTTCATCTTTTGTATACTTCACATTATACTCATCATTTTCGAGCATATCTGTAAGCTTTAAAACGATCTTTTCAAACTCCTTTTTAAACTTATCAGCCTTTTCATCCTCTTCTGTATAATTTTTGTAGTATTCTTCTTTATAAGCCTCTACAAATGCATCCGTAAATTCACTATAAGTGAAATCTTGACATCCTAATCCTTTAAGCCCAAGGGGTAAACCACTCGAAAACCCTCTAAATGTCCTTTCATATTCACTAGAACCACATCCACTATATCCATTAGGAGCTAAATACTCTTGCATAGATTTAGCTCTATTTGCGCCCCTAATCGCCTTAATCACCTTATCTCTAGTCGACTTAATATCAAACATCATATGAATATGCCTATTAAGAATTTCATCTTTTGCATCTTCATTATCAGTGTAAGTCATTGGTCCGATTTCCGACTCCGTTTCATTCTCTGTTTCTGCACTATGGACCTCTTCTACTTCTCCTGAGTCTGTAATAACGCCAACATCCCCAACGGTTTCTTCAACTCTGCTCATCTCTTTCACAGAATTGTAATTTTTACAACCAAATTCTTTGTACATATCAATGATATTCTCAACAACATCTTTAGTCAGTAACGTATATTTTTCGTCGCCTTCTAGTTCTGTATTCTGCTCCTCCACATACTCGTCAAAAACCTTTAAAACCTCTTTCTGTTCATTTTCTTTCATGCCACCCAACTTAGTCACATTCGATAAGGACAGATAACCTTTGTCAACCAATTCCTGAGCCTTTTCATCCATCTTTAATAGACTTCCATATCTTTGGATTGTGCCTTGCGACATTCCCATGATTTCTGCGAGATACTTACGATTATCCCCTTTGTGCTTTTCGAGTTTTAGCTGTTCTTTCCACGCATTTAACTCCTTTGCNNCTCCTTTGCCACGATGGATATTCGCCTCCAAGACAGCTCTGCGATATTTAACATAATCAGTCAAGCCCTCACGAATGATACAAGGGAACTCTTTCATTCCAACTTTTACTCCCGCAGCTCTTCTCCTGTGTCCTGAGATAATCATATACTTGCCACACTCTCTGTCACCCTTAAGCTTATCATCCATTTTATTAGAAATTTTTGCAACTTCAATAGGATCTGTAAACCCACTCTTCTTTATACTTTGTTCTAAGTCTTTTGTATAGCTACAATCATAGCCCATTTTCTCATTTTCAAAGAAGTTAATCAATTCCTCATTCTTGATATTAAAAATTTTTTGCTGACTCATAGCAAAACTCCTTTCTGTTTGTTATTGTATTTCTTCCCACATTTATAGTATATCATATTTACATATTATTATCAATATTTTTCATCAAATTAGTGAAATATATTTTTTGTGACTATCCCAGAAGCGCAAGTGTCCAATCAAGAAACTGCGTTTTATGTGTTAAGCTGGCGAAAGCAACGCAGATATCAATGTTAAGTGATATCCCGTCGCGCATCGACGGATAAACACATAAAAAAAAGATAAGCAAGGACGGATGCATTTCCGCTTGTATATCCTTGCTTATCTTTTAGCCAAACTTATATTCACTGAATTGTTAGCTTTTCCTATGTCGATTTTACCAGAAAATCGTTAAGCAGCCATCATTAATATCATAATATATTAATATTATATTTTTTTATTTCTTTTTGATCTTCAAAATTTGTTGATAAATATCACCGTTCTCAGCAATATCCTTGTCTATTAACGATACTATATAAGCGCTTGTATTTCCATTGAAATTAATTCCTGAAGCTACATTCAACAATTCAATGTATTCGTCTGGTACGTTTATCGAAAACCTAGTCGCGGGCCTACCTTTTGGTCTCCCAACCTTTTTTTCGACCAATGACTCTTTTTCTTCTACTTGCTTTTCTTCTTTTGAAACTGTTTCCACACTAGATGCTTTCGTCTTTTTTTCACTGACTTTACCCTTTAACTTCTTCTCTTCAACTACTTCTTCCTTTGGTTCATTAGCTTGATCCATAACATCATTTATATTAGCATTAAATTTTCTTTTCGACATATATTATTTTGCCTCCTTCATCATCTCTTTAACCAATGATCTTATGTCATCTGCAACCGCACTTTTTGCATCGTAATCTGTAATCCCCTGGTGCATATACGCCACTTCTCCAAGAGCTACTGCATTACGAATTTTGCTTTTAAATATTTTTGTGTTCATCTTGGCAGCAAAGCTTTCTGCAATCATTTTAACTTGTTTCCCCATATTGCTTCGCTCCTCGTTTCTATTAAACACCAATCCAAGCACTTTCAAATTAGGATTCGACGTTTCTTTTACCTCTTCAATGGATTCAAGTATACCGTTATCACTTTCTAGGCTTGTCATATCTGGAAGCATAATCACCAACGCATAGTCACTTGCTGATAGTGTCAGATAGTGTCTCCAATCTGGCGATGGACTCACATCTATAAAGATATAATCATAATCTCTCTCTACACTTTTTAGCGCTTCCTTCATTTTTTTAACTTTTACGTTTTGGCTTATATCAGATACATCCACTGCTGCAGGAACAATATCTAACCCTTTTTTTACACTTTTAATCGACTCTTTGATGTCTTTTCCTTTTTTAAGGACATCGGCTATCGTAACCAAATCATCAGGTTTTTTTATTCCGCAAAAAAAGGTTAAGTTAGCTCTTTGGCCGTCCATATCAATCATTAGCACTTTTTTACTTTTCGCAATTTCCCAAGCAGTATTAAAGCAGGTGGACGTTTTTCCTATTCCACCTTTTTCGTTTATAAAAGTAATAATTTTCGCCATTTTTTCCTCCTTGCTTATTATTTTATTATTAAACAGTAACATCACACTTATTTATACCTCTTTAATACTACTATTTCTTACATTCTTTTTCAATATTATTTTATTATTTTATTATCTTATTATTTAATTTTGTTATTATTTTATTATTTTATTTCGATACTATCTTATTGCTTTATTATTATATTACTATATTATTTTATTATCTTATTATTTAATTTTGTTATTATTTTATTATTTTATTTTGATACTATCTTATTGCTTTATTATTATATTACTATATTATTTTATTATCTTATTATTTAATTTTATTATTATATTATTATTTTATTTCAATACCATCTTATTACTTTATTATTATACTACTATATTATTTTATTATCTTATTATTTAATTTTGACACTATCATCTTTTTAGGGGCAAAAAAGCTAGTATCTTCCGATACTAGCCTTCTTGATATCTCTGCAAATAGCATTCTTCTCCATTATCTGAAAAATATAATTCATTTCTCTTCGCAAGCGCTATAATAGTTTTGGATTTACATACACTACCGTCTTCTGCTTCCCAATGTTTCTGCACTCTCTTGAGTCTTCCGTTTTTCTTCATTATTTTAATGCACTCTATCATTACATCTGAATAATCTGAAGAATACACAGAGCACTCTGGATCATTAACCCGCTTTTTATTCTGTCTCTGTCCTACAAACTTGTAATTAGGATCAAGCGACAAAATAAACTTCTTACGTTCATACATAAACCAACTATCTAAATTACCGATATTTTTCTTTGCCTCTTCCAATACTTTTGCAGCAATATCAACACTCTCAAACTCTCCAATATTGTAGTATTTTCCATTCTCTTTTATTCTAGCTGTATATCTATTGTACTTCGAATGGAAAGTTATACCTTTGGGAGCAGCTACTTTCTTATTTCCACCGCAAACATCACATCTAATCCTGCCACCACTTTTTGTCCAATTGTCCATTCTAACAGTAGTCTCATAACCACAGTCACATTTACACTTATAAAAGTACTGATATCTTCCACTCTTACCTCTTTTTTTTTCTAAGTCTACAACTGTAAATGTTCCATGCTTCTCTCCAATTCTGGACTCCATTACGTTTCCTAATTCATAACTCATTATATCACCTCGCAATGATATCATTATACCACACGAAATCACATTAATATTATTTTTTTTTCATCCACTACAACATACCTCCTAAAGCTCACCCACTACTCTTCTACAGTCATTAATAAAACAGTCAAATTCTTCCAAGTTAGTAAAGCAAATGATTGTCGCTGCATTATTCCCAGGGCTTGAGTGTTTAGCTAGTATCGCAAGAAACCTCTTTCTCCCAACCTCGTCTCTATTCATCATTGCCTGACAACGTTTCATCTCGTCTAATTCTTTAGACGAGATGCTTCTATCACCTACAATAACCTTCATATTTATTAACTCAAGTTTCTTCATTAAACCATCCCTTTCTAAACACTAAGCACTAATCTTATATGTTCTTGTACCGCGAGTCTGGACCTTTTTTTCTTTACACCAGCGATCCCTTAATCGTCTCCACTCTGGTTGTGTCAATCCAAAGGTGTCCTTGGTAATCCACTGATCCGGTTCACAGTTTCGCAGTATTTCTTCATACTCTTCTATGTTTTCAATGTTTACGCCAGAATAATCACTAGAAGCATCATTGTCTAGTCTGATACCATCATCCTCGTAAACACAGTCAGAATGGGTGTCTAGAAGATTTTTGTTTACTGTTTTCTTTGTTTTGTTCACACTTTCACCCTCAATACGTTCATATAAAAACTTATATGCAGCATCAATAATTAGACAGATAGGTGCTTTGACTATGTACATTATCTTATAGAGATAATTTGTGTTCTCAACACGATTGTCTAGATCGTACAATCGGTAAACAAGCAATGTAAACAGCTGTGAACCTGCAAAACTGATAATCTCAAGCATAGATGCTGCAAACCATCCAAGCCAAAAACCAGACTCGTACATATTTTTAGACGCATATGTTTCGTTCAACGTCACAACATACAAATGATTTGTGAAGATGGACGACACAATCTGCAAAACTCTAAGAAGAAAAATCGTCTGATAAAACTCATGATAAAACTTCTGAAAACCAAAACTAAATGTATTGATTATGAACATAAAACCTGCAAGAGCAGAGAGAGCAATCATGATCCATCGGTAATCTGTAGACATCGCATTTCTTACACCTTGCCATGTTTTTTCACCAGAAACTCCAGCTAAGGACATGAAAAGCGAGCCAACAGTAACATAGATTACAAGCAACAGCACAGGAATTGCTAATAATGGCATAAAATTTTGCAAATGGATAACACCCATACGTTGCTTAAAAGATGCTTTATCATTTGCATCTTTGCGCAATGCAGCCAGCATATTGGCCTTTTCTTGCACAATCAATCGCTTTTTAGTTACTTTAGTACTGAAAGCCGAGATTTCTCTTGCAATCGGCTTAACCATTTTTTTGTCGGACTTTTCCATCTCATCAATAAAGTCCTGATTGTTTTTTAACTCTTGAATATTCATACATATCCCTCCATTGAAATTTTGTTTTGGATAATGTATACTTGAACAGTCTTCCGAGACTTAAGGACCAGATGATTAGAGTCGCTGGTCCTTTTTCATGTATCCACACCCACATATATAGTATACCTTTCAAATTTTAATAGTCAAATTTTTGAGATAGGAGAGAAGTATAACTTGAACAAAAATGATAATGTGATATAATGTGATTGGAAAACATACAAAAACTTTCTGTTTTTGTTGTATTTCTGACCACATTAGGGTGCTTCGGCACCCTTTTTTTTTTCGTCCATTATGGTCGAATACTTTGCTTATATGATCAAGTAAGCTATGAAAAAGCGATAGAGTTTATATAAAGTCTTGAAAAAGTGCATTGACTTTATATAAACTCTATGATAAAATATAAATAGATAGCAGAGGAGGAGATAAAGAAAAGGTTATCGGTCAGCTCTGTTGGATATTTGACGAGAAACAAGCGAAAGAGGCTGAATAGAAAGGAGTGGTTGTTATGATAAAATCGACTTATTTAGGCGAAGTTCTGTATTTTGAAACATTGGAAGAAGCAATAAATTATTATTATAGTTTTAAAGATACTGTTATAGAGGACTTATGGGATTTGCAAGAATTCCTTAAAGAGGAAATGAACGGTATGGCATATCCAGAACTTGAAGAACTTGATTAGGAATAATTATAAAGCTGTCCTATCGGCTGAATGGGGAGAACGGAGGAATAGGTATGGATGAATTAGTTTTTGAGAAAGAATTAAATGAAATATTTAAACTTGAGGAGAATGAAAATGAAAGAAATAAAAAAATCGCAGAATTGCTGGCAAGAGACAAGAAATTATCTGAAAAGGTAATACAAAAAAAAATCAAAGAAGAAAAAGAAATAAATTTAAAAAAAATTGAAATTGCAAAAAAAATAGTAGCCAGTGGTAAGAGTACTATTTTTAAAAATTGGCACGAGAAAACCGGTATAGATGAAAAAGAGTTTCTTGATGGTTTAAAGTGGTTGTACGAAGAACCATTTGACGATTATGGAAACATGACCAGGGAATTACAAATTGATAAAAATGGTAAATTGCATTATTTGGAAAGGCTGATTGATCATGATACTGGGATAGTTAGTTTTTCTGAAAATGGCTTTGCTGCGCAAAGTACTGATACGGAAGAAGATGAGGAATGGGGAGGAATCCCAGTAGACCGTCCTTCAATAAGTTGCAGAGATAGAATTTAGTGAGCGAGGTAATGATTATGAGAATGTTTTTAATTATTAAAAAGGATGTTAAAAGAAACAAAAAATATATATCCGAAGTCGTAAAATCGGATATGTACCCAAGTGATAAGGCTAGAGAAGATTACGTTTGCAATGTAATCGAAATAGAAGAAGGAAAGTGTCACAAGTATATTTAATAAATCCCGCTGGGTAGAAAGAGGTAATTATGTTTGGAGAGGAATTGTACTTGGTTAATAAGTATGCAAAAAAAATAAGAGATGAGAAACGTCTTATTAAGGAACAAATTAAAGGTGTTCTTTTTGAGGAAGAAGATTATTCTGAAAAAGAGATATCCGAAAGATTGAAATTGGAAATCGATACGATTTCTCTAAAAGTTCTAAAGTATGTCGATGGACTAACTTTTGGAGTATGTGACGGTGGTGGTAGCTATCATCGCATGATGTCTAAAAGTGACATTGAAGATATTTGTGACAGTTATGCAATAATGCCCACTGATGAAAAAGCATTTGAAAATTTATGTTCGTTTTTAGATAATGAAGAAATTGAAAACATGCTACCAAAAGATTGTGATAGCATAGAAGATCTTGATAGCATAGAAGAGCTTGATTGGAGCAAATGTGACAGTTATAGTGACTGGCATGAAATGCTAGATATATGCTTAAACGATGAATGGTATGATGTAGAGCAGTACGCTCTTGATTACCAGGATCAATTACATGAAATTTTACATTCATTACCTGAAAAACTAATGGCAGAACAGAAAATGCTGTATGCCATTAAATACTACACAATTAAAAAAATGAATTTGCCGGCAAAGCGCATCATTAAAATTAAAGGTGCAGAAACCTGTATGGGAGAGTATGAGCTTGACGGATTTTATTTTCATTCTCCCGTAGAAGATGATGCGTCGGAGAATGTCGAAGAATTGAGCGAAATTTCGTCAGAAATAAAACTCAATTCTTCCAAAACTAAAAAGGAAGTTACAAAAACGCTGCTTTCTTATCTAGGTGTCAGTGAAAAAGATGATGCTGAAAAAATAATCAATGAATTAGAAAAAAAATACGGAAAAATGCTGGAGATAGAATGGGAATCTTCAGGATACGATTTTTATGATTGGGAATCTTCAGGATACGATTTTTATGATTAGGAGGTAGAATATTATGAAAAAAATAATAAAAGGTAAACTTTATAATACAGAAACAGCAAAATTATTAGGTGAATGGGAAAATAATTATTCACTTAATGACTTTAAACATGTAAGTGAACATCTGTACCTAAAGAAGATAGGCGAATATTTTCTTCATGGAGAAGGAGGGCCTTTAAGTATATATGCGGAACAGATAGGAATTCATGGCAGGAGTGGAGGTGAAAGAATCCGTCCACTTACATATGAAGAAGCGAGGGAGTGGGCCGAAGAAAAATTAGAAGTTGAAGAATACGAAAAAATCTTCGGTGAAGTATCAGAAGATGATTTGATTATACGGTTAAGCATTAGCATGACTTGCGAAGAAGCAGCCTTATTAAAACAAAATGCGCAAAAGGCTAATATGACAATAAGCGCATTTATTGTTTCCAAATGTTTAGAATAGAGAGGAGGAATGACGGTAGACTCTACCGCCAAAGAAAAATGCTTATAAAAAATGAATTGGATAAAAAAATACGCTTAAGAAAGCTCACAAAGGAAGAGCTTACTATGGTAATAAGAATCAGTTTTGTTGATTTTTTAAATGCTCTTAAGGAGAAAATGCCTTCAGCGATTGTTGATCTGTTGATGTTTTCGGGACCTTTTAGCAAGGAAGAATTAAAGTATAGAGAAACTTGGAACTATTATGAAAGTATCTATGACATCATGGACGAAGAAGTTATAAGAATTCTTTCGTTGCGTTTTCTTAATAATAAAACGTTTCAGGAGTTCTTTTTCGAAAAGTTTCTTCCACTTTATCCAACTGCTAAACAATGCATGGATCTATGCGTGGAAAATGAGTTAACAGAAGAGAATTTGGTTTCCCAAAATGTAAATATGAAAGCATTGGAGCAAATTAGGAAAATCGTGTCACGATTAGATAATGATGAGGCTTCTTTTCTTGCAGTGTATAGTTCATATATTGACACTGAGCAAAAATATTTCTTTCGGGTCTTGGCAGAGGATTATGAAAATGTATTGGACCGATTAGAAAAAAATGATCTGTATATGAAAGATATATATAGGTTTTTTGACGTATTGGAAAATCTGGGAGTTGAGAAAAAACTCTTAGAAGATAGTGATTATTGGGAAAAAACTATTTGGGAATATTCGAAGCAACGAATTAAGGAATTGCAAGAATATTATGGAAAGGATTTAAGGGAACTTATAAAGAATCTATTCCTTCTTCCAGCAAAAGATGTACCTGCAGATCTTAGTATCTCATATCTTTTACACCGAAATGGTTATCCTGATAATGCATTTTTTTCAGAAAAAGTATTACGACAATATTGGAACGAGGACGCATTGCTTGGAATAGCACATGCATACTATAAAACAAAATTCTATAATAAACTTGCATCTTTTAACAAAAAAGAACAATTTAAAAATACAAGTATAACAAAATACACCATAAAGAAATATATTTTTAATGAGGATGGGTTTAATCCATCAATAGAGCTAAACGAGATATTTAATTATTTTGCGATGGATTATATGTTGCAGATCATAGGATCTTTGTCAGCAAATATCTTTAAAAGGGTATCGGAAGAAATATGTGACAATACATTTTCAATGGATGCATCAAGAAAACTTGAACAACTTGAAAATAAAGCTGTGTCATTACAGGAACTGTCGGATTATTATGAAAAAGAAAACATTAAACTAAAAAAACATCTCCGGGAAAATGAAGAAAAAGATAAAAAAGATAAGTCATTTCTTTCAGATCATATTGATACTATTAAAAAGCTGCAGCAGGAAATTTGTGAAAAAGAAGTAAAAATTGAGAAACTGGAGCAGAAGTTACAACAATATGAGGAGTACCTGCAGGCAACGGAAAATAAGGATATTTCTATATCTGAGCAGTCCGTTGACAATGAAACACTTGAAAAATGGTGTGCTGATAAGAAAATCATGTTTTTTACTCATGAAGCTGGAGAGTATATTAGCAATTTAAAAAAAGAGTTTCCTAATTGTGTCATAGTTAATAACGAAACACAGTCATTAGATGGAGTTAAGGCAGACATTACCGTGGCTATGACAAAATGTATGTCGCACAAGCTGTTTTTCAAGCAGAAATCGTATGCTGTAGCTACTGGTGCAGAAATCGTATATTACAATCAAAGAAATATTGATGCACTAAAAAGAGATATCTATTTTCAGGTTGCTAACTAAGTTCTACAGAGAAAGAGAAAGGAGGTACCGGCGTTTGCGCCGGTATGATAACATGATTACAGACGAATTGGAATTAATTACGAAAGCAATGCATGAAAAACTGACAGATGATGAATACCTTCTATGTCAAAGAATTAAGTATGCTGACTTTTTAAACATGCTAAGAAGCAAAATGCCATCAGCTATCATTGACCTGTTGGTATTTTCAGGTTCTTTTAAAACGGAGGAGATGCAAGTAGAAACCTGGCATTATTACTCAAGCATTGACGATTGTATTGATGATGATATCATAAGGATATTGTCTTTGCGTTTAGCAAATAATAAAACGTTTCAAGACTATTTTTTTAACAAGTTCTTACCAATTTATCCAAATGTAAAAAAATTCATGGATTATTGCATTGCTAACGAATTAACACTTGAGAATTTATTAATAAAAGGTACGTCAGTATTAACCCAATTATTAAAAAAGGCAAAATCATTAAGCATAGAGGAATATATGCTACTGGAAATCTACAGTACCTACATAGATCCGGAACATAAGTATTCGTTTAATATTCCAACGGAGTCATATGAAGAAATACTTGAGGAACAAAACGAAAATTTCTTGTATGCTCTTAATAATGATAACTTTTTAGAAATGTTGGAAGATACGAATGTAGATGAAAAGTTAAAGAACAACAAAAATTTTTGGGACGATATGGCTGCTGAATATACCCATCGTCGGGTGGTTTTTCTGTCGGATTATTATGGAGAAAACCTAAAAAATGTCTTCATAAAAAAATTTTTAATGCCGGAAGAATCAGAAATATCTAATGATATTATTGTTTCACATTTACTATATCGGTATGGGTTTCCGGATGTGTCGGTTTTTAATGAAAGAAATTTAAAAAACTGGTGGAATGAAGATGAACTTTTGGGGTTGATTTTTACTTACTATAAGGATAGGTTTTACGATAATGTTCTGTCATTTAATGATAGAGAAGGGTTTAATGATACCAGTATAACTAAATATACACTAAAAAAGTATATCTTTCCGATTGAAGACGACATGGATCCGAAACGAGATGTGCAGGAAATATTTAATTATCTCATCGTTGATATTTTATTACATAGTATAGCTTTCCTGCGTACTAATCTTAATATAAGGATTACAAAAGAAATTGTTGAAAAATCAGGCGATATTGATGCAGCAAGAAAATTAGAATACCTGGAACAAAAAAATGTTTCGTTGAAGGAAATGGCTCATTTCTACGAAACTGAAAACACTCAATTAAAGAATCAGCTGAAGGAGCAGACATCAAAGGAGCAAAAGGACAAATCTTTCATTGAGGATACATTCGAAAAAAATAAGGTGCTTCAATCACAAATTGAAGAGAAGGATAAAACCATTGAAGATTTAAAACAAAAGCTTGATCAATATGAGGAATATCTGCAGGCAATAGAGCAGAACGAGGATATTGATACAAGTAAAGTCAAACAGGATGTGATTGATAAATGGTTTTCCGAAAAGAAAATCATGTTTTTTACTCATGAAGCTGGAGAGTATATTAACAATTTAAAAAAGGAGTTTCCGAACTGTGTCATAGTTAATAACGAAACACAGTCATTAGATGGAGTTAAGGCAGACATTACCGTGGCTATGACAAAATGTATGTCACATAAGCTGTTTTTTAAACAGAAATCGTATGCTGTAGCTACTGGTGCAGACATCATATATTATAATCAACGTAACATAGAAAATTTAAAACTTGTTATTTATAAGCAAGTTTTGGTGGGTAGAGAAATATAGTCAGCTGTTTTGATGTACTTTTTTGTAAATTATTTTTTTAAATTTATTGCTATGTATTGACACTTTTTTAAAATATGTGGTATACTATATATGTGGTCAGAACACATAATACAAGAAAGGATAGATGGCATGAAAAACAATGAAATAATCAAGAAAATCATGAAAAAGAAAAAAGTTTCAATTCAAAGACTCATTAGCAAATTAGATATTACTTACCAAACATTTAATAACAAGATATCAAGAGATAAATTTACACTCCAAAGCCTAAAGATCCTGGCAGAACAGCTTGGATACCAAATGCTGATTCATATGATTGATGCTAACAACATCGACATATATGATAACGAAGTAGATTTCCATCAGAATATCAAGAAAATATTAGCCAGTAGAGGACAAACAGAATCTGACTTTGCTGATACATTACACATTAGCAGACAATCCTTATCACAATTGTTGACTACTGGAAATTTTACTCCTGAAGCAGTTCACAAATATGCAACAGCTCTTAACTGTAGCTTGTATATTGAATATAAAAGTACAGATGACACATACAGCACACTCGACCATACTTATATTTCAAAAAATGATGTAATGAACGCAATAAAACAATTTGAAAAAAAACAAGGCACTGTGTACGAGGATACCACATTAGACAACTTGTGCAACTACGTTGCACATTATCTAGATCAGTTAGTAGAAGGGAAGATGTAGATGAGCGATATTAAAGTGAGTGAAAACGACTTAAAACGAATTATTCAGTGTATAGATGCACTTACCAAGCAACTACAAGAAGAGGGCAGTAGTAGCTGGAATAAAGACTTTGTTTGGGAGAAAGACTTTATTGATTATTTTAAAATGAAATACAAAGAGTACCCAGAACTACGACAGCTGAAAAGTACTTATTATGAATTTTCGAAACGTCTTTACATCGGCGGAAACAAAGAAGATCCTAACGCCAAGGCGGCTTATAGTGAATATTGTAAAACCAAAGATGCTTATGAGCAAATGGGTAACAAACTCAAAGAGATAGCAAAAGCGAAACTATACATCTAACAGAAAGAACCAGGGGGGATTTCATGCAAGAAGAGACTCTATATATTACACCATGCGCAACGTGCTGCCAAATAAACTATAACAATAAAAAGTCATTACCGTTGTATTGTCCTGCTCACAACAGAAAAATTTGCGATGCATTAAAAAATGAAGTCATAAAAAAAGAAAACGGTAGACTAACTCAAGAATTCATCGATTATGTTCATTCACTTCCACAACCAATGAAATGTATGGTGGGTTTTAGAGTACCGCTAAATAGCGAATATATCAACATGCAGTACGTCAAAGACCAAATGCTCACATTTGAAGCATTGCAAAAGTCCGGTGTAAAAAAAATATATACAATGAGGGCTTACTAGAATTGTAGATAAGTTACAAAAGATCTTATGGAGGAAAGAGAGGTATATGATGTTTAAGAAAGAAATTAAAACTATTCGAGAAAGAAATGTCACAGTGAAATTGTCAGACGCAGATTGTGACAGCCTGTTAAGAAAATGTGGGGAGCATGGGTTGACAGTTGGAGAGCTAATAGAGAATTTTGTAGGCGATTTGATAGGCGGTACTTACTGCAACGGAAGTGATGAAGGAATGTATGCCGACCAGTGGTTTAACCGCTGTTGGTTCGGAATGTTCCCAAAGGCTACACTTCTGAAACACCTGCTGAATTGTGGCTATGATCCAGAGTACTATCTGGATATGTTGGAGAACGTAGAGTCAATAAAATCCGACATTGAAATCACTAAACAGAACATAGCAGAGCCAAGTGACGAATGGAAAAACCTTGTGTACCACAAGTACAATGATGATAGAACAAGCTATGAGTGTGTGCCTTGTTATAATAGTGTTGATGAATATATAGCAAGCGAAAAAGAAGATTTAGAAAGCTATAAGGCAGACTTAGAAGAAGCACTGGAAGACCTGAAAGACATGAGAGCCAACTGGAAACCAGAGAAAGAGCCGAACATGGACGAAGAACTTAAACTCATTAAGAAGTGGGTTAATGAAAGAGAGGACTTGAGCAAAAATGTACGAAAAATTTGATCAAAGGTTAAAAATATTGTTTTGGGACCAGGTTAAAAAGCACAACAAAGAGATTGCAAAAGAGGACATATACGGATTTTTGTTAGATCGAGGAATAGAATGCAAATCCACTTTGGCAAAAGATAAAATGCTAGAATTAATAAGGGATAACGGCTTTGAAAAAGACTTTGCAAGCGAGTTTCTCGAATTTGTTTCCATCCCAAGTTGGACGGTTGCGGATTATTTTGGTTTAAAGCGCCAGGAAATAGATATGCTATATGACATTGGAGTAATAACCGAAACCATAAAAGAAGATACATATTACAGCCAAAAAGGTAAATGCGATATAGTTTATCGTGCGTATCCGATCGAAACGCTGTTAAATTATACACCGGAGCAATTACATGCTGCATGTGAAAGAGCTTATCCAACAGAAAGCTATGCTTTGCGTATTGAGACAAGAACAAAAGAGGAAACTATGTATATCACTGACAAGCTACAAAAGATTTTCCTCATGAAAACTGCTCCTGCCACATATGAACATAGAAACAATAATGGCTATTACACGTATTATCACGTGCAATTGCTAAACAATACCGATGAGCAGGAGAACAGGTTTTTAAAAGAGATTGCTGAGTTGAAACAGCAGCTCAATGAGAAAAAAAGACAAGTTAGAGAATTACAAGCTCAGCTAGGCAGAAGTTTTGATAAATTGTAAACAAAATAATTACTTGTCCCCGTGTAAAAAATTCGCCCAATTTGGGCGAAAATAATAAAATTAAAACAACTATTTATCTATTCGCCAAATAATAATTTAGCGAATAGATTGTTATTTTTTTGACAATCTATCCCAAAGGATGATAGTTGAACCAGATGAGAAGTGTTACCTGAATTTAATTGATATTAATATTTTTTTTTGCGAGCGTTAGATGGAAAAAGTGCACCTTAGATACCAAAATAGAGAATGATTCGTTAAAAAAATTATTAATATGGATTTTCTTAGACCGTTACATTGAAAAAAATACGTTAGAATCAAAAATGGAAGAGAGATTCGAGAAATTCATTAATATTTTTTTTGTGCTTGAGATTCCAATTAATACGATAAATGCCTACTAAATTATAATTTCGAGGAGGTAGGTTTTTATGTTAATGATTTTAAAATATTTTTTAGACGGGTTGTGCTTGTTGGGAAAAATCGGAAGGGGCATTCTAAAAATCCGCAACAGAATCGGATTTGATAATGAGGAAATCGCATGGGAAATCCTAGAAATTGCATGGGTAATCCTGGAAATTACATGGAATTTTTGATATCATCAAAAAATAAGGGGCAATCATTTTTTTAACAATGCTAATAAGTTAAGCACTTAGGGTAAAATAAAAAGAACTACATCAATCTCATTGTGAGAAAAAGTGTGGTTCTTTTTTATGCTTATTTTGATGTTTTTAATTTCTTTTCCATTTCATAAACATTGAGGTGCGCTGCATCTTTCTTAGCTTTCGCCATTATTGATTCCTCCTGTAATCCTCGATTACAACCCGTTCCAAGAGTTTTAATACATAAGGTGGACATTCTCTGTATCTGCTTGAAGTAGCAGACGATTCCCAACCTTTAATCGTGGAAACGGGTATTTCATATTTCTTTGCAAATTCTTCCTGTGTTAATCCTGAAATTTGCCTTATTTCTTTGATGATCATCGTTTTTCTTCCTTAATTTTCTCAACACCTACACTTACACCTACAATAAGAATAGAAACAGAACAAAACCAAAGCATACTAATAAAAAGTAGACCTATTAGACCACCTATAGTTGGATTTTTTATAACCGATAATATTCCAATTATCATTGTTGCTAATAATGAGTTGTTAATTATCACATACAAGAAACTCTTACCCATAATTAAATTATCAATCCTTTCTATCCTAATAAATAATCCTCTGCATACTGAATACCAAATTTTTTATATAGAAATTCTCTTAATCTTTTGCTCATATCACCACTATGATGAAAAGCCTTTGCTTTATAATCAGTAATAGAATAATCTTCATCAATCTCACAATAGCCATCTTCGTCGGCATATTCTTTATCTTCCTCTGGAATACGAATATGTCCTTCAAGGGCAATCTCATCATCGAAGTTTGTCAACTATTTTAATAAATATTTTTTCACATATCTATATATGTAAAATAAAAATAGTATTGTTGTGTCCATTTTTAATAATCTAAAAATATCTACCGAAGATTTTACTCTACGATAGGTACTCTTTCTTTTTCACCCTAATTTTGCACCACAATACGGACAATACTTCACTTCCTGTTCTCGCCCTTCCTCATTATCATCAATTCTGTAGTACCAATTTGTACCAACTTTATATATAATAATATCTATATCAGGATCGAAATTATTAGCAGCTTCTAACTGGCTACATAGATGTCTTGTGTCTTTCATATATCACCTCTCTAAAATACGAAAACATTAGTCTGTTTACTTGTTATGACAATATTAACTTTTTTCTTCGATTGTTTTTTTCCGATCTTAGCATATACATAACAGATGCCTGATTTTCGAGGCGTTAATATGCCCGATTTATTAATTGTTGCTATTGATTTGTTACTTGTGGACCATTTAACTTTTCGCTCGGTTCCATAGACCTTTGCTTTAAATTTCACTGTTTTTCCAATACTTGAACTAATCTTAATTTTTTTGACTGGTTTTATCAATTTAAAATTGGAAACTAATACTTTACCATCCTTACCGGTAACTATAACTGAGAAAGTACCTTCTGTCCCCCATTTACATCCATTTTTTACTTTTATATCATAAGACAAACCCAAAACGGACGATCCACTAACTACTATTGATTTGATTCCTTTTTTGTAGGATGCCTTGATTTTTACAGCTTTATTGTATGTTTTTTTACTATTGATGTTTATTTTGATTTTAGCTGTAATAGATGATCCTGATGAAACTTTAGCTTTCTTTTTTCCCTTTTTAACAGACACTTTGAAGGCTGCTTTTTTGTTTTTATATTTCACTGTGATTTTTGTTTTTTTACCTGCAATCAATTTGTACGGAAGTATCTCATAATCAGTTACCTGGAATGATGCTCCGTTGGTATAATATGCTTTAACAGTCAATTTTTTTTTCGAAATAGTGGCATTGGAATAGATTGAGCTGTAAGAAGCTGTGACAGCTATCTTTCTGATTTTTTGTTTAATAACTTTAACGTCTACAGTCTTATTCATGTCTTTATACTGTATGTAAAGTTTTTGTTCTTTCCAGTTACAAGATACGTTGTAATCTGTTACCACCTCTTCTTTTCCATCTTGATATACGGCGTAAATTGTAGGCAATAATGATGCGTTAAGTTGCTGATTTTCGACAAGTTCTATATCACTTGCAGCAACTTTTAGATCGATTAGCTTTGCTGCTTCGGCTGTTATTTTAGGCGTTGAATCTGCTTTGATTGACTGTACATTACTATCAAATATTGCGATTGCTAAGATTGCAATCAAAAGTATACTCACTAGTTTTTTCATATGTTTTTCCTTCTTTCCTTAATAAGACACTACCGTTACTTTACAGTGAACAGATACATCACCAGATGTTACAGTGATAACCGCCGTTCCCTCTTTTTTTCCCTTAATTTTCTTACCATGCACTGATACAATGCTTGAATTACTTGATGAGATTGTATACTTGCATCCTGCAGGTGTTGTTTTTATAGGAAGAGTTACTGACGTGTCTTTTTCTATCTGACACGCTGATGGCAATTCTATCTTTTCTGCAACTATTGGCTTTTCAGTTGGTTCCACTGTCGGCTTTGGTGTCGGCTCCTGTGTCGGTTTTACTGTTTCAATTGGTGTTGGTGCCTTTGTTGGTGTTGGTGCCTTTGTTGGTGTTGGTGCCTTTGTTGGTGTTGGTATCTTTGTTGGCTTTGGTGTCGGCGTCGCTGTTGGATCCACTGTCGGCGTCGCTGTTGGATCCACTGTCGGCTTTGGTGTCGGCTCTTTGATCAATATCTTCTCATCAAGATTTTCACTCCCCATTTTTCTACCTTCAACAATCTGTATTTTTTTTATAAAATTTGATACATTAGCAATTATAATTGCTCCATTTCCAATCACTAACAACGCGATTAATATTGCTCCAATCCTTATTCCCCAGCGTTTCTTCTCATTTTTCTTCATTTCTTTTTTATATGCATGTATCATCTTATCTGCATATAAAACTCGTACTCCACATATAGGACATGTGACTCCACCTTCAAGATTAGAGCCACATGCACCGCAATACTCTGGCAATATTACCTTTTGTTCTCTCTTCATGTCCCACCTCTACACCATATACAAATAACTGTCACCAGTTACTTCAATATTTAATCCAGGATGCATGGTTGCAAATGTAATAATCGCATCATAGTTATTCTTTTCACAACTCAAACGTTTACCGGAAGCAGTCGCCCATCTTACAACAACTATTCCATCATTTCGAAAATCTGAATCCTCAAAAAATTCCATTCTACTCATCACCTTAATTACATTTCTTTCCTGTAGAAATTCAACAATTTCCTTTTTTTCATTGAATTCATACCACTCGTTTTTAAAAAACATTCTTAACATATAACAAAACTCCTTTCTATTTTATTATTTCTGCCCACACCTTAAGTATATCAAACACATGTTCTCATGTCAAATAATTATCTTTCAAAATCGTCATATTCAACTTTTTCTAACTCATCTCTGTTTTCCTGAATTGCCTCTTTTTCTACAACTCGTTCTTTGTACTGTTCGTATCTATCTATTAAAAATTCAGTACTTTTATCTGCATCTCTGATAGCTTCAAACAATTCATTAACATCATTTTGCAAAGCTCCTACCCAACTTTCCAAGTACATCACGTGATGATGTAAACCATGTTTTCCTAAATCAATCCCCAGATCAGCCTCTGTGAAATACGAACTCAATTCTGCTCTTAATTCTTCTCGCGCATAACTCTCACTTCCAAAACCACCTGATTGATCTCTATTTAGGCGCATTGGATGACCTGTACTATGTCCCATCTCGTGCAATACGGTTGAGAAAAAACTTTCACTGTCTCTAAAACTGTCGCGCATTGGCATTACAATCTCATCTGTAGATGGTCTATAGTAAGCTCTTCCTTCTGTTGTTTCTGTAATTGGACAAATGCTACTTTTCATGAATTCATCGCAAATTTTCATTGTTTCATCATACTCAAGTGTTTTTCTTGATAATTCTGGTAATCCCTCAATTTCTTGTGCATTATATAGAGTGAAATAATTCACTACTGGCCTACTAAGCTTAACTATCTTCTCTTCTTCTACTCCAGTCTGTGGATCCTTTTCTTTAACTTTCCGTTCAAATATCCACTTCTCGCACAAAACCCCCTTATTTCTGTCGTAACTTTTAAATTCAAGACCTTCTGTTTTTTTAACCTGGTTTAATGTCAGCCATCTCGGATCATCGTACTTCATTATACTTGCAGCCAAAGTCAATCGAAACTTATTTACTCCTTTATATCTAGCTCCAGAGATTGGATTTTGTGGCCTAAACATATCGTTATTCCATTTGTTTGGCGGGAAAATATAACCTTTTTTCATGTTCTCAATGATTTCTTCCACAAGTTTTTTTCGACTATCTGCTACAATCTCAGCTGCACTCATTTTCTTAGCCATATTGTTCTATTCCCCCCAATCAAGTTCATCTAAAGGAATCTCTAAATCATCATCATCAATGCACCCATCTTCATCTTCAGTAATTCCTAATTCATCCATAAGGTTTTGCTTCTTCATATAATGTTCCTTAAATTTTCTCTCTTCCTCTGAAACATAATCACTTGGAAGCTCATCTAACAATTTTTCAACCTCATCGTTATTCATACTTGATATTTTTTTGTGAAGCCCATCTATTACCGAAAACGTAACATCATTATTATCTATCAAGCTTATGTTAAGCTTAAGACGATTCATTATATCTTCTTTATTAACAGCATCAATCCAGCTGTCTAACAAAGCAAGTTCTTCTACAGTAAAATTCTTTATCATTTATTTTCCTCCGTTTTTTCTGGTTCATAATTACTAAACCACTCTACAACAATTTTTTTCTTCTTCTTTTTTGTTGTTTCTTCGACCAAATTGGTCGATTTCTTTTTATTTACTTCAGTAGTTTTATCTTTCATTTCTTCACCTCAGCGTTCAATCTGCTCTCGAGCAGACACCTCGATATGCTTTTCTTTATCATCTTTTTTTATCTCTCTCGTAACTGCATTACGTTCCCTAAAGGTTTTATCAATTGCATTAAACATGTTCCTCATAAGTTGCTCTGGCATTCCGGCTTCCAACAACTCATCTGGCATCTTCATGAGAACATCTTTAAAGTTTTTATTCTCACCATCACCAATTTCAAATTCACAAACAAAACCAGCCATCTTTGTATCATCTATTTTATAGTTTGCTGCGTTTTCACGACTCTTCTCCATCTGTGGCGCAAAAACTGTTACATTACAATTCGAAGACGGGAACTCCTTGCCATGCATCTCGAATTCCTTCTTATTTTTTTGAATTGCCTTTTCGAACATTTCAACTTTCTTATTAAACTCTTTTAACCCCAAAACATCCCCCGTTGAAAAAAACTTTTCCTGCAATACATTTTCAGAAAAATTCACTTCAACAAAAACACCATTTTTAGAAACTGCTTCCCTAACTTTATCCAGTCTAACTATTGCTCTATCTAAAAATTTTTCGAAGTCAGATTTCTGGAATTTGGCGTAATTGTTGTGAATATAGTTACTTTTTGCAATATAGGTAATTTCATTTTTCGTTAGTCTTTGAAGTTTCGGATGCCCATCCTCTTTCATTATCAGTAAAGAATGAATGGGATTGTCTCTGTATTTTTTCACAAAATCAACTTCCCGCGTATTAAGTTCTTGCTCTAAAGCTCGCTTTAAATTTTGCGAATGCATCTCAATCGATTTATCTATAATTTGCTCGAACTTTTCAAGTTTTGCAATGACTCTAGAACCATTCTTATACGCCGCCTCTTTATCTTGCATCTTAACTGAGTCGTTCACCAACACATTTGAATATTCAGCAAGTTTCTCACAATTAATAGCCATAGTCGCGATTATCCTTACCATATAATCAATCTGACTTCTATCCATACGGCTTCCAAAATTAATCTCCCTTTCTGCGTATTCCGCTATTTTTTCAAATTTTGGAAGTCTTGACTTGAAGTACTCTGATTGCATCTGCAATTCAACTCTAGTAAGTCCTACTTCTTGGTATGAATTCTTGTTCACAAGTTTTATGTCCACATTTTGCTCTTCAAGATTGTGTTCTATTGCTCTTATAACACTTTTATAATCATCCTTAATATCATCCAATATCTGTCTGCGTTCTTGTTCTATAAAAGTGTTATTTTTATATCCTTCAGGAATTTTTACCGTAAACTCAGGATTAAATCCTAGCTTTCTTTTAATCATGTAGGTAGCAATATTTTTTTGGAAATCATTATATCCATCAAATCTTTTATCTAGTACTTCTTCTACAGTTTCTTTTAGTCCTGCACTTTCTAGATTTATTCCATTCTCATGTGCATACTGTTTAATTACAGCATTCAAAAGGTTTTTTCTTTCAATACTCTTTTCCTCTATTTCTCCAGGCACCTGTTCATGAAAAATGATTGCTCTAGTATCATCATGATTTCCTCCAGAAACCTTACTTTGAGGCACACATTGGTCTATGCTATACACATTTGCTATCTTCCATTCAGCTGCACTTGCATTACAAATAGCTTTTATTGCACTAAAAAGTTCCTTCTCATCAATTGATTTCAATAACTGCTTCTTTGATTTCATTTGATAACATGATATTCCATCATTTTCTTTATAGAAATACAAATCTGCTCCTTCGATCTTATATGTATCTGCTTTTCCATCTAAGACACTCAATACTTTGTTATAAACTTTGTCAAAACCATATTTTTGTGAAACTGTTATGGGCACTAATACCTTCAATGGATTGCCGACTTCTTTTCCTTTCAGATCCATATAGTAATTTCTTTCTAGCGTTGTTCTGCTTGCTACATATCGTAATGTTTTATCTCCACGTTGCTCTTGCTGTTTAATGAAATATAGAACATTCTGTGGAGAATAATTCTCCATACCAGTAGCTGACCAAAGATTACAAAAATTCTTCAAATCTCCCTCATTTCCAAAAATTCTGTCATACTCTGGCTTAAGCATATCAAGTACTTCTTGATTAGCTATTCTCTCACCACCATATTCATTTGTCTTAGCCATTTGTCTTTTCACCTCTTTTATCTACAAAATCTATCATTTCTACGTTTATGTAATTACCTTTGTCTACCATTCCGAATCTACCTCTATACTTTTTATTTGTTTTACTACTAAAACAATCAGCAACAAACGACTTACCTTCAAGCAATAGCTTTACTTGCCCCGTTTTGAGTGGAACCTTAGTTCTACTCATATATCCATGATCCTCTTTGTATAATGTAAATTTACAAGGTTTAACTTTATCCGAATATCCTTCACATGAGAAAACTGCTGGTGATATTCTTTCATATACATCACGTCCACAACGTGGACACTTACCTATCGGCTCATGATTTTCAAAAGCTACATTGTATTTAGACGCTTTTATCTTATCGATTAATGCTCTAGTATATTTCTCAACAATGTCCATAAACTGCTCTTCTTGCATCTCACCTTTTTCAATCTCATCAAGATACATCTCCCATTCACAACTTAATCGATATGATACTAACTCATCAGGCATTATGTTTATTAATTGTATTCCTTTTTGGGTTGGAATCAGATATACAGATTTTGCTTTTTTCTCTCTTTTTATATATCCATTTTCAACCAATCCCTCAATTATCTCAGCTCTTGTTGCATCTGTTCCTATTCCATGGCCTTTCATTTTTTGTCTCAAAGCTGCATCCGGAATTAGTCGATACACATTTTCCATTTGTAAAAGCAATGTACTCTCAGTATGATACATTGGCGCATTATTTTTAACCTCACTTAACTCTATTTTTTTTATAGGAATAACCATGCCTGATTGCACACTAAACTGTTCAACTTCTTTATAATCTTTTCTACTAAGAAGAGCTTCTATTCTTTTCCACCCACCACGTAACGTTGATGTTGTCGTCATCGTGAATTCATATCCACACGCTCCAAATTCAATTTTCTTTTCTTCAAATATATAGCTCTCACATGAAGATATTATCATTCTCTCTATGATTAACTCTAACACATTACGTTTCTTATCCTCAATTTCTTCAAGCAATACATCCTTTATCTTCTCTGATACAATAATGGCGTGATGATCACTTACCTCATCATCATTTATAATATGGTTATCTAATACTATTTTTTTGTTTGTTATTAAATCACTAATCTGCTTATACTTATTGATTGATCCAATATCATTCAATCTCTTCACAAATTCATCTCTCATATATTCCTCTAAACAATGACTAGATGTTCGGGGATAAGTAATAAATCCATCTTCATACAGTTCCTGGGCAATCTGAGACACAGTTTTAGCCGAGTACTTATATCTCTCGTTTGCTGCTCTTTGAAGAGCAGTCATGTTGAACAATTGCGGTGTATTCTTTTTTTTTCTTTTTTCTTCGCATTTAACAACTTCCAAAGATTTTCCTAATAATTGTGCTTGTATTTGCTTTAATTCAAGAAAAGAGTACTCCTTATCACCACAATCAAATCTTACTTTCATACCATTCTCTAACTCAACACTCATTCGATGATAGAACTTTGGAACATATTCATTAACTTTATTGTACTGAGCAACAACCAATGCAAGAGTTGGCGTCTGTGCCATTCCACAATTTAGCAATGTTCCATTTCCGAATCTAGATGTAAATGCTCTTGTAGCATTAATTCCAACGATATAATCTTTCTTCATTCTGGCAAAAGCAGCTCTAGTCATATTATCAAATTCCGATATATCTCTAAGATTATTAAATCCATCTTTAATTGCCCTCTCAGTCAAGCTACTGATCCATAATCTCTTAACTTTTTTTTTGCATCCTGCTTGTTTTCTTACCAAATCTTGAATATTACATCCTTCTCTGGCCGCATCACCACAATCAATAATATAATCTACATCATCCTGATGAATAAGCATGTGAATAGTATCATATTGTTCTTTCGTACTTTTAATAACTTCGGTTTTATAGGTTGTAGGAATAAATGGCAATGTATCAATGGACCATTTTTTGTATTTTTCATCATATGAATCTGGATAACTTAATGCAATAAGATGTCCAACACACCAAGTTATATAATATTCATTGCCTACATAATAGGTGTTCTTAAAAACATTTGCGCCCAAGACATTTGCAATTTTTTCTGCAACATTTGGCTTTTCTGCTATACATAAAATCATAAACAACCACATCCCTTCGTCCACTATAGTCGAATCGAATCCCTTACAATCTCCATCATGTTGCATATTTTTGCAAGTCCAATTACTTCTTCTATCTGCTTTTTGATTTTTTCTTCGTATTTTACTTTGAGTTTTTCCTTCGCAAAAGGCTTTATATAGTACCCCTTCCCAACACGGAAATAAACTATATTCTGTTTTTCGAGCAAACCTAATACTTTTTTTGCTGTACTGAGACTGCATGAGTATATCTGTGTCATATCTGACATACTACAAATCTTATCCCCAGACTCCCACTTATCTTGTAAAATTGCAACTTCTAGCTGCATTTGTATAACTTCTGCTATATTCATTTTTGCACCTCATTCGTTGCGTAATTACGCAACATTTTCTTACTAATTAGCCTTAGACTCTATATCTTCTTGCAATGTCAAAAAGTCTCCACTTTCAACTGCCTTTTTCAGCATATTAATATCAAGTCCATTTTTCGAACATGAAGCAATTAAATCTTTCAGTTCAATTACCTGCTTTTCTTCTTCTAATTTTTTTATCTCATTATCACAATGTTTAATATCAGATGTTACCTTTTCAAGCTCTACTTCGAGCTTTACCTTTTTCTCTAGTAATTTTGCTTTCTTCTCTTCTAATTTTTGAATTTTCATTTCTAATTTTGCCATCTTAAACGCTTCCTTTCTTATTCTATAATTCTTCTAGCATAAATTGGATTTCTATAATTATATGGTTTTGTGCAAATTCCTGATTTCTTACTTGCAGCATTTACAATCATACCATTTCCAATATAAATAGCTACATGATTAACTTTTCCATTTGTTTTATTATTATTTGTGTAAAAAATCAAATCACCAGGTTTCAATTCTTTCATAGATACAGCTTTCCCCTCATCAACTTGATTATATGATGTTCTAGGCAAACTGATTCCAATATATTCAAAACATTTCATAACAAATCCAGAACAGTCTGCCCCATGATCAACATCTGTACCTCCCCAAACGTAGGGGTTTCCGACCTTTGACAAAGCAAATTCAATCAATTTATTAATTTTTTCATTAGCACTTTTTTCCCCAATCAGTAATAAAGCATTTCCTCCATTACTACTTCCTGTGCTATAAAAATCACTCATATCCCATGCTTTGTAGTACTCTAAAAGTGATAAAGCCAAATCATAGTCTGCTTCCAGCTTTGCAAGTTTATCATCTCCGTTAGCCTTCATCGTTTCAATATCATTTCTGTAGTACTTATCCAAGACTTCATCGATGGAACCCAGTTTAACATATATGTTTGCATTCTTGGCAGTAACATTTCCTTCTTCATCTTTATCCTCCCTTAAATAAATATTCTGTTTAACAAGAATCGAAGCAATATCTTCTGCAGTATCATACATCTCCATTTCACTTGGCTCATATTCATATTTACCGTACATCACTGATAACCAAAGTGGTTTCATGGCACGACAAAAACTACTTTCATCGACAAATGTAGTCGGATTCGTGGATGGAAATAAATTTTCAAATGTACTTTTAAATGAATCAATCTTGTTTTCATCCTTGTCATGAGTTCCCTTGCACAGTTCATACACATTCTTGGCATATCTAATTCTATCCGATAGATTTGCACCGCCAGCTCTTTCATATTTATCTTCTATATACGCAGCTGCAGCCGCTACATCTGTCATTTTTATATATTTTTTATACCCATCTTTACCTAGTTGATCTTTTATCTCAGCATCAATCGCAAAATGCAGCTGTCCATCTAGCGAATATTCATCAAATCCATGTTTCTTACACCAATTATTTTCATTCGCCCATCTAGATAAACTCCATTGAACAATTCCAAAGTGTCCATTAGGATTGAGTGCTGATGGTTTTAATGCTGATTCTTGGCACCAATTACCTATCACTCCTGCTGCAGCCTCTTCTGTATAACCTTTATCAATCAACATACTCCATGCTTTCTTAATACTTCCTTGGCTAGCTCCATTATACTTATCCCCCATATTAATTGCATCATCGCCAGTAGCATCCTCATACATCCCCGAATAATCGTATATAGTTACATTGTAGCCTTGTGCTTCTAATTCACTTTTTTTGTATGAAACTCTTTGTAATTCGTAATAGAGCATCTCTCTCAAAAAGTCCTCTACTGAAACCATGTCGTTTAAGTCAACTTTATCAGCTCCTTGCGTATCAACCAATTCTGATCTTACGGCGTCCCATGCAGTTCCAGCCGCCGCAGAAATTGTACGCCACCAATTCTTACAATCTTCGGTTATGGTTTCTACAAATTCAACTACAACGGCGTATCCCTCAAAAATAGCTGCAGCTCCCATTATTATAGGTCCTGTCAGGAGAACAAATGAAACTAATACTACTGCGACATAACCGAGAAATTTATAACCAACAGTGCTCATTATTTTACTAGCAATCTTCTTAGTTACATAACCAGTTACTCCATTTGCAACGCTATTACCTATATCATCTCTTTTGGTCTTACTTTTCCAAGCATTGTTTACTGCTCCTTTTGCACCTGTTTTCGCTAAACTTTTTATTCCTTTTTTCAAAGATTTTGCGTCTGTTTTTGACTCTTTAATTGAACCATTGGATTTTTCTATTTTCCCAGATTTGACTGTTAATATTGTTTCTTTATTTTTACTTTTTGGACTTCCCTTTTTCTTTCTTTTAAATTGATAAGTATACTGATTTTTATTATTTGGATTATTTAAATAAGCAAAGGTATCGGTATCTTTTTCTGTAATTATTTTTCTGTTTACACTTATCAGCTTTTTTCCTTTTACAATCTTTAATTTATATGGGTTTTTCTTTGCCTTCTTAGCTATCCATTTTAGAGTTTTGGTGGTTTGTTTTTTATTTATATTCACACACCACCTAGCTATCTTTGCATTCCTTTTATATGTTCTTGATAATTTCCACGTCGATAACTCAACAACTGCTGCAGTACTCCCTGATGATATACTTCCATCATTAGATTGTTTTACAAGTTCTTTATGAAATGGTATTGGGGATAAAGTGTTCTTTTTTTCTCCAGCGACTGACTTTCCAGATTTAGTTACAATATTTTCTTTTTTTTCTGTTTTAATCCTCACTCTCTGAAACCCTTCACCATTAGAAGTTAACATGTCCTCATCCCCTTTCGTCCATTCTGGTCAATATTATTCATATTCAACGATTTCTTTCGCCATATTATTCTCCAGTTTCTCGTAAAATCTTTGTTTTTTCTTAACCTTTCTTTCCTGAACTTCGTCCATCTTACTTGTAATCAGCGAATACAAAGCGGTATTTTTAGGGAACGAGCTCTCAAAAGGTAATACACTTCTACGCATTCCATCCTCTTTGTAAATAATTATTCCCGCACCTGTCGGTGCTGATAATAGTCTTTCGACCTGAGAGTCTGAAAGACGATACATATCCGATATTACTTCCATATCACCTTCTGCTTGTCCCAACAAAACTACAAATTCTGAATTGGACAACATTGTTACCGCACACTCAGACTTAATGATATCCTCAATATTCTGTGTAAGACCTGTAAACTCAGCTCCCCACTTACGTCCTCTTCTCCAATACTCTTGAAGCATCTCACCAACCAAGTCATTTTTGAAAAATATTGATATTTCATCCATATCTACGATTGTTCTTACACCTTCGTTTCGGTTTGCTACAAGCGTATTCCAAATCTGATCCATAACAATAACATAACCTAAAGTTTTAATCTGTTTTTGTAGACCAACTAGATTAAAAACGATAAGGTTGTTATCTAGATTAATCTCAGTTTTTTCAGCAAAGAGATTTGCTGAACCGTCTACAAAATACTCACATGTGATCGCTAAATCTTTTGCTCTTTTATCATTGATTTTTTCAAGTTCTTCCTTGATCGTTCGCATATTAGGAAGATATTCTGAATTGTAATTATTTTTTTCATAATCTTCATATGCAGCTCTAATTGCTCTGTCTAAAAATCCTCGTAACACAGGATCTAATGAATAGTTTGCTTTAGCATCTCCATTTATCATTACTTGGAAAACTGATAGAAGAAAATCAGCCTTAAAGTTAATTGGACTTACCTTTTTTCCGTCAACGTCAACACCATAGTTTTCATTGCAATCGCATGGATTAATTCTATTCATGCTTGTTGATGATAACTCTATAACCTGTCCTCCCATCGCCTCGCACCAATCTACATATTCACCTTCTGGATCAACAATAATCATCGTATCACTTGGATTTCTTAGTCTTTCTTCTGTGTCCTTAGATTTTCCCAAAAAAGATTTACCCGTTCCTGGTTTCCCCAAAATAAAACCATTGCGATTTTTGAATTTTGACTTATTGATACGAATTACTCTTTTTGTTATCGAATTCATTCCGTATGTTATACCATCAGCATGATTACATTCTTGCGTGGTAAAAGGAGCGAATACAGCTACACTCGAACTGGTCAATGTCCTCTTAATGTCTAATTCGTCATGAGCAAAAGGTAATGTTTGGTTTAGTCCTTCCTCCTGTAAGAATTTCAACACTTGCAATTCACATACGTGTTGTTCAACAACATCTTTTACCTCTGATACATTATGTTTTAGTTCCTCTAAGCTATCTCCACTTACAATGACAGACAATGTAGTATTGAATAGTTTCTCATTTCTTCTTGTTGTATCATCTAGCATTTGTTCTGCTTCCTCAATGCTATGCCTTAAGTCGAATGGTATCATCTCAGGATCCACTCCATCATGAGAATTCTTTTTTTGGATTTCATACTTATTCTTTTCCATACCAACAAGCTGCCGCCTAATAATCTTTGATGCTGCCTTTTTGTCAATCGATCGAAAAGTCAATGTTGCAATCATTGGAAAGTCAAAATCTGTCATCTCTTGTAGGAAAGTATCTGGTATGTTTTCAGCAATATTACTCAAGAATAAAGCCTGATAATAAGTATCTCCTATTATCATGTGATCCTTTTCAAATACAAAGCAGTCTGGGCCAATCCAATCCTTAACTGATGTGCCTTGTCTTTTAACATTTTTTTCTTCAATCTCTAGCTTTTCTTCAGCACCCCGTCGATAGAAATCATGCAACAATTTGAGTTTTTCTTCTGTATCAAACACTCTACATTTAGTGCCAGTCTTCTCAAGATTAATCATTAAATTCTTATCCAATTTTGAAAATCTTTTTTCTGCATCTTCATGACTATTTGCTTCAATCGAAACCGTCACAAGCTTATCTTCCACAATATCGTTTCTTCCGTTTTTGTAGTTCTTTTTTAAATATGTATTGTAATCATCACAATATTGCTGCAGTCTTGGATCCACATCTTGAATGATCATATTACTAATTCTTGCATTTTCGTTTATGCGTCGATTGAAAAGACTTACACTAACAGTCATCTTAGGATTGAAATAATTGATAAAATCTCTGTATTGTGTAAGTATTCTTTCTTCCTCTTCTTCGTCTGCAGTCAAGTAATTTATATCTTCAAAACGATATGACTTACTATAGAAACCCTTTTTATTTTCAAACAAACCTCCATTCATAGCAGTTCTGAACGGAATAGTTTGATTTACTGTTGTTTTTTTTGTGTTTTTTTTGCTTTTCTTATTTGATTTTTCTGTATCATCGCCAGGCTGTCCAATTCCAAATATTTTATACATCCAGTCACTCATCTTTTTATTTTCCTCCTTTCTGTCGAATGTTCTTTAACTCAGCTTCTTCGTCTGCAGCTTCCTGAACAAGTTCACTCCAAAAGTTATTTGTTTTTACTATACGTACTTTCTCATAATTTAAATAAAATTTCAAAACTCTTATTATGTACTTTTCTAGGGGTTTCCCATTAGGGTTGATATATCCAAATGCCAGAAACGGTGCTCCTGCAAATAAACACAACCACCCAGCAATATCTTCTCCGCATTGCACTCTCGTGTTAACATACACATATACACCAGCTGCACACGCCATAAGCGAAAACAGCAAATTTCTTAATGTAAGAGTTCCTACTACTTTTTCTTTATAATTCCTTATCTCTTTAGGTACTTTTATTATTACCATAACATATGCTCTCCTTTCGCCCACTTTAGTCGAAAACTCTATTCAAATTCTGATCTTTTTCTTTTTTTATTCAATACATAGTATACAACCCCTGCCACTGCTGTAAGAGCAAGCGTAAAACCACCGCCCATAAAAAATGAAATTACATTATTTTCTTTCTTATCTATATTTTTTTCTTTACTTTGTCCTTGTCCTGAAAGTGTGTCATCAACTTTTTCTTTCTCTGTTACTTCTTCTGTAGGCTCAATAGTAACTTCCTCCGGAATACTAGTTCCATCCTGAAACAGATAACTGTTCTTTAAATAGTATTCTGGAATATCGCCTTCTTTTGCATGTTGATCAATCTGTTCTTGCTGCCAATCTTCATATTCAAAGTAAACGGGCTGCCCAATTTCTTTCATGCTCACCACGTAATATTTTAATGCTTGCTGAATCTTATAAAATTCTGTTTTTTTACCCTCATCTTTGTCAATAAAGCCTCCTAACATCCATCTTTCCCAACTTCTTTCTGTTCCTTTCTCTCCCTTGTTAAAATCATTTACTGTTATTGCAGTCACGCTGATATATAAATCATAACAATTTCCAGCATTTAGATACTCTTCGCTAAAATATTTCTTTGCGTCTTTTTCCCACCATTCGTACATAGTCGTACAATATACTTGCCATACACAATCTTTATTAATCCCCATAAATCTCTGCAATTCTCTATCTTCTTGTGACCATTCATCTTCTATTTTTTGATCTTCTTCATTAAGTTCCTTCTCATACTCATATAGATCTTCACTGTATCCACCCTCATCGGATAAACTTGAAGCACTTACACTTACATAATTAAACAAAAACAAAAATATACAAATTATAACAAAACATCTTTTCATAATAAACCTCCTACTGGCCAACCCATTTTTGTGCAATTTGAGTTGATTTCATAATCGTTACTAACATTACAACGCAATTAATAAGAATATTACCTAGAATCGCAACAACCGAACCTAATGATGAGTCACTTGCTAAATCCACAACCATATTTGTTAAGAGTTTCTGACAAATCATCAAAGTAACTGCAATCACAAAGCCTTGTAACACAACTGCGGAAAAATACTTAAAATAATTTTTTATAACATGTCCTCCCTCATGCTGTAGCGGCAAAAATCCCATTGGCAAAGAACATCCGCACATCAACACGAGAATTTCAACATATCTTCCCCAGGATATAATAGTAATCAATAAACTACAAAACACAATAAAAAGCAAAAAGACAATACAAATCACAGATACAAGAAGGATCTCTAACACCCCCATTTCCTTCAAAGCTTCTTTAATTGTACTTTCATTAATCTCGAATGTATTAACTGTTGAAGCCTTGTAAAATGTTTTCTTGGCATTGAGAATTATTCCAGAACCAGTATTGTATATTAGCCTGCATAATTTAAAGCTGTAATTTACAGCCGATTTCGAAAAACACATCATAAAGAAAATCTTCGCATATGTCTCAATTCTTATAATATCATCCTTATTTAATATTTTTAAAAAGGATATTAAAAAACAAATACCTACAATCTGTATAGCGATTGGTGTCATAGCATCTGTATTCAATTTATCTGCCATACTTGTTCCTGCAGATAAATGTTTATCATCTAAATTATAAGTCAGCATTGTTAATGACCACTCTATGCATGCATCATAGATATCAAAAACAAATTGTATGAAATTCAGTAAAATATCTTTCATTTTTTACGCACCTTTCATTAATGAAAAGGCACTAAATTTAGTGCCTCTTTAACCTTTTATTACTGGATAAATGTATCCCATGCCCCTCCTGCCGCTGCAACAATTCCTCCACCAACAATAAACTTCCAACCAATTGTTTTAGCGGATGGATTGTCCTGGGCAAATCCCATACCAACCTCAATCGCTCCAATTAAGGCAAGAACTCCACCTAATCGTATAACCCAGAACGAAATCCATTCCATTGTGTTATCCCATGTTGTATCAGCAGTTGTTCCTGATTCTTTTTTATCAGCTTTTTTATCATCTTTATTAGCAGCATACACGGTTATTGTTTCATATGCATTTTGACTATATACTGGTGCAACAAACATTGCAGCCATGATAATAACAACTGCAAGTAAAGCATTATATCTTGCCATTTTTTCTACTACTAAATATAATTTTGCTTTCATTCCCTTCTTTGTTGTGACTTTGCTTTCTTTTGTTCTTTCCATAATCATTGTTTCTTCCATAATTTTTTCTCCTTTTCTCTCATATATATATCTAATACTCAATGTATTGATACCTAGTTCATTTGCATCTCTTCTTCAAGTTCTCCGAGAAAATCCTCGATATCTTCTGAATTATCCTCTTCTATCTCACTATCATCAATATCAAGTTCATCTTCTCTCAGTATTTCTTCAATCTGCTCCTTTGGAATATTGATTACATTAAGGGACTCTTGTTTTTCTTTCACCTCTGCATTTATCTTTTCCAACAGAACCAAAGGAACATCAACTTCTTTTGATAGATTGTCCTCTATCACATTATATATAGAAGCTTCTTTATTCTTTGTTTCTATTTTACTGAGCTCTTCTTTGACAATATCCTCAATATCTTTTGTTACTTCAACACCTCTCTCTGCTAATACCTCTATAAGTTGATCAGACATTGCTTCATCTTCTTCTATCATACCTAGTTTGACAAGATCAATTCCAGCATCCTTATTTCTTTCTTTCAAGACTTTCATATCATCAGCAAAGCATTCGTATATAATATTCATTACCTCATCAATGCCTTTGCTTTTCTCTTCCTTCTCTTCAACGAAAGAATTAACCTGCTCCTTTAGTATTTCTTCTATATTAAGTACTTCATTAAGTATTTCTGTTTGACTCATCTCGCTACCATCGCTGTCCCCAGCACTAATAATCATTTCTTTTTCTTCGATTGCATTTCTACTTCTTCTCTTACGCTCTAGATCTGCTTTAAAATTGTATGGTTTTACTGGTTGATAGCCTTTAATATTATCCAACCAATTAGGATGATATTCACAAGTCTCTTTAACTCTAGGATGACGTAATGTATTATACTTTCTGTCAAAGTACGGCCTTCCTTGAACAAATAAAATACATTCATCTTCTCCTATCTTCCCAACCTCGTCTGGTTCCATGAGATTACGTGCCATAGCTTGCTCATTATCCGAAAAACTAGCATTACTTCCTTTCGAAACACTTCTATTCTTTACATATATTGTCGTTTTTCCTAGCTTCTCACTAATATATTTTGTTGTTTCTACTTCGCTACCCCTTAAGAACAGAAAACTATCACAGTTATCAATAATCTCTTTCCACTCATCCTTATACTGTTGTTGCATCTGAGCTAGTGACTGATATACTAGAGTTATTCCCGCGTCGAAACTTCTTACGTAAGCAATTGCTTCAATGATATTAGGTATTTTACCTACATTTTTCGCTTCATCTATCATAATACGCGTCGGTATAGCTAACTTAAATTGAGGAGATTTTTTGGCGTTCCTCTCAATAATCTTAAGTATCTGTGTAAACATAATTGAAGACAGGAAATCTTTAGAGCGATCTGTTGGCGGTATAGAAATGAAAATAGCCATCTTTTTCATTCCTATCTGATCAAGCTCCATCTCATCTCTCATTGATGAATTACGAATGCTTTCAATGTTATAAAACTTAAGTCTTGCCATCACACTTATTAAGATTGACATTGAAGTTTTCTTAGGTGCTAACTTAAATCCTTTATAGTGCTCGATAACAACGCTTTCAGGACATTTATCATCCGGATTTGCTCTCTTTTTGGCTGCTATCTGTTTTTCTAACTGCTCAATCTTCAAATCAAGCAAAGTTATCTCTTCTTTTTCTCCATTATTATCTCTTTTCTGAAACTCGTTTGCTTCGAGCATCAAATCTAGTACATCCGGAATAGTTTGCTTTTCTTTTGGGAAACAATATTTTACATAGGATATAAGCGTGAGTAACAATAATTCACTTGCATCATCCCAAAATCCATCGCTACTACTCGAGTTTTGATCTGCTTTAGTATTCAACAGAAGCGATTTAACAAGATGAATAACGTCATCATCTTCTTCGATATAATTAAGTGGATTATAATAATTACTCTGACTAAGATTATCAATATTGAACATCTTAATATCGTATCCTTCTTTTTTCAGTATTCCGCCCTCTTTCGCTAAAATATCAAGCTTTGGATCTACTACTATATAACACCCATAAGCATTCATGACGTTTGGTTTAAAAAATTTAAATGTTTTTCCCGAACCTGCACTACCTAGACAAAGCGTATTCATATTAATGCCAGTTTTGTTGTTGTCCCAAACAAACTTTACGTTTTGAGTCAAGATTATATTCTTTCTATAATCTTTGTCCCAATATTTTTTGAGTTTCCTTGGGTTCTCCCAATCGGACGTACCGTACTCACCACCAGGCATACGCTTCTTTTTACTCTCATCTATTCTCCACAGTAGAAAAGCTGCAATAGCAACTCCAAGAATTGCCATTCCTTTTGGTACACTTTTTGTATTTTCAAAGTGAAACGTATTATTTTCAAGCTCACTCTGAAATTCTTTTATCATTGCTGTTGTGTCTACTTTTTTTTGCTTATCGATATTATGATCATATGCATTTATAAGGTGTATGCCTACAACCAGAACAATGCTAATCAATAAAGCATACACAAGATAGCTTGATATTTGCCTCTGCCTTGGTTTCATCGTTCTAACACTTCCTCTTGTTCAATGATTGTTGGTGTTACTTCCTCTTGTTCTTCTCGACCATTTTGGACGATTTCTCCTTCGTCATCAACACATTCAATCACAATATCATCATTTTCTTCTATATACCTCTCTATATCATCATAATTTGCAAAGTCCTCTCCACCAACCCATTCTGGCACATAAGAATTTTCTTCACTTACCTTAAAACTTATATACTTTTCTGGTTCGCTGGAAGAAAAAATATTAATAACCTTATCCTTAAAACATTTTCTTCCAGCAATTTTGTTTTTGATTGCAGCCAGTGATTTTTCGTTCTTTGAAATATCATATAACACCTTATTTGCGTATTTATTTTCGATGGCACTTATGTCTTCAATTGACATTTTTCTGTCAAAATATTCAGATATATTATCAAGCACTCTGTTTTCGCAAATTGCTTCTACTTTGTCCTTAATTAACCCATATCTTTCTCTGTTCTTTGATGTTGTGACTGATACCATTTTCCCTTCGTTATTTTTTTCAAATTTCTCAGGTTGCACTCCCATCTTTTCTAATACTTTATTAATTTCATCCGCATACTCAGGTGGAACTACAATCGTTTCAACCCAAAAATTACCTTCTTTATCATTTATATACCTGTCATCTTTTTTCATAACCTGCTCATATTTGCTCTTTAACGATGACACCATGGATAAATATGCTTCCTCTTCCATTTGGACTCCTATTGCATTTTTTATATCCTCAAATAAGACTTCCTTTTTGCTATACTCCTTCGCAAGTTCAACCTCAAGACTCTTAACCTCATCCTGTAGCCCATTCACTATGCTCATTCTTTCTCTAAATTCCTCTTTTGTCTCTTTAGGCTTGCTTCCAATGTGTTCAAATGCTTCGAGCTTCTTTTGTTCAATTTCTTTTTGAATATTTCCAATTTCATTTAATGTTTTTTCCAATTTCTCCTTAATATTGACTTCCCCATCAATTAAAGGAAGAGTATATAATTCCAAGGAATCCATAATTGATTTTATTTCCAGTTCTGACATTCTCTTGGTCATATTGTCTTCTATAACATTCAATCTCTTATTATATGTATCCCTGAACCTATCTAACGTTTCTTTCTCATTTAATATAACAACATTATCTGAAAAGCCACTACTCTTCATCTCCTGTTTTGTATTCATCCAATAATCTTTTTGTCGTCCTTCAAAGCGTCCGTCATGATAAGTTCCTATTACCTTATCTTTATCATATACTGTATAGTAAGTTTTAGTATATTCATTACCTTTGTGATCCAACTCTCTCTTACTATTCAATTTAATATATTTGTCTGGATTTTCTTTATCAAACAAATAATAAAAGTTTTCTTTAGAGTAGTCTCTTTCTGTGATATGATCCAATGCGTCCTCAAAAGTCATACCTTCTGTATTTAGGTCATGTAACTCTTGAACATCAAATAGCTGCATTGCAATATCCCACTGCTCTTCTGATATTCCATTTTCATTAACTAATTTTTCTTTTGCTTGCTCTAAAGCTTCAGTTTTGAATATCCTATTAAGACACATCTCTGCTCTTTGCAGATCCGACTTTCTAATAAATATGATATTCTCCCCCTCATGCTCAACAATAGAATAGCTTATAGCAAATTTGTCAGCCAACTCAGAGAATTTCTCACATTCACTATCTGTTAATGATTGCTCTATCGCTACCATATCCTCTGTTTTTGCTAGTTTTCTTAGATCACCCTCCCCAAACTTAATCTTTGGATGCTTCTCCTGATAATCTTTGGCCCACCGGCAAAGAAATCTCATAAGTTTCAAAATCTCTTCTAGCACTCTTAAGGATTGAGCTACGGCTTCTTCTCCTGCCATTTTTTCAACTCCCTTCACTAAACTGTGTTGTTACCTCACTACATTTTTTTTGAATATGTTACAATTTTACACAATTTTTTCTTTTTTTGCAACTTTATAATGAATATTATGTTGCATTATTCATTATGCGTGAAGACAATCTGTTATTTTATTATCATTTTTTTTGTACACAAGAAAAAAAAGAGACAACTTCATACAAAAAATTGTCTCTTCAATAGCTCCATATTTAAGTTTGTCAAGAAAATATGTTGTAAACAGAATACAACAAAACTAGTAGGATGTTACAACAAAACTAGTAACATGTTACAACAAACAAAAAGCTGATAAATTATGATACTATTTATTTTTCTCGATCTTCATTGCTACGTTCTGGTATTTCTTTTCCACTCATTTCATTTTTTCCAAGTTTCTTCGACGATATCTCATCTCTTTTAACAACTTTATTTAATGCTTTTTGAAGTTCAATTAATTCAGCATAGGCTGTACATATCTTTTTATAATCTTCAATGTAATCTTCCATTTTATATCTATATGTCTTGTTATCCTCTATATATTTTTCTTGTGCATTTCTATCCATCAATTTTTTCTTTATGAGATAATTCTTCATTTCAACAAATTCCTTATTGGTATCTTTTACCTCTCCTTTATTAATCTTTTCACTCTCCTCCTGATAGCTTCTAATTATCTCCTCTATTGCCTCTCTTTTTCTCATAGCTCCTTCCGTCTTTTCTAAAATAATAGCAATATTATTCTTTTTATAATAAATACTTTGCAATCTCTCTTCTAATACTCCCATATTCTCGATTTCATATTTTTTTATGTTATGAATATTGCGAATTGTTTTATTTATTCTGTTTATAATCTTTTGCTCATCATACGTGTATTGAGATTCCTTATCAAACTCAAAATCTCCTTTCCCAGTATATGCATTCCTAATAATTTGATTTGCACTTTTAATTTGTTCAAGCAAATAATTACTTAATTCATTTTTACTTGTCTCCTGCTGCTGAATATATCTTTCTAATTGCTCCAAACTTTCCTTTTTGATACTTTTAATTTCTTTATAATCTTGGACGTCCTCTGTCCTGCTATAATTTTTATTCTCCATCTTCTCCTGTATAGATTTTTCAATTCCTTCTCTGGTATAGTTTTCACCAATAGAATTTCCTCTTATAAACCTTTGCGAACCAGGAGCCTTAAATGACATATATTTTACTTTTTTATATTTCACTTCATAATCGAGAAGCTTCATACATTCCACAAAACTTTCTATATCAATTACCTCTTTATTTTTAATTACAATATCAATATCATGTGCAATCATCTTTCTAAAGTTTGGATGCTCATTCGACCATTCAACATATTGGTTAGTATTACGATAATCATCAATTCTTAACTTCGTATTACTATCTCTTTCTTTTGCAATATTACGTTGAAACCTTTTTGTTTTTTCATAAATATCTATTCCATGTTCTTTTGAAATTCTATCAGATATTTCCCTAATCATTTGCTTTGTTTTATCACAATCGTTGTACTTATGTCCATCTACAAATGAAACTGCATTAATAATAAAATGATTATGTAAATGCTCGGTGTTATTATGAGTTGCAACAACAACCTCAAAATCTTTAAACATAATATTTGCTAATTCGATTCCTATTTCATGAACTACAGCCTCATTCAAATTGTCTACATTATCAAAACTCTGGATTAAATGAAAACATAAATGTTTATCATTTGCAGTACCCTTTCCTTTATTAAAAGTTCTTCTCGTTCTTTCCATCTGACGATCTGCAAACATAAGATCGCAATTAATTGCAGAAACATATTCTCCATATTCTGTTTTTTTATCATCGACTATATAATCAATTGCTTTTTTTACTGTTACATCCACTGGATGAATTTTTGTAATTACTCCCATACATTTTCCCTACAATTTCTCTAAAATAATATTCTTAATTTCTTTCATATATGCCAAAACTAATTGCATATTATCATCATCAATATTCCCATTTTCATTTACTATCCTGGCAATTTGATTTACATTAATTCCAATCTTATTTATCTCATGTTCCACTTCTCTTCTTCCTTGATTATCTTCAATAACAATTACACCCTCTCTAATCATTTTTCTCAAATACTCTGGTTTACTCATATTACATAACTCTGCTTTATTATTTAACATTTCTCTTTCTTCTGGAGTCATCCAAAACTCATATCTTTTCAATTCACTCTTTCTCTTTAACTCATACTTTTTATCATAATATACTCTATTCATTTTATTTGTTAATTCTCCTTAATGTGTAATAAGTAATATAGAAATTTGAATAAGGGGTATTAGGGGCATTCCCCTAACAGGCGGATAATATTGTACGGAATTTTAATCTCGTACGGTATTATCCATTGCCTGCTATTTTTTATTACGCCTTTGTGGTAATTGTATCATCAAATCCACTTTTTCGCAATATGATGAACACTATGACCAAATATTCATTCTTGAAAATAGAAAAGGCTTGTCACTTCAAGCCACAATTTTTCCGAGAACATTACATTCTTAATTCACAATTTAGATCCACTTTTATCATTTGCTAAGAAGCAACTATGGAACAGCCAGCCACTAAATTTGTTCACATAAAACTTCTGCTCTAATTGTTTTCTTGTTCGGTAATTGCCGAACATTTTTATTGTGTAAACTAGGCTCTCCGAGGTGTCAGGGCTCCGCCCTAACAACCCGCAAGGGACCAGTCCCTTGACTCCGTTTTCGCTAACCGCGAGGGTGGCAAGGCAAGCTTGCCTTGCATGGAATAGCGTTCGGGGATTGTGCCTGCGTCAAGGGGCACGCCTGCGGTGGGAGAACCCACCCCTTGACACAGAATGTACCGCGTAGCCATCAAGAGACCGTTCTGGAGGAGGTCGGGGGTTAGGGGGCAGAGCCCCGTTCTAGTTCCATTGCCAACTCATAGCGAGAGTGTGTGGCGGGGTATACTGTTTTGGGCGAAAACAAGGACATAAGGAATTTTGTGTCGTTCTGTTTTCGGCGAAGCAAGAACATTCCCGCCAACGTTGGAATGTCAAGGGCGAGCGTTTACGCTCGTGCATTTTTACCCTTGACATTCCGGCGAACGGTAGCGTCTGGCGAGTACGAAAATGTATATTAAGAGATGTGGAATTATTATATCGTAAGATAAATTCCGATTAAATTTATTTACGTTGATAAGAGAATTCTTAAAAACATATGACTCAATATAGAGACTAAAAATACAAACGTTAGTCATTGATTTTATTAAAAATCAGGCCCTCTTCTATCTTATAGAAATAGCATGTTTTTTCATTGAAAAACTGTCAAAATAGCATCCCATTTTCTTTAGTATAGTCAAAATATCATGGACAATTTTCAGATTCAGGATCTTTTCTGGAATATATGACACATTATCAATACCATTCTACTCTTTCTATGCATTCCTCACCTTTTTTTTATGTTCACATACAAAAAAAGAAAGCACGAAAAGACCTTCTAACATATCATGTTAAAAAGTCATTATGCCTTCCCACTTAATTACTTTATATTTTATATGTAGTCACGTAAACTTAAATGTTTGCAACACCATCTTCACAAATATCTTTATCAATATTTCTCCAAATTCTTTTAGTTATTATTCTTTTATATGCGTTCCAGTTTCTATTAAACCACTTGCTCTTTGGCAAGTTCTGATTAAGTTCTGTAAAGCATTCGGTAATGATATGTTCAAGTCTGCGCAATAGATCCGATACAATCTCGCAGGCATTTTTGCTTGCTCTTTTCATAACCATTTCTATCATGTTAGCCATATCATTCTTCGCTTTTTTTTCTTTATTCAATCCGATGCGCCGGATCAATATCTTTGCATAACTTCCAGCCAGTTTTTCAACTGGCGAGCTTTTGTAAGTTTTAAGTTTCATATCATTCCTAATTTGGATTTTATAAACACCATCCTTAAAGTTGACGTAAAATAACGATTTCAATTTAGCTATCACATGAATTAAAGTTGAAATTTTGAGTTGTTTGCCATCCTTTGAATATGCACCCATTTTTTCATAAGAAGCAACTAAATTAACTTTTCGATATGAAATAGTTCCATTGTCAGAACTGACAGCACTCGTTGCTCTGCACTGCTTGTACCAATCCATTGCAACAAGCATTTCTAATGGACTTAAGTTGACAAATTCTTTTGAAGAAAACATTGCAGCATTCACCAGGATGTATCTTAGATCTGCTACTGTGCCATCTTCCTTTTGAGAATTTTTCATGTCACTTTGGTTTTCGAATGTGAAATCATTGTCAACCAATTTAACGTTCCAGTCTCCTCGACCGGTTTGAAATGCTTTAATTATTTTTTTGTACTCTAAAGAATGCATTGTCTCGTAAAACGTTTTATGAGTAAAACGTTTTCCAAGATGTGCATAAGCATCTCTCAAGTCGTTATAATGGACAGCTTCTACCGTGCCATCTTCTTTTTGAATTTTGGATAAATAAATGATTGTTAAGATTTCCGCCGCTGTCATTTTTTCTCTAAGCATTTTACTAAATAGCTCAAAACTGACACGACAATTTTTGAATTTCGTAATTTTCATATTTTGCTTTCCCCTTTTTTTCATTTCAAACAATGAACAAAACAAAATACCATTACGCTGAGATGATAGGCCGCCAAAACTATCGTCCGAAATTTAATGAATCTATTGACAAACAATCAAAAATTCATTATAATAAAGGTAACTTAATAAGTTTTAATGGTATTTTATTTTGTCGAGCTTGTCAACGCCAATTGACAAGCTTTTTTCTTTGTCTGAAAACATTATATAAAATTAATGCAGCATGTGTCAATTATAATTGCTCCACATGTCTTTTTACTTTCTGTTTTTTGTAGCCCTGCCCACATTCTAAGTATACCCTTTTTCTTTTATATACACAAGTTTTTTCTTTAATTTTCCCAAGAAAAATACACGAACATTAACCACGTTCCCTACGCTTCCCTTGTAGCTCTGCCCAGCAGAGCTAACTTCTAGCCAATACATTCCTTTTTTATTTAACAAAAACATTCGACCAAACTGGTCGAATGTTTTTTCTTGTGTGCCGAGCATGGCACTAATCTAGCTAGTGAAAGTCTAGTCACGGGTATTTACCG
>LXOW01009061.1_pt1 | contig 51231 bp, 48 predicted proteins | sample 1368591 | NCBI WGS metagenome assembly LXOW01 (sample SAMN04884650, study PRJNA319009) | bovine gut metagenome | isolation source: Cow rumen | host: Bos taurus | place: Italy: Legnaro (PD) | collected 2014-07-09
GGTTCCAAGAGAGCAACCTGAACCGCCAGCTCCTCTGCACGGAGCCCCTTTTGGGCGCCTCCAAGGCGGAAGCGGCGGCGGCAAGGGCCAGGGCCGTCAATCCCGCCGTAGCCTTCACCGCCCTGCCTGTGGCCTTCTCCCCGGAGAACGGGGAGGAGCTGGTCCGGGGCTGCGACCTCGTTTTGGACGGTCTCGACAGCGTGAAGGCCCGGCTGGAGCTGGAGGACGTCTGTGCCAGACACGGCGTGCCCCTGGTCCACGGGGCGATCCTGGGGGAACTGGTCCAGGTGGCCGTGGTGCCCCCGGGCTCCGGCATGCTCCATACCCTCTACGCCAACGCCCGGAGAAAGCCGGTCTCCAAAGCCAGCATCGCCTACACCCCCGCTTGCTGCGCCGCCATCCAGTGCGCCCAGGCCGTGAAGCTCCTGCTGAGGGAGCGGCCGCCCCTGTGGGGAAAGCTGCTGCAGCTGAATCTCGGTACCATGACGGAGGACGCCCTGTCCTTCCTTTGATCCTGCAACAGGAGAAACAAGCATGCTGAACGTTTTGACCATGGAGGAAGCCCTGCGGCTGGTAAAGGAGTCCTTCTCTCCCCTTTCCGCCGCGGAGGAAGTCCCCCTCTCAGAGGCTCTGGACCGAATAGTAGCGGCGGACGTCGAAGCCACGGAATATGTTCCGGACTTCGACCGGTCCACGGTGGACGGCTACGCCCTGCGGGCCAGGGACACCTTCGGCTGCAGCGACGCCATCCCCGCCCTGTTGACGCAGCAGGCCCAGGTCCTCATGGGCCAGGGGGCCGACTTCGTTTTGAAGGAGGGCTGCTGTGCGGCGGTGCCCACCGGGGGCGCGGTGCCCGCGGGGGCGGATGGGGTGTGCATGCTGGAATACGCGGAGGACTACGGGGACGGCACCGTGGGCGTCGGTCGGCCCGTGGCCCCCGGGGAGAACATGATCTTCCGGGGGGACGACGTGCTCCCCGGAAAGCTGGTTTTGAAGGCCGGTCACATCCTGCGGCCCCAGGACATCGGGGCTCTCGCCGCCATGGGCGCGGTGCGGGTGCCGGTGAAAAAGCCCGTGCGGGCAGCGATCCTCTCCACGGGGGACGAGCTGATCCCCCCGGACCAGAAGCCCGGCCCCGGCCAGATCCGGGACGTGAACGGCCCGCTGGTGGCCGCCCAGCTCACCGCCATGGGCGTGGAGCCGGTCTCTTTCGGCATCGTGCCCGATGAAGAGGAAACGCTGCGGGAGGCCGTGGGGCGGGCCCTGGAAAGCTGCGACGCCGTGATCCTCTCCGGCGGCAGCAGCGTGGGCGTGAAGGACGCCGCCGCCCGGGTGATCTCCTCCTTTGGGCCGGTGCTGTTTCACGGCCTGGCCATCAAGCCGGGGAAACCCACCATCCTGGGCCAATGCGGTAACAAGCCTTTGGTGGGTCTGCCGGGGCATCCGGTGGCCGCCTTCTTCGTGACAGAGCTGCTGGTGCGACCCCTCATGGGCCGCCTCATGGGCCGGGAGCTTTCCCGAAAGCCCGTCGCCGCCCGACTGACGGAGAACGTCAGCGCCAACCACGGCCGGGCCCTCTACTGCGCCTGCCGCCTGAAGCGGGAAAACGGGGCGCTATGGGCGGAGCCCGTGCGAACGAAATCCGGCCTCATCACGGCCCTCACCGCCGCGGACGGATACTTCTCGGTGGAACGGGACCGGGAGGGACTCATGGCGGGCAGCGAGATACAGGTATATTGCGTACAGGAGAATCGACGTGAGCTTTGAGTTTCTGACCAACACCCCGCTGGACGCGGCGCGGGAGACCTATTTGCAGGAACTGGACAGGCTGGGCTTTGCCGGGGAGGCGGAGACCGTCCCCGTCCAGGGATCGGGCGGGCGGATCACCGCGGGGCCCGTCTACGCCCACGGCTGCGCCCCCCACTACGCCGCCAGCGCTATGGACGGCGTGGCGGTCCGTGCTGCGGACACCTTCGGCGCCACGGACACCACCCCGGTCACGTTGCGGCCGGACCAGTTCGTGGTGGTGGATACGGGGGACCAGGTCCCCGAGGGCTGCGACGCCGTCATCATGGTGGAGGAGATCGTGCCCCGGGCGGACGGCTCCATCACCATTCACGGGGCCGCCGCCCCCTGGCAGCACATCCGCCAGATCGGCGAGGACGTCTGCGCCGGGGAGATGATCCTGCCCGGCTATACGCGGATCACCCCCGCCGCCATCGGAGCCATGATCGCGGGGGGCGTGCTCACGGTGTCGGTGCTCCGGCGACCCGTGGTGGGCATCATCCCCACGGGGGACGAGATCGTGTCCCCCTGCGCGGACCCGACGCCCGGGGAGATCATGGAGTTCAACGGCTCCATCTTTTCCGCCATGGTCCGGGAATGGGGGGCCGAGCCCAGGCTCTACCCCATCGTCCCCGACAAGTTCGATCTGATCCAGGCGGCCCTTGCGAAAGCCGCCGGAGAGTGCGATATAGTCCTTTTGAACGCCGGCTCCTCCGCCGGGCGGGAGGACTATTCCGCCGCCGCCATGGCCGCCCTGGGCCGGGTGTTCTGCCACGGCCTGGCCATGAAGCCCGGTAAGCCCGCCATTTTAGGGGCCATCGGCAAGAAGCCCGTGCTGGGGGTCCCCGGCTACCCGGTTTCCGGCATCCTGGTCATCGAGGAACTGCTGAAGCCCCTCATCGACCGCTGGCTCCACCAGTCCCCCGCCCCCCGGCCCGCCGCCGCGGCCACCCTGACCCGGCCTGTGGTGTCGGGATTGAAGTACGAGGAGTTCGTCCGGGTCCGCATGGGCTACGTGGGGGACAAGCTTATGGCCTCCCCCCTCAATCGGGGCGCGGGGGTGGTCTCCTCCTTCATGAAGGCGGACGGCATTTTGACCGTGCCCCAGGGCACCGAGGGCTACGAGGCCGGGACGGAGGTGGCGGTGCGGCTGTTGAGCCCCCTCGAAAAGCTGAAGAACACCCTGGTGGTCATCGGCAGCCACGACCCCCTGCTGGACGAGGTGGGGAACCTGCTGCACATGGCCGACCCGGGTCTATATATGAGCTCCTCCCACGTGGGGTCCATGGGGGGCATCATGGCCATCCGCCGGGGGGAGGCCCACGCCGCCGGGTGCCATCTGCTGGACACGGAGACCGGGCGGTACAACGTCTCCTTCCTCCGCAAATACTTCCCCCACGGGGGCGTGAAGCTGGTCCGCTGCGTGGGCAGGGACCAGGGCCTCATGGTGGCCGCCGGGAACCCCCTGGGCATCCGGGGCTTTGCCGATGTGGCCCGGCCGGGCCTCCGGTACGTGAACCGGCAGAAGGGCTCGGGCACCCGCATTTTAGCCGACTATTTGTGCAAACAGAACGGCCTTTCCCCCGAGCAGATCTACGGCTACGACCGGGAGGAGCTGACCCACACCTCCGTGGCGGCCCAGATCGCCAGCGGCAGCGCCGACGCGGGCATGGGCATCTACTCCGCCGCCAAGCTGTACGGCCTGGCCTTTCTGCCCGTGTGCGTGGAGGAGTACGACCTTTTGATCCCGGACCAGGCCTACGACACGCCTCTCGTGCAGCGAATGCTGGACGTGCTCAAAAGCGACGCCTTCCGGGAGAAGCTCGCCCACATGGGGGGCTATACCCTGGACCGGCCCGGTGAGATCATCCCCTATCGGGAGGACGTTGACCGCTGACGGCGGTGCCCGACCGATTTTCTCGGCTTCAGGGACTTTTCTCTGTTTACAGGTCCCTTTCGAAATGATACAGTATAGGTGAACACTGACCTCATCGGGGAGGAAACCATGGCGACTAAATACGGCGGATATATGGGGCGGGTGGTCCTGCTGGACCTGACCACGCAAAAAGCTGAGGAATACCCCTGGACCGACGCAGACCGGGAGAAGTACATAGGCGGCAAGATCATGGCCGCCAAGGTGCTGAGCGACCATCTCACCGGCACGGAAAAACCCTTTTCGGAGGAGAACTGGATCGTCATCTCCACCGGGCCTCTGACGGGCACCGGCGCCCCCTCCTCCAGCCGGTTCGACCTCTCTTGTCTGTCCCCCCAGACGGGCATCCTGACCTCCTCCAACTGCGGCGGCAGCTTCGGCTACCACCTGAAGAAGGCGGGCATCGACGCCCTCATCTTGAAAGGGAAATGCGACAAGCACACGTGGATCGAGATCGACAACGGGACCTTCACCTTCCACGACGCGGACGAAGATGGCCTCTGGGGGCTGAAGACCACCGAGGGCCAGGAGAAGCTGGAGGGGCTGCTGGTCGAAAAATGGGGCGCGCGGCGGGCCTTCGGCCAGCTGATGATCGGCCCCGGCGGTGAGAACCTGGTGCTCTACAGCGCGGTCCTGAGCGGCGAGCGGGCTGCGGGCCGCGCCGGCGTGGGGGCGGCCTTCGGCTGGAAGAATCTCAAGGCCATCGCCGCCACCGGCACCCACGAGGTGAAGGTGGCCCATCCGGAAAAGAACAAACGATGGAACCAGAAATGGTTCAAATATCTGCGCAAACATCCCCTGACCGGCAATCAGCTGCCCCGGATGGGCACGGCGGGCCTGGTCAGCGCCATGCAGATGCGGGGCATGCTGGCCACCCGGAACTACAGCGCCGGCCGGTACGACGACTTTGAGAAGGTCAACGGCGAGACGCTGGCGGAGGAGCACAACATCGTCAACAAGGGCTGCCTCACCTGCCCCATCAAGTGCGCCCGGACCGTGGACGTGAAGGGCAAGTCCGTGAAGGGGCCGGAGCTGGAGACCCTGGTCCTCCTGGGCGGCGGCATCGGCAACGACAACTTAGCGGATATATTGAAGTGGAACAACGAGCTGGACGAGCTGGGCCTCGACACCATCTCCTGCGCCAACACCATCGCCTATGCCATGGAGGCCAACGAGAAGGGGCTGTGGCCCAACGGCCTCAGATTCGGAGAGACGGCGGGCTTGTCCGCCCTCTTCGAGGACATCGCCCACCGGCGGGGCATCGGGGCGGAGCTGGCCGAAGGCAGCCGCCGCCTGTCGAAGAAATACGGCGGGGCGGAGTTCGCCATCCAGTCCAAGGGGCTGGAGCTGGCGGCCTACGAGCCCCGGCGGGCCGTGGGCCAGGGTCTTGGCTACGCCGTCAGCAACCGGGGCGGCTGCCACCTGAACGGGGGCTACCTGGTCATTTTGGAGGGCCTTGGGCTCTTCACCGACCCTCAGACCCCCCACGCCAAGGCGGACTTCACCATGCTGTTCCAGGATCTCATGGAGATGATCTCCGCCACGGGCCAGTGCCTCTTCACCTCCTACGCCTTCTTCCCCGGCTTCCTCATCACCCGGCCCAACGGCCTTATCACCCGGATCGCCAACTGGGCCATCCCCTTCATCGGATGGGCCCTGCGGGCCATCAACAAGTGTCCCCGGGCCCTTGCCCTCCACCTGCCGGTGTTCCACCACACCCGGGCCATGCAGTACGCCGTGGGCATGAAGATGGATTTCGGCAAGTACATCCGCTGCGGGGAGCGGGGCTACACCCTGGATCGGTGGGTGTCCACCCGGTTCGGCGTCCGATCGAAGGACGATTCCCTGCCCAAGCGCCTCACCGACGAACCACAGGACCCCAAGGACCCCAGGACGAAGGTGCCCCTCGATACCATGAAGAAGACCTATTACCGGGCCAGGGGCTGGGACCAGGACGGCGTGCCCACGGAGCGGACCCTGAAGAAGCTTGGCATCCTGTAAGGAGGTAACAGATGGTACACGTAAAGCTGTTCGGCCTGCTGCGGCTGGACACCGGATTGAAGGAGCTGACCGCCGAGGCCGCCACCGTGGGGGACCTGTACCCGATCCTGCTCCGGGAAGCGAAGCGGGCAATGCCCTCCACCACCGTCACGGCGAAGGACGTGGACGGGTGCGTCATTCTGATCAACGGGAAGCAGGGCAAGAAGTCCAGCCGCCTCCACGACGGTGATGAAGTGCTGCTGATGAGCCCGGTCTGCGGGGGATAATATGGGAAAATACAGAATAAATGAAAAGGATTGCGTCGGCTGCACCCTCTGCGCCAAAAACTGCCCGGTGAAGGCCATCTCCGGGACGCTGAAGCAGCCCCATACGATCGACGAGAACGTCTGCGTGGGCTGCGGGGCCTGCGGCCGGCTGTGCCCCAAAGGGGCCGTGCTGAACGACAAAGGGGAGCCGGTCCGAAAGGTGCCGAAGGCTGAATGGCCCCGGCCCGCCATAAACGCGGCCGCCTGCGCCGGGTGCAGCGTATGCGTGGAGAACTGCCCCCGGGGGTGCCTCAGTATCACCGGTCCAAAGAAGCACGGGGACATCCGCACCGTGGCGGCCCTGACGAATGAGGCATCGTGCCTGGGCTGCGGCCTCTGCGAAAGCGTCTGTCCCATCGGCGCCATACAAATGGTCAAACCCGGCCAGCAGCCGGTCTTTGAAGATACTGGAACGCAAGGAGGCAAGCATATGCTCAACAAGATCTGGTGCAGGACCTTCCAGGCCTGCATGAAGCTGGGGAACTACTTCTTGGGCTACCGGATGCCGGAGTATATCGAGGGCCCGGGCAGCATCGCCAAACTCCCTCAGTTCATGAAAGAGAAGGGGGCCAAAAAGGCCCTGGTGGTCACCGACGGTAACCTGATGAAGCTGGGGCTCCTCGACAAGATGCTGGCCTCCCTGGACGAGGCCGGGGTGCCCTACGCCCTGTTCTACGACATTGAGCGGAACCCCACCAGCGACAACGTGGAGGCCGGATACAAGGTGTATCGGGACGAGAAGTGCGAGTGCCTGGTAGCCTTCGGCGGCGGCGCGCCCATGGACTGCGCCAAGGGCATTGCCGCCAAGAGCGTCCACCCGAAGAAGACCGTGGCCCAGCTCCAGGGCATTTTGAAGGTCCACGCCCGGATCCCCCTGTTCTTCGCCATCCCCACCACCGCCGGCACCGGCTCCGAGACCACCGTGGCCGCGGTCATCACCGACTCCGCCACCCATCACAAGGCCTCCATCAACGACCCGGCCATCATCCCGAAGTACGCCATTCTGGACCCCGAGCTGACCACGGGGCTTCCCCCCTTCGTCACCGCCACCACCGGCATGGACGCCCTCTGCCACGCGGTGGAAGCCTATACCAACCACACCTACAACACGAAGCTGGAGGATCGCCTGGCCAAGGACGCGGTGAAGCTGATCCATGAAAACCTCCTGGAAGCCTATCAGAACGGCAGCGACCTGGAGGCCCGGCAGAACATGCAGCGGGCGTCCTTCTTCGCGGGCCGGGCCTTCACCCGGGGCTGCGTGGGCTACGTCCACGCCCTTGGACACACCCTGGGCGGCCTCTACGGCGTGCCCCACGGCCTCGCCATGAGCATCATCCTGCCCCACGTCATGCGGCAGTTCGGGCCGGCGGTCCACGAGAAGCTGGCGGATCTGGCCGACGTGTGCGGCATGGGCGGCGCCACCGCGGCGGAGAAGGCGGAGCTGTTCATCCGCTGGATCGAGGACATGAAGGCGAAGATGAACATCCCCGTGGGGGTGGACGTCATCGAAGACAAGGACGTGGAGCAGATCGTCACCTGGGCCCTGAAGGAGGCCAACCCCCTCTACCCCGTCCCCGTCATCTGGGGCCGGGCGGACATGAAACAGCTGATCGCCGCCGTACGGGGGAAGTGAGCGAAGCCGCCATATCCGGCATCCGTATTGACAATTGCTGAAAACGTGATACACTTTCGTATAGAATCGTTATTCTTACGGAGATATAACGCTATGAAGAGAATGATCGCCCTTTGTTTGGTCCTGTGCCTGGTCCTCGCGGCCCTGGCAGGCTGCGGCAGCAAGCCCGCCGCCGAGGCCCCCAAGGCTGAGCCCGCCAAGGCCACCGAGGCCCCCAAGGCTGAGCCCACCGCCGAGCCCACGCCCGAGCCCGCGGAGCTGGTGGTCTTCGCCGCCGCGTCCATGACCGAGACCCTGACCGAGATCGCCGATCTCTACAAAAAGGTGGCTCCCAACGTGACGCTGGTATATACCTTCGACTCCTCCGGCACCCTGAAGACGCAGATCCAGGAGGGCGCCGACTGTGACGTGTTCATCTCCGCCGCCCCCAAGCAGATGAACCAGCTGGACGCCTCCAAGGACAAGGACGCCAACCCGGACGGTCTCGACTTCGTGCTCCAGGGCACCCGGATCGACCTGCTGGAGAACAAGGTGGCCCTGGCCGTGCCCGAGGGGAACCCCGCCAACATCAACTCCTATGAAGATCTGGTGGCCGGGCTCAAGGCCGGCAACATTCTTCTCGCCATGGGCAATTCCGACGTGCCCGTGGGCCAGTACACCCAGAAGATCCTGAAGTACTTCGAGCTCAACGAGGAGGACCTTGCTAAGGCCGGCGTCATCACCTACGGCTCCAACGTGAAGGAGGTCACCACCCAGGTCTCCGAGGCCGCCGTCGACTGCGGCATCATCTACGGCACCGACGCCTTCTCCGCCAAGCTCACCGTGGTGGACACCGCCACCAAGGAGATGTGCGGCCAGGTCATCTACCCCGCCGCCGTGCTGAAGATCACCAGGAACGAAGCCGCCGCCAAAGCTTTCCTCGACTACCTCACCGGCCCCGAGGCCAGCGCCGTGTTCGAGGCGGTGGGCTTCTCGCCTCTTTCCTGACAACGTTTACACCAGGGGCGGGCCTCTGTGCCCGCCCCTTTGATTCGAGGAGAACGCTATGGACCTGTTTCCCCTGTGGAACTCCCTGCGCATCGCCGGGATCAGCACCGTGGTCATCTTCTTCCTGGGCATCTTCGCGGCCTACTATATCGCCAAGGCGCCCAGGCTCGTAAAGGGCGTGCTGGACGTGGTGCTGACCTTGCCCCTGGTGCTGCCCCCTACAGTGGTGGGGTATCTGCTGCTGCGGATCCTGGGTCCGAAGCGCATCATCGGCGCCTGGGTCCTGTCGGTCTTCGGGATCAAACTGACCATGACCTGGTGGTCCGCCATCTTCGCCACCGTGGTGGTCATCTTCCCCCTCATGTACCGCACCGCCCGGGGCGCCTTCGAATCCTTCGACGAGACGCTGGCCTGGTCGGCCAAGTCCATCGGCCTCTCCGACACCTACATCTTCTGGCGCATCCGCATGCCCTACTGCAAGCAGGGCATCCTGGCGGGGACGGTCCTTGCTTTCGCCCGGGCGTTGGGCGAATACGGGGCCACCAGCATGATCGCGGGCTACACCCCCGGCCGGACTGCCACCATCTCCACCACGGTCTATCAGCTCTGGCGCACCAACGACGACGCTCTCGCCTTCCGCTGGGTGCTGGTGAACATGGCCATCTCCTTCGTCGTACTGCTGGCGGTGAATATGCTGGAGAAGCGGGAGAGACAGAAGGCCCCGGGAAAGGGGGTGACGGCCCGTGTCCCTGAGGGTGAGTATTGAAAAACGGCTGGGCGACTTCCAGCTGCGGGCGGACCTTGCCGCCGGGGACGGGGTTTTGGGCCTTCTCGGCGCCTCCGGCTGCGGCAAGAGCATGACCCTCAAGTGTATCGCCGGCATCGTGAAGCCGGACCGGGGCCGCATCGAGGTGGACGGCCGGGTGCTGTTCGACTCTGAGCGGCACATCGACCTCTCCCCCCAGAAGCGGCGCACAGGGCTCCTGTTCCAGAACTACGCCCTGTTCCCCAACATGACGGTGGAGCAGAACATCCGCTGCGGCCTCCGCCGGGACCGGTCCGCCGGGACGGAAGAGATGGAGACGATCATGGACCGATTCAACCTGTCTCCCCTTCGCAAACATTACCCCCACCAGCTCTCCGGGGGCCAGCAGCAGCGGACGGCTCTCGCCCGGGTGCTGGTCTCCGCCCCGGACATCCTGCTGCTGGACGAGCCCTTCTCCGCCCTGGACAGCCACCTTCGCTTTCGGGTGGAACAGGAGACCAGGGACATCCTCCGGGAGTTCGGGAAGACCGTGGTGCTGGTGTCCCACGACCGGGACGAGGTGTTCCGGCTGTCGGATCGGATCGCCGTCATGGACCGGGGCCGTGTGGACGTGTGCGGGGAGAAGGGGGCCGTGTTCGCCGACCCGAAAACCCGGGCCGCGGCCCGGCTCACGGGCTGCAAAAACATCTCCCCCATGGAGAAGCTGGACGAGCATCGGATCCTGGCCACGGACTGGGGGCTTGTTCTGACCACGGCGAAGCCCGTGGAGGACGGCCGGTTCGTGGGCGTCCGGATGCACGACGTGCTGCCCGGGGACGGGGAGAACGGTTTCTGCCTCCCCGTCGTCGACGTGATGGAGAATCCCTTCTCCTTCACGGTGGCCCTGAGAGCGCCGGAGGGGACGAAAAGCCTCCTCTGGGAGGCGGACAAGGACCTGTGGCGGGAGCTTGCCGGGCCCACGGCGAAGATACATCTTCCCCCGGAAGCCCTGTGTGTGTTAGAATGACCCGAGAGGTTTGAGGATATGAAAAAGATCAGCGTACAGGACGCGGTGGGCATGGCCCTCTGCCACGACATCACCGCCGTGCGGGACGGCTTCAAGGGAGCCGCCTTCAAACGGGGACACATCGTCACCGAGGCGGACGTGCCGGCCCTGCTGGACCTGGGCAAGAAGCACGTGTTCGTCTGGGAGGACAGCGCCGGAGAGATCCACGAGGAGGACGCCGCCCGGCGGCTGGCGGCCATGGCCCCGGTGGCCCTTGCTCATTACGTGGGCCCTTCCGAGGGGAAGATGCAGCTCATGGCCGACCAGCGGGGCATGTTCCGGGTGAACACCGATCTGCTCCACAGGATCAACGCCATCGGCGACATCACCGTGGTCACCATCCCGGACCACTTTCCCGTGGAGAAGGGGGACCGGCTGGCAGCCATGCGCATCGTGCCCCTGGTGACCAAGGAGAAGCAAATTGAAGAAGCTGAGGCCCTGTGCCGGGAGGAAAAGCTCCTGGACCTTCGTCCCTATCGCTTTTTGAAGGTGGGCGTCATCGTCACCGGCTCCGAAGTCTATTCCGGTCGGATCCAGGACAAGTTCGAGCCCGTGGTCCGCAAAAAGCTCCAAAACTACCCCGCCCAGATCCTGGGCGTGACCCTCTGCGACGACGACGTGGACATGATCGCGGCCGCCGCCAAAGCTTTTCTCGCCCAGGGGGCTGGGCTCCTGGTCCTCACCGGCGGCATGTCCGTGGACCCGGACGACGTGACCCCCGCCGCCGTCCGCGCCCTGGGAGCGGAGATCGTGGCCCACGGGGCCCCCGCCCAACCGGGGAACATGACGCTGGTGGCGTATCTCGGCGAGACGGCCATTTTGGGCATCCCCGGGGCCGCCATCAGCATGCCCACCACCCTCTTCGACGCCCTGCTCCCCCAGATCTTCGCCGGGGACCGGTTCACCAGGGCGGAGCTGGTGCGCCTGGGCGACGGGGGCTTGTGCCTCCAGTGCAAAGAGTGCCGCTTCCCCCGCTGCACCTTCGGACTGTATTGAGCGCATAAAAAAGCCGGCTGCCCGTTCAGAGCAGCCGGTTTCTTGTTTTGGCAGGTGTTACTTGCGGTCCTCGCAGTCGGCCTGGTCGCAGTTGGCGCAGTCCTCGTCGCAGAAGACCTCGTCCAGCATCTTCTCCACGATCTCGGTGAGCTCGTCCATCTTCTCCTCGTCGGCGGGCAGGAACACCTCGTCCTCGCCCTCCACGGTGACCTTCATGATGTACACCTCGGTCTCCGCGTCCTCGTCCTGCTCGGATTCAAGATCGAAGAGGATGGCGTACTCCTGGCCCTCGTGCTCAAAGTAATCCCAGACCTCCATCTGGAACTCGTTCCCTTCCTCGTCGGAAAACGTGACCAGATCCAGTTCGTCGTTCATATTTTCCATAGTCGTCTCTCCTTTGTCTCTGAGATGGGGATATTCTACCCTATCCGNNGGCGGGCGCGGCGGGCCCGGCGGGGCGCGGCCCATGCGGGGGGCACGGCGCCGGGGCGGAGCCGGGCTGAATAATATTTTTCAAATCACAAAAAACAGTTGAAAACACGCGGGTTTTTCTATATCATGGAGATGTAGGCATCGCACTCCCCGTGGACAGAAAGGAAGAGGATATGGACCTGGATTTTTATAAGCGTCTGGCAAAGGCCCTGGCGGAGGAGTTCGGCGAGAACTGCGAGGTGCTGGTCCACGACCTGACAGGCGGGGACCCGGAGCACACCATCGTGGCCATCGAGAACGGCCATGTGTCCCACCGGCAGACCGGCGACGGCCCCTCCCAGGTGGCCCTGGAGGCCATGCGGGAGCCGCACCCGGAAAGCCTGCAGGATCGGTCCGGGTATCTCTTAAAGACCCACGACGGGCGGATCGTCAAGTCCAGCACCGTCTACATCCGGAACGAGCAGGGGGGCGTGGACGGCATCTTCTGCGTGAACTACGACATCACCAGCCTGCTCATGGCCCAGAAGGCGGTGGGGAGCCTGTTGAGCCACGGGGGAGAGCCCAAGGCCGCCGCCAGCATCCCCCAGAACGTGAACGAGCTTTTGGACGACCTCATCGAGCAGAGCGTGGAGAAGGTGGGCAAGCCCGTGGCCCTCATGACCAAGGACGACAAGATCGCCGCCATCCAGTTCCTGAACAACGCCGGGGCGTTCCTGGTGACCAAGTCCGGCGACAAGGTCAGCAAGTATTTCGGCATCAGCAAGTACACGCTGTACTCCTACATCGATGCAAGTAAAAATCTATGATATGGTTCCCCCTTTCGTCACTTCGTGACACCTCCCCCATTCGGCATGCGCCGAACAGGGGAGGCTTTTTGTTTGCCCAACTTTGTGTTGCACAAGGGTATAAATCTGATATAATAAAGTGTTAAATGAATTCGAGGAGGGCAACCTATGGACCCCGTATACGTCTTCGGACACAAGAACCCGGACACTGACTCCATCGTGGCCGCCATCGCGTATACCCAGCTCCGCCACGCCCTGGGGGACAGGCAGTACGTGGCCTGCCGCCTGGGGGTGCTCAGCGACGAGACCAACCGGATCCTCCAGCGATTCGGCTTCGAGTCCCCCATCCGGCTCCACGACGTGCGCACCCAGGTGAAGGACCTGACCTTCGACCGGCCCCCCATCCTGTCCGACGCGGTGACGGTCCACCGGGCCTGGGAGCTTATGAGCGAAAGCGACCTCCCCTCCGCCTCCCTGCCCATCGCCAACGAGGAGGGTAAGCTCTTCGGCATGCTGACCTCCGGGGACATCGCCCAGTACGACATGCGCTTCGTGGAGGAGACCATGCTGAAGGACGTGCCCCTCTTCAACCTCCTCTCCTGCCTGGACGGGCAGATCTGGGGGGACTACGGGGACGTGACGGGCCTTTCCGGCGAGCTCTGCATCGCCGTCCCCGGCATGGCCCAGGCCTTCCCGGAGCACGGCATCATCATCACCGGCGGGGACAGCGCGGTCCTGAAGGCCGCCTTCGCCGCCAAAGCCGCCGCCATCATCGTCTGCGGGGGCCAGCTCCAGCCGGAGGATATGGCAGACCGGGGCGACGCCGTCATCATCACCACCCCCTACGATCCCTACCGGGCCGCCCGTCTCATGATCCAGTCCATCCCCGTGTCCCGCATCGCCCGGACCGGGGACATCACCGCCTTCCACGAGGAAGACTATCTGGACACCGTCCGGGACGCCACGCTGAAGAGCCGGTACCGGAGCTACCCGGTCCTGGACGCCCAGGACAAGGTGGTGGGCACTCTCTCCCGGTACCACCTGCTGCGGCCCAACCGTAAGAAGGTGGTCCTGGTGGACCACAGCGAGACCGCCCAAAGCGTGGACGGCCTCAATGAGGCCCAGATCCTGGCCATCATCGACCACCACAGGCTGGCGGACGTGGAGACTGTGGACCCCATTTACGTGCGGACCGAGGCCGTGGGGGCCAGCACCACCATCATCGCCACCATGTTCCAGGAGCGGGGCATCATGCCCGGCCAGAAGCTGGCGGGGCTCATGGCGGCGGGCATCCTCTCCGACACCATCCTGTTCCAGTCCCCCACCTGCACGGAGCGGGACCGGATCATGGCCGAGCGCATGGCCAGGCTCTCTGGCCTGTCCCTGACGGAGCTGGGCAAGGATATCTTCTCCTCCACCCTGCCCCCCGGCGCCGACGTGCGGGAGCTGCTGTTCTCCGACTTCAAGCAGTTCCAGATCGCGGGCCACTCCCTGGGCATCGGCCAGTTCACCAGCACCAACTGCGAGCAGCTGATCCCCCGCCACGGCGAGGTCATCTCCATCATGGAGGAGGAGCGGGCCAAGCACGGCTACGACATGATCCTGTTCATGCTCACCGACGTGCTGAAGAAGAGCACCCGGCTCCTGGCCGTGGGCGACCTCAACGAGCTGGGGTACGTGTTCAACGTGAAGTTCAAGGACAACGCGGCCATGCTCCCCGGGGTCATGAGCCGAAAGAAGCAGATCGTGCCCACCTTGTCCCTCATCTGGGGCTGATCCGGCGGGATACAGGGACCATACCGATCCAAACAGGAGGAAGCAGCCATGAAGAAAAAAACCGTCATCATCCTTGCGATCTGCGCCATGCTGGCGCTGCTGATCGTAGCCTTTGCGGTAAAGAAAGCGTCGCCGACCGGCAAGGCCGCCGAGCCCCAGGCCGCGGTCCAGCCCACAGCGGCGCCCACCGCCGCCCCCACGGCCCAGCCTACGGAGGAGCCCACCGCCGCCCCCACAGCTCAGCCTACGGAGGAACCCACGCCGGAGCCGGAGCCCATCACCGTGGTCGAGATCCAGAAGTACGGCAATCTGGTGCTGTCCCTCTCGGGCAGCGAGCTTTTGGGCCGGGGCTTCGCCTACGGCGACGTGGTGACCGTCACCGTCAACAGCCAGGCCTATGACATGCCCGTGGGCAGCAACTATTCCGACGTGGACCAGGGCAGCATGATCTGCCGCGTGGTGGTGAAAGCGGATCAGGGCGAGGATTACGTCATCCTGGCCATCAACATGGGCGACCTCGCCACCACGGCGGGCATCGCCGTGAAGGAGAAGACGGAGGCCGCCCCCGGATACGTCTGGCACTATCAGGAGGGGGTCACGGAGCCCGTGACCGTGTCCATCGAGATGAAGGCGCCCGGCGGCTACTACAGCGAGTGGCTCATGCGCCAGCTGGTGCGGAGCGAAAAGCGGGAGGACTACCCCGGCCTGACGGACGCCGAATTCGCCAACTTCCGCGCCGTGGAAATGGGCGACATCGCCCCCGGCCGGCTCTATCGCGCTTCCTCCCCGGTGAACCCGGAGATCGCCCGCAACGCCTATGCGGACGAGGCCGCCAGGGCCGCCGGGGTGAAGGTCTTCGTCGACCTGGCGGATAACGAGGAGACCCTGACGGCCTATCCGGGCTACGGCGACACCTACTACAGCCACCAGGCCCACGTGGCCCTGAACCTGGGCGTGGACTTCTCCGCCGACGACTTCAAGGCGGGCCTGGCGGAAGGGCTGCGGTTCATGGCCGGCCAGGAGGGGCCCTATCTCATCCACTGCACCGAGGGCAAGGACCGGGCGGGCTTCGTCTCCGCCATCCTGGAGTGCCTCATGGGCGCATCGGCGGAGGAGGTCGCGGCGGACTATATGGTGACCTACTATAACTATTACGGTGTGGAACCGGGCACGGACCAGTATGAAGTCATCGCCGACAGCAACATCCGCAAGTCCCTCTGCACGGCCTTCGGTCTCGCCTCCCTGGAGGGAGCGGACCTGCGGGTCTCGGCGGAGACCTATCTTCTGGGCATCGGCCTTACGGAGGCGGAGATCGACAACCTCCGAACGAACCTCGCCAAGTGACCCGGGGCACGGCCCCTTTCGTCCTCGCCGCGTCCTCGGGACGCGGCGCATCCAGCGCTCTATTGAGCGAGAAGGAGTTTCATCATGCAGATATTCATCGACGGCGAACCGGTGGAGGCCCAGGCGGGCGAAAGTTTGCTGACCATCGTGCAGCGGCTGGGGCTGGACAGCACCGACCTGAGGGAGCGGCCCCTGGCCGCGGACCTGGGGGGCGAGGTGTTCACCCTGAACTACGTCCCCTGCCGGGAGTCGGACAAACTCCCCGCGGCCGTGGGCTACCGGGAGCGCCGGGGCATCCGCCGCAGCAAGGGCCGCATCAGCCTCATCCGCTACAGGGAGAACCGGGGCCAGCGGGTCTATGAGCGGACGCTGCTGTTCGTGTTCCTCCTGGCCGTTCGGGAGCTGTTCCCCGATGCCCACGTGCGGGTGAACTACGCCATCGGCGCGGGGCTCTACATCACCCTGCAGAAGGAGAAGCCTCTCTCGAAGGCGGACGTGGACGCTCTCCGGCGCAAGTGCAAGGAGATCGTGGCCGCGGACTACGCGCTGCAGCGCAAGCGTCTCGATATCGACGAGGCCATCGCTTTCTTCGAAAAGGACGGGCAGAAGGACAAGGTGCGGCTCCTCGAATACCGGCAGTTCACCTTCTTCGACGTCTACCACCACGCGGACTACGTGGACTATTTCTACGGCGAGATGTGCCCCTCCACAGGCTACGCCAGCGTCATGAACCTGCAGTACGAGGCCCCGGGCCTGTTCCTGCTCAGGCCTTCCGCGAAGGACGTGAACAAGCCCAGCACCTACGTGAAGTCCCCCCGGTTCGCCGCGGTCTTCGCCGAGAGCGACCGCTGGGCCCGTCTCATGCACTGCGCCTCCGTGGCGGACCTGAACGACATGGTATTGAACGGCAGCGTTCGGGACCTCATACGGGTCAACGAAGCCCTCCATGAGAAGCGGTTTGCCGAGATCGCCGGGGAGATCGTCGCCCGGGGCGCAAGGGCCATCCTCATCGCGGGGCCCTCCTCCTCCGGCAAGACCACCAGCGCAAACCGGCTCTGCACCCAGCTCCGGGTCCTGGGCAAGACCCCCCTGCTCTTCTCCCTGGACGACTATTACAAGGATCGGAGCCTGGTGGAGCCGGAGCCCGACGGCACCTTCGACTTCGAGCATATCAAGATGATCGACGTGGCGCGGTTCAACGAGGACCTGACGAAGCTCCTGCGGGGCGAGATAGTGGAGCCCCCCACCTTCGACTTCTCCACCGGGGCGAGCCTGCCCAGCGGCCGCAGCATCCGCCTCACGGAGGACACGCCCCTCATCATCGAGGGCCTCCACGCCCTGAACCCCCAGCTCCTGACCCCGGAGATCGATCCCAGGGACGTGTTCAAGCTGTACGTGTCCGCTTTGACCACCCTGAATCTCGACGACCACAACCGGATCCCCACCTCCGACGTGCGGCTCCTTCGGCGGCTGGTCCGGGACTACCTCACCCGGGGGGCCACCATCGAGCGGACCCTCAACATGTGGGACAGCGTCCAGCGGGGGGAGCAGAGGTGGATCTTCCCCTATCAGGAGGGAGCCGACGCCATCTTCAACACCGCCCTGGTCTACGAGCTCTCCGTGCTGAAGCGGCACATCTTCCCCCTCCTGCAGTCCGCGGACCCCGCCAGTCCCTGCTACGATCAGGTCCGCAACATCGTGAAGTTTTTGAATTACGTCCAGGACGCCGCCGTGGAGGACGAGATCCCGCCCACCAGCATCCTCAGGGAGTTCATCGGAGGCAACACCTTCTACCTCCGGGGCGGAAAGGAGGACTGAGCCATGCGCAAGACCATCGCCATCACCCTCCTTGCCCTGGGATTTTTCGTGTTCATATTCTGCGCCGCCTTCACGGTGGTGAAGCTCACCGCCTCCGAGGCCGCCTGGTTCGAGGAAGAGTTCAGCAAGCTCTCCCTGGCCCAGGAGATGGGCATGACGTTGGGGGACCTGGGCGCCGGGATCCGGACGCTGGTGGACTACATGAACGGCAAGGTGGATTCCATCGACGTGCTGGTCACTGTCAACGGCCAGCAGGTCCGCATGTTCAATCTGGAGGTGGAGATCGTCCACATGGCGGAGGTCCGGGACCAGTGGCAGTGGTTCGAGGGAGCCCGGAACGTGGGCCTGCTCTTTGCGGTGCTCTTATGCCTCCTGGGGGTGGTCATGGACGGGAAGGACGCCCTCAGGAACGCCTGCCTGGGCTATTTCTGGGCATTGGGCCTGTTCCTGGTGCTGGTGGCCTTCGTGGGCACCTGGGCCGCCATCAGCTTCGACAGCTTCTGGACCACCTTCCATAAGGTGATCTTCCCCAACAGTGAGAACTGGCTCCTGCCCGCCGAGTCCCGGATGATCCAGATGCTGCCCTCAGAGCTGTTCCGGGATCTGGTCATGCGCATGGGCGGCCGCATGCTGGTCATCTTCCTGGGTCTCGCCGCGGTGTGCGCCGGGGCGCTGTTCCTCCCCAGGCTTCGCCGGGAAACGGTGGACCCCTGGGCCGGCAAGAAGACCCGGCCCCTGACCCCCGCGGAGGAGCTGGCCGCCATCGAGGGGCCAGACCTGCTGGACGTCCATAAGAAGGCCAACATGACCGTCAGCGAGCGGCGAAAGCTCCTGAAGGAGCAGGAAAAGCAGAAGCAGGTGCTGGCGGCTCCCGACGAGGGGGAGGCCGCCGACTTCCGCGACGCGGCCCTGGACACGCCGGTGGAGGGCCGGGAGAAATTCGAGTTCGCCCCCGCGGACCAGGCCCTGCAGAACAAGCCCGAGGAGAAGGACGACGACTACGATGAGCTATTTTGACATCGCCCGGGAACGGGCGGAGGCCCTCCGGCAGCGGGGGGCGGCCACCGTCCTTTCCATAGAGACCTCCTGCGACGAGACCGCCGCCGCCGTGGTGCGGAACGGGCGGCAGGTGCTTTCGAACGCCGTATATACCCAGATCCCCATCCACCGGAAGTTCGGCGGCGTGGTGCCGGAGCTGGCCAGCCGCAACCACGTGGACCAGGTGGGGCCCGTGGTGGAATCGGCTGTATGTGACGCGGGCATGACCCTCTCTGACATCGACGCCATCGCCGTCACCGGCGGGCCGGGTCTCGTGGGCGCCCTGCTGGTGGGGGTGAGCTACGCAAAGGGCCTCGCCTTCGCCACGGGGAAGCCCCTGGTGAACACCCACCACATCCTGGGGCATATCGCCGCCAACTATCTCACCTTTCCCGACCTTCAGCCCCCCTTCACCTGTCTCGTGGCCTCGGGAGGCCACAGCCACATCATCGAGGTGGCGGACTACGATCGGTGCGTGCTTCTCGGCCGCACCAGGGACGACGCCGCCGGGGAGGCCTACGACAAGGTGGCCCGGGTGCTGGAGCTCCCCTACCCCGGAGGGCCCGAGCTCGAGAAGCTGGCGCAGCAGGGGGACCCCCGCGCCATCCGCTTCCACTCTGCCTTCAACGAAGGGGAGGGCTTCGACATGAGCTTTTCGGGGCTCAAGACCGCGGTCATCAACCACCTGCAGAACGCGAAGCAGCGGGGGGAGGAGATAAACCGGGCGGACGTGGCCGCCAGCTTCCAGTACGCGGTGAACAGCATCCTGTCCGACAAGGCCGTCCGGGCCGCCGTATCGAACGGCCATGGGACCCTGGCCCTGGCCGGGGGCGTGTCCGCCAACAAAAATCTGCGCCAGATGCTCTCCGAGAAGGCTCAGAAGCGGGGCGTCCGCTTCTGCTGCCCGGACTTCAAGTACTGCACGGACAACGGCGCCATGATCGGCTCCGCCGGGTTCTACCTGCTGATGGCGGGGCATATTTCGGACCTCTCCTTCAACGCTGTGCCGTATCTGCCCATCGCGTGAAAACCATGAACATCCGGCCTTTAGAGCCCATCCATCTCGAACTGGAGGACCGGGAGTGGCCCTTCACCTACACGGACCACGACCGGCAGATCGTCCGGGCCATCGTCTTCGACGACGAGGGCTTTCTCTACTTCACCCGCATCACCCGGGACGACCACTTCGGCAAAGCGACCCTCATCGAGACCTCCGGCGGCGGCGTGGAGAAGGGTGAAGATCTGGACCATGCCATTCACCGGGAACTGAAGGAGGAGCTGGGGGCGGAGGTGGAGGTATTGGCCGAGATCGGCACCGTCAGCGACTATTATAATCTCATCCACCGCCACAACGTGAACCACTATTACCTGTGCCGGGTCCTGTCCTTTGGGGAGAAGCACCAGATGCCCGACGAGATCCACGATTTCCACATGCGCACCCTGCGCCTGACGCCCGACGAAGCGGAGGCCGAGTACCGCCGCCTCGCCTGCACGCCCATCGGGCGCTTGATCGCCGACCGGGAGCTGCCCATTTTGCAGCGGGCCAGGGAGATAGTAAAGGTATAACCCCCTTTCGTCTGCTTCGCAGACACCTCCCCCATTGGGCATAGCCCAACAGGGGAGGCTTTTGGTCGCGTGTGAACGAAGGCTGCCCTGTTTTGCCGAAAGGCAAAATGGGGAAGCTGTCGCCGCGTGGCGACTGAATGGGTCCCCATTCGTCCATACTACGGCCATGGAGGACTATGACCGCTTCGTCGCCCTGTCGACCCTGACCGAGGAAGCCGCAGCCGCCCAGCGAAGGGCGGCTTTTTTCGCCGGACCACGGTTCGCCGTCATCGAAACGGAGCCGGGGCGGGACCTGCGCTCGTCGCTGGAACGGCAGACCTATGGCCGGTACGTGCTGTCCGACCTCACCCGGCGGGTGGCAGCGGACTACTATCTTTTCCTGCCCGGCGGAGCCCGGCTCCGGCCCGACGCCCTGTTTCGGCTGGCCGTGGCAGCGGGGGGCGGGCGGGAGCTATTGTATATAGACGAGGACGCCCTGGTGGGAGGCCGCCGGTGTTCGCCCCGGTTCAAGCCATCCTTCAGCCCCCACGTCCTGGTCAGTTTCGACTATCTGGGTCGGGCCGTCTGCGTGTCCCGGTCCCTTTTGGACGGGGTGAGGGGCTGGCCCGGGCCCACGGCGACCCGGCGGTACGGTTTCTGGCTGCGGGCAGCGGCACTGGCGGACCGGGTGGTCCATTTGCCCTTCGTGCTGGCGAGCCTCCCCCCGGAGGAGCCCTGCGCGGACTCGTCGCCCTTGAAACAGGCTCTGGGGGACCGGGCGCTGATCCTGCCCGGGCCTGCGGCGGGGACCTTCCTGCCCCGGTTCAGCGTGAAGGGGGAGCCCCTGGTGTCGGTGATCGCCGGGGACGAGAACGGCTCCGAGGCCCTGAAAAGCTCCCTGCTGGCCGTGGAACAGCGGATGCAGCTGCCCCGGTATGAGTTCATCGTGGCGGCGGGCAGGCCCCTGACCCCCTTTCTGCGGGCCCTGAAAAGCAGCGGCGTCACCGTGTTGGAGCGGCCCGACGCCTCCCCCTGCGCCCTGTGGAACGACGCCGCCCGGACAGCCCGAGGCCGGTTTTTGCTGTTTCTCTCCGGGGGCTGCGCGCCCCTCTCCCCGGACTTTGGCCAGCGGCTCACGGAGTGGGCGGACCGGCCGGACGTGGGGGCCGTGGGTCCCCTGGTGCTGGACGGCCAGGGCCGCATCCTGTCCCTGGGCACGGCGGTGGGCCTCTTCGGCGGCCTTGGCTCCCCCGGTTTCAGCCTCACCGAAAGGGAGCTGCGGGGGGCCTGCCCCCGTCTCCTGTGCCCCCGGGACGTATCCTGTTTGCCCCCCTGGGCGCTGATGATCCGCCGGGACCGATTCCTGTCCGTCGGCGGCTTCGACCCGGCTTTGGGAAGGCTTGGCTACGCCGAGGAGCTGTGCCTCCGGCTCCGCCGCCGGGGCCTGTTCAGCCTGTGCGCCCCGGGGATCCGGTTCCGCCTGGACGCCCTCGCCGATCCAAAACCGGACCAGCTGAACCTCCGCCGCCTACGGGAGGTCTTCTATCCCCTGCTGCGGATGGGGGACCCCTTCTACAACCCCAACCTCTCCCTGACCTCCCCCCTGCCCCGGCCGGCCCTGCCGCCCCGGCCGCCCCTGCTCCTCCATACGCCGGACCGGTGGCTGCCGTTTTTTTCAGCTTCGCCCCAAAAAAACTATTGACAGTCGCCCCTTTCTTCGGTATTATATTACCTGCAATCGCGCTCGGTTCGTCTAGTGGCCTAGGACATCGCCCTCTCACGGCGGTAACAGGGGTTCGACTCCCCTACCGGGTACCAAAAACAAGCACCACCCCTTGTGGGTGGTGTTTGTTTTTACGGCACCCGGCAGGGGAGGCGAAGGGAGCCGTAGTGAATGAGGCCACAGTGTGGCCTCAGAGCGGCTCCCCGACCAAGCCCGCAGGCGCGAATCGACTCCCCTACCGGGTACCAAAAAACGACCACCCATCCGGGTGGTCATTTTTTGTGTGCCCGGTAGGGAGGGTCGAACCGCCCGCGGCAGTGAATGGAGCCCCGGTGGGGCTCCAGAGCCGCGGGCTGAGCGAGGCCGTAGCCGAGTGTGAGACTCCCCGTCCCGGCGGGCGCTCAACCACCCCCCCTTGACAACTTGACTGTCCCCATAGTATGATTATAGTAGGTAAATTTCCGGACTACTTTAGATCGGGGCTATTGTATGGATATATTCAACGTGATCTCCCTCCTGGGCGGACTGGCCATGTTCCTGTACGGCATGCGCCTCATGGGGGACTCCCTGAAACAGAACTCCTCCGGCACGCTGAAGGTAGCCATGGGGAAGGTGACGGACAACCCCCTGAAGGCCTTCATCCTGGGCCTGCTGGTCACCGCCCTTATCCAGAGCTCCACCGCCACCATCGTCATCACCGCCGGTCTCGTGGGCGCGGGCATCCTGACCCTGCACCAGAGCCTGGGCATCATCATCGGCGCCAACGTGGGCACCACGGTCACGGGCCAGATCATCCGGCTGCTGGACATCGACGCCTCCGGCACCTGCGTCCTCCGCTTCTTCCAGCCCTCCACCCTGGCCCCCATCGCCCTGATCGTCGGCATCGTCCTCATCATGGGCAGCTTCTTCAAGAACGCCAAGTCCATCGGCAGCATCGCCATCGGCTTCGGCATCCTGTTCTCGGGCCTTCTGAACATGACCGGCGCGGTCAACGACCTGGCCCAGTCCGGCATGATCGAAAACCTGTTCTCGGGCCTGGGGGAGAGCCCCGTCCTGGGCTACGTCACCGGCGCGGGCGTGGCCTTCATGCTCCAAAGCTCCTCCGCCACCATCGGCATTCTGCAGGCCTTCTCCGCCACGGGCCTGCTGACCTTCAAGGCCATCTACGCCGTCATCGTGGGCATCTATCTGGGCGACTGCGTGACCACCGCCATCGTCATCTACATCGGCGCCAAAGCGGAGCCCAAGCGGGTGGCCATCATGAACATCCTCTACAACCTGAGCAAATCCGTGCTGGTGCTCGTGGCGGTCACCGTGATCCACCAGCTGGGTCTGCTGGACGGCCTCTGGGAGAAGCCCGTCAACTCCAGCATCATCGCCAACACCAACACCATCTTCAACCTGGGCTGCGCCCTGGCCCTGCTGCCCCTGAGCTCCTCCTATGAAAAGCTGAGCCGGCGGATCGTGAAGGACGATCCCGTGAAGGAGAGCAAGTATAAGGAGGCCATCGACGCCCTGAACCCGGTGTTCTACAACACCCCGGCGCTGGCCCTGCAGAGCTGCTACAAGCTCCTGCTGACCATCCTGGCCGCCTCCCGGGCCAATATCGAAAGGAGCTTCCGGCTCCTCGAGAAGTACGATCCGGCGGTGCACATGGAGATCCAGGCCGAGGAGGACGAGATCGACCACATGACCGACATGGTCAGCAAGTACATGGTGAGCTTCCTGCCCCAGCTGAAGCTCCCCTACCACGTGGCCATTCTGGACCAGTACTACAAGGTCACCTCGGAATTTGAGCGCCTGGGGGACCACGCGGTGAACATCGCCGCCCACGCCGCCGCCATGAAGCGGAACGACACCGCCTTCTCCCCCATGGCCCTGACGGAGCTGTCGGTCCTCGAGAAGGCCCTGCTGAACATCCTGGACGAGACGGACCAGACCTTCCGCAAGCGGGACGTGGACGCGGCGGAGCGGATCGAGCCCCTGGTCCAGGTCACCACGGAGCTCATCGCCCTCCTGAAGCGGAACCATCTGAAGCGCATGAGCACCGGCGAGTGCAACGTGTACGCCGACGCCACCTTCTCCGATCTCATGGTGGAGTTCCGCCGGATCGGGGCCGTGTGCTCCAACGTGGGCGTGGCCACCATGGTCCGGGTCCATCCGGAGCTGGCCGACCACGAGCACCTCTACTTCGAACGCCTCCACGCGGGCAACGACAAGGCCTTCAACGCCGCCTACGACCGGGCCCGGCAGCAGTACTTCTCCCTGCTGCAGAAGCCCCTGCCCGAGAAGCCGGAGCCGGCGGCGCAGCCTGTGGAGCCGAAGGCGAAGGTCCCCGAGGTCGCCCCGATACCGGCCAAGGACGAAGCCCCTCAGCAGTAACCCTAAGGTCCCTGAACAGGGGGCCTTTATTTCTCTCTCCCCTGTGTGTATGTGTGTGCCGAAAAAGATCCCGTTCTTTAGTACACACACATATTCTTGAGAAATACTCTTTCTCCTTCTCTTTATCTTTCTCTTTTTCTTTATCTTTGTCTTAGCTATTTTCGCTATGCCACCAATGGCGTTTGCCATCCGGCGCAGCGTCGGAAAAAGGCGGAAAAGGTGTTGAAAGGGCTGCGGGGGTCTGGTATAATCAGGGGAACGCACCCAGGAAGGATCGGACCATGAAACGGATCGTCATTTTTTGCATAGCCATTTTGCTGCTCACGGGCTGCGGCGGAAAGGAAGCCGCCGCCCCCCAGGTCCAGATGGACGCACGGGTCCAGGCCGCCACGACCGCCCCCGCGCCCACGACTGCCCCCGCCGCCGAGAAGCCTGCTGAGCCCACCGCCGCCCCTGCCCAAGTTCCCGCTGCGGCCGCGGAGGCCCCCGCGGAGCCTGCGGACACCGGGTTCGCCGGGTCGCTGACCGCCCGCTGGGAAGCGGAGGGCCTGCTGGAGGGGCTGAGTCCCTTCCCCGGGGAGGACGTCCTCGACTACTACGGCATCGACCCCGCCGCCTGCCGGAGCGTGGCGGTCTTCGGCGACGCCGACGGCTACACCAACGAAGCGGTGGTGGTGGAAGCGGAAAGCGCGGTCCTGGACGAGGCGGAGGCCCTGCTCCACGACCACCTGGAGGCGGTCAAGGCCCAGTTCCGGGGCTACGACGCAGCGGCCCTGGCCCTCGCCGAGAAGGCGGTGCTGGTCCGGGAGGGGGACGCTGTCCTGTTCGTCATCTCCCCCCGCGCCGATGATATGCTGAAGGTCTTCCGGGACCTGAACAGCTAAGATGGTCTTCTCGTCCCTCACATTTCTGTTCGCCTTTCTGCCGGTCACGCTGCTGGGCTATCGGCTTTTGCCGAAGCGGCTGCGGATCGGCTTCTTGCTGCTCGTCAGCCTCTTTTTCTACGCCTGGGGGGAGCCCCTGTACGTCTTCCTCATGATCGGCTCCATCCTGGTGAACTGGGGCATCGGCTTCAAGGTGGCGGGCGACGGCCCCCACCGGAAGGCCTGGCTGGCCCTGGCCATCGGGCTGAACCTCCTTTTGCTGCTCATCTTCAAGTATACGGGCCTTCTCTGGGACACGGTGAAGGGCCTGTTCCCCGCGCCCATCTCGGAAAAGACGGTGGCCATTCGGCTGCCCATCGGTATCTCCTTCTTCACCTTCCAGATCATGTCCTACGTCATCGACGTATATCGGGGCAAGGCCAGGGCTCAGAAGAACCCCATCGTCTTCGGCGCCTACGTGTCCATGTTCCCACAGCTCATCGCCGGGCCCATCGTCCGGTACGTGGACATCGAGGAACAGCTGGACAGCCCCGACCTGTCGCTGGAGAGCTTCGCCCTGGGCGTGCGGCTGTTCGTGACGGGCCTGGGGAAAAAGGCGCTCCTGGCCAACGGGGTGGCGGTCCTGTGGCGGGAGCTGTCTGCCGCGCCCGGGGAGACCGGCATTCTGGGGGCCTGGGTGGGGCTCGTCGCCTACACCTTCCAGATCTACTTCGACTTCTCCGGCTACTCCGACATGGCATGCGGCCTCGGCAGGATGCTGGGGTTCCGATTCGCGGAGAACTTCCGCTACCCCTATGTCGCCGAGAGCGTCACGGACTTCTGGCGGCGGTGGCATATCTCCCTTTCCACCTGGTTCCGGGAGTACGTGTACATCCCCCTGGGGGGCAACCGGCGGGGGCTCCTGCGGCAGATATTGAACCTGCTGATCGTCTGGACGCTGACGGGCCTCTGGCACGGGGCCAGCTGGAACTTCCTCCTCTGGGGCCTCTACTACGGGGTGCTGCTCATATTGGAAAAGCTGTTTTTGGGCCGGGCGCTGGAAAAGCTGCCGAAGCTGATCCGGCAAGGCCTGACCTTCCTGGTGGCCGCTCTCGGCTGGGGCATATTCTATTTCACGGACTTCTCTGCTCTCGGCGCCTTCTTCGCCTCCCTGGTCGGCGTGGGGAATCCAGGCCTCTTCACCGCCCGATCCTGGGCCTGGGTGCTGGGGTATATGCCCCTGCTCCTCGTCTGCGCCGCGGCGTCCACGCCTCTGGGGGCGACCATCAATAAAAACCTGGAAGCAAGAGGGTCCTGGTGGCCCTGGGTGCGGACGGCCCTCGCCGCCGGCCTGTTTTTACTGTGCCTGGGGGCCCTGGCCTCCCAGAGCTACAACCCGTTCATCTATTTCCGATTCTGAGGGGGTGAGGGCATGAAGAAAAAGCACGATATCCTCACCGTGGGCCTGTTCCTGCTGGCCCTCCTTTTGGTGCCCCTTTGGTGGCTCCTGTCCCCCCGGAAGACCTTCTCCGAATCTGAGCGCCGGTATCTCGCCGAGCCGCCGAAGCTTTCCGCCCAGAGCCTGAAAGCCTGGGCCTACGACGACGCGGTGGAGACCTGTCTCGCCGATCAGCTGCCGGGCCGGGACGGTCTGGTGGGGCTCAACGCCTACACGGTGCTGCTGAGCGGGCGGCAGGTGTCTCAGGAGATCTGGCGGGACAGGGAGGGGTATCTCGTCGAAGCCCCCGTGACCGCCGCCCCCGAACAGGTCCAAAAGCGATTGGACCGCATGGCCGCCCTGGGGGAGAAGACCGGCCTTCCCGTCTACGTGCTGGCGGTGCCCTCCACGGGGTACGTGCGCCGGGGGACCCTTCCTGAGGCCCTGGCCAGCCTCTACCATGACGAGGACATCCTGCAGCAGATCGTCCAGACCCCCGGGATCGTTGCCGTGGATATCGCCGAGACCTTCCTCAACGAGGGCCAAAGCTGGTATTACCGGACGGACCACCACTGGACCGGGCAGGGGGCCTACGCCGCCTACCGGGTCTTTATGGCGACCGCCAGACACGAAGCCTTAGGCTACGACAGCTGGTACCATCACACCGTCAGCGGCTACGTGGGCTCCACCCGCTCCCGATCCGCCCTGTGGCTCACAGGGAGCGACACCCTGACCATCGACGAGCCCATGGACACGCCAGTACAGGTGACCTTCTCCGACGATCCCCAGACCTACGACAGCCTGTTCTTCTACGACCATCTGCAGGAGTACGACTGGTACCCCCTGTTCCTGGACGGGAACCACCCGATCACCGTCGTCGAGAACCGGGCCGCGGCCTCGGACGCCCCCACCCTGATGCTGGTGAAGGACTCCTTCGGCAACACCCTGGCCCCCCTGCTGATCCCCAGCTACAAGAAGATCGTGCTGGTGGACCCCCGGTACTATCGGGGGAGCGTAGCGGACCTGTGCCGAGAGCAGGGGGCGGACGAGATATTGTTCTGTTACTCCCTGGAACGCATCGCCACCGATCTGAACCTTTCCATCTTGAAATAAGGAGGCCCCATGGAAAAAACGCCCTTCTACGAGCAGGTCAGAGACCGGCTCATCCGGTACGCGAAGGTGGACACCCAGTCCGCCCGGGTGAGCAGCACCGTGCCCACCACGATGAAACAGTTCGACCTCGCCTATCTGCTGCTGGACGAGCTCAGAGCCATGGGCGCATCGGACGTGTGGCTGGACGAGGAGAAGTGCGTCCTCTACGCCGCCCTCCCCTCCACCCTGCCCGTCGGTCAGGGCCGGGCCTTCGGCCTGGTGACCCACATGGACACCGCCCCCGACGCCTCCGGCGCGGGCTGCCGACCCTGGGTGCTGGAGGGCTACGACGGCGGGGACATCCTGCTGAACGAAGAGAAGGGGATCGTTATGAGCCCCAGGGAGTTCCCCAACCTTCTCCATTATCTGAACGAGGACCTGGTCCTCACCGACGGCACCACGTTGCTGGGGGGCGACGACAAGGCCGCCATCGCCGCGGTCATGACCATGGCGGAGCACCTTATCCGGCACCCGGAGCTCCAACACGGACCCATCGCCCTCGCCTTCACCCCCGACGAGGAGGTGGGGGGCCTGGCCAGGGACCTGGACCTTGAACGCTTCGGAGCGAAGGTGGCCTACACCTTGGACGGGGACTATCTGGGCTACTACGAGGACGAGACCTTCAACGCCTCCCACGCCACAGCGGTCTTCCGGGGCCGCAGCGTCCACACCGGCACGGCCAAGGGCATCCTTGTCAACGCCGCGGACATGGCGGCGGAGTTCGCGTCCCTGCTGCCGCCTATGGAAAAGCCTCAGTTCACCGAGGGCCGGGAGGGGTTCTTCCACCTGTCTTCCATCAAAGCGGGCGTGGAGCAGGCCCAGGTGGATCTCATCATTCGGGACCACGACGCGGAGGTCTTCGCCCGACGGGAGCAGCTCATCCGGGATCTGGCTGCCCAGCTCCAGGCGAAATACGGCCCGGAGCGGGTAGAGCTGGCCATCACGCCCACCTATCGGAACATGAAGGAGGTGGTGGACCAGTACCCCTTCCTCATCGAGAACCTGAAGCAAGCCATCACTCTCGCCGGTCTCACGCCCCGGTCCGTGGCCTTCCGGGGCGGCACCGACGGCTCCGCCCTCAGTCACCGGGGCCTCCCCTGCCCCAACCTGTCGGCGGGCTATGAGAACGCCCACGGCCGGTTCGAGTACGTGCCCATCCGGTCCATGGAGAAGAACGTGGAGATATTGCTGCATCTGGTCCGCCTGTTCGGAGAGATGGAGGCGTAGGGAAATATCGTTGCTTTTTGACGGGCTTCGGCGTATACTGAGCGCAATAATACGATATGGAGGGAAAGATCATGTGGGTGAGAAGTGAACTGAAGGCCCGGGCCAAGGCCGCCTTCAAGCGGAACTATTGGAAATGCGTGCTGGTGGCCGTCATTCTGGCCCTGGTCATGGGCGGCGGCAGCGGTTCCAGCCTTCGCCGTAATCAGAAGGAGGACCTGTCCGCCGAGAAGCAGCAGGTGGTCCAGGACCTGTCGGAGCTCCATTCTCCGGGCCTGACGAAGGCGGTGCTGGAGGGCATGGACCTGACCCAGGGCCGGGTCGGCATCGCCCTGGGTGGTCTTGGGCTGGTGGGCCTGGCGCTATCCATCCTGGTGTTCAACCCCCTCGTGGTGGGCTGCCGCCGATTCTATCTGGTGAACAGCCGCTATACCGCGGAGCTCAGCGAACTGGGCGCGGGATTCAAGGGCGATTGGGGGAACGTGATTTTGGTCATGTTCCTGAGGAACCTGTTCACCGTCCTCTGGTCCCTGCTCTTTATCATTCCCGGCATCGTCAAAGCCTACTCCTACCGGCTGGTGCCCTACCTGCTGACGGAGCACCCGGAGCTGAAGGGCACGGACGCCATCACCATGTCCCGCAAGCTCATGAACGGCCACAAGTGGAACGCCTTCGTGCTGGATCTCAGCTTCCTGGGCTGGATCCTGCTGTCCGCCCTGACCTGCGGGATCCTGGCCATTTTCTACGTGAGCCCCTACGTCAACGCCACCGACGCGGAGCTGTACCGGGCCATCACCGAGGCCTACGACGCCCGGCTGCGGGCGGAAATGATCTGAGCAGGCTGTCGAAAAGGCGGCGGACCATTTGCGGTAAATTGATCAGGAAGGATACCAAGGGATTTCAAGGATTAAAAAACGGAGAAGGTTTGCGAAACCTTCTCCGTTAAACTATTGTAGAGCTGTTTAGCGGTGCTATATCGTAAGTATCATCAAGCTTAAAATAGACAGACCACTAAAACAATTACTGCCGCAAACAAGAATGTTGGTATCATGATTGATACTAAGCAACCGCCTCCGGTGGCTATTCGTCGTGCCTTGTTACGACGACCTTGCTTGGTTGTAGGAATTCCTGTTGCCTTTGAGACTTTTCTTTTTACATCAGTCACGCCCGCTAAGCGTTTCATGCTGAATCCATATGTTTTTCTTCGAGCCATATCGTTACTCCTTTTCGGTCGTTTCTTCTTGACCTTTTTCCACTGGTGGAAGATTATCGCGCTTATTAATCTCCTCCATTAAGCCCGCAGTAATGATGCCGGATGGAAGTGCGATAATCGCGATGCCGAAGATAGAAGAAACCATAGTTACGATTCTTCCAATCGTTGTTACCGGATAGATATCACCGTATCCCATTGTCGTTAAAGAAACTGTTGCCCAATATATAGCATCAAAAAACGTATCGAAAGTATCAGGTTCTGCGTTAAAAATCACTAGTGCGGAAATCAGCACATAGGCGATTGCAAGGAATCCTACAGTTATCAAAGGCTTTTTTGAGTTTTTAAATACGTTTTTGATCAGGTGAATACTCTTTGAATATCGAATCGCTTTGAAAATGCGAAACACTCTAAACGTCCTGAATAGACGGAAAACTTTCAATAGACGGAAACTGCCGCTGATAACGTTCAAAGAGGGTAGAATACAGAGTAAATCTATCAATGCCATTGGTGTGATCGGGTAAAAGATAAAAGACAGGCCGCCTTTGTTCAACTTATAGTCGGCTGTCAATACCCGCAAAAGATAATCAATGATGAAAATAACAACAGCGATTTTTTCAATAATTACAAAGGCAGGCAGTTCCTCTTTATAAGCCAGAGGAATAATGCTTGCAACTATTGTAATCATCATAAAGATGTCATAGATATTGCTAACTCGATCGGATTCTTTTGCCGACTCAATAATCTCAAATAATCTCTTCCTATATTTCATTTTTCTATACCTTCGATGGCTTCTTTCGACAGGAAAAGATTAACACAAAACCATAAATAGTGCAATCTTCTTAACTCACATTGCGTGAAAACAATTTAAAAGGTTTTTGACAGCTTGGAGCGCGGCGAAAGCCGCGTTTTTTTGTGCAAAGCGGTTGACAGGAAGGATAGTGAGGTTTATACTAACATATGAACAGATGTTCATATGTTGTAAAGGAGGGGACGGTATGGCGCGGCGGAAGTATGCGGAGGTCTGCGAGGAGGTGTGTACCCATCCGGAGATATTGGACCGGGTGAAGCCGGAGATGCCCGACGAGGAGCGGCTGTACGACCTGGCGGAGCTGTTCAAGGTCTTCGGGGACACCACCCGGATACGGATATTGTACACGCTGTTTGAGTCGGAGATGTGCGTGTGCGACATCGCGGAGCTTTTGAGCATGACCCAGTCCGCCATCTCCCACCAGCTGCGGATCCTGAAGCAGGCGCACCTGGTCCGCAACCGCCGGGAGGGCAAGACCGTCTTCTACTTCCTGGACGACGACCACGTGCGCACCGTCATCGGCCAGGGCATGGAGCACATCGAAGAGAAGCATGGGAGGAAAAAAGCATGAAAAAGACCTATAAGATCGACGTGGACTGCGCCAACTGCGCCAACCTCATGGAGGAGGCCGCCAAGGCCACCCCCGGCGTCCAGGACGCGGTGGTCAGCTTTATGACCCTGAAGATGAAGGTGACCTTCGAGGAGGGAGCCGACGAGGCCGCCGTCATGCAGGAGGTGCTGAAGGCCTGCAAGAAGGCCGAGCCGGACTGCGAGATCTATCTTTGATTTTAGCCTGTTCTTTGCCGCTTTTTCTTTTCAAGAGAAAAGAAAAAGCGGCGCAAAAAGAAAAGCTCATGAACAATAAACAGAAAAAACTTCTGATAAGGATCATCGTCGCCGCGGTGTTGTTCGTGCCGGTGTACCTCATAAGCGAGGGAATCGTGGACGTGCGGCTGCCGCAGTGGGCGTCTTTCTGCCTGTTCCTCATCCCCTATCTCACCGTGGGCTGGGACATCCTCCGCAAGGCGGCCCTGGGCGTGAAGAACAGGAAGGTCTTCGACGAGTGCTTCCTCATGACCGTGGCCACCGTGGGCGCCATCGCGCTCGGGGAATACGGCGAGGGCGTGGCCGTCATGCTCCTCTACCAGGTGGGCGAGCTCTTCCAGAGCGTGGCCGTGGGCAAGAGCCGCCGGAGCATCAGCGAGCTCATGGACATCCGGCCGGACTACGCCAACATCGAGGGCGAAGGCGGGACGCTGGAGAAGGTGGACCCCGACGACGTGGACATCGGCACCGTCATCGTGATCCAGCCCGGGGAGCGGGTGCCCATCGACGGCGTCGTCGTGGAGGGGACCTCCGCCCTGGACACCGCGGCCCTGACCGGCGAGAGCCGGCCCGCGGGCGTGGGCGTGGACGACACGGTTTTGTCCGGCTCCATCAACCTTTCCGGCGTGTTGAAGGTGCGGACCACCGCCGCCTTCGAGGAGTCCACCGCGTCGAAGATCTTGGACCTGGTGGAGAACGCCGCCGCCCGGAAGTCGAAGTCGGAGAACTTCATCTCCAAGTTCGCCCGGATCTACACCCCCATCGTATGCTATTCGGCCCTCGCTTTAGCGGTGCTGCCGCCCCTCGTTCTGCTGATCTCCGGCGCGGACATGGCCGGCGTCTGGCGGGACTGGCTCCTCCGGGCCTGCACCTTCCTGGTCATCTCCTGCCCCTGCGCTGTGGTCATCAGCGTGCCCCTGAGCTTCTTCGCGGGGCTGGGCGGCGCCAGCAGCCGGGGCATCCTCATCAAGGGGTCCAACTATATCGAAACGCTGTCCAAGGTCACCACCGTGGCCTTCGACAAGACCGGCACCATCACCAAGGGCAACTTCGAGGTCACCGCGGTCCACCACAGCCCCCTGGACGACGCCCGCCTTTTGGAGCTCTCCGCCCTGGCCGAGTGCCACTCCTCCCACCCCATCAGCCTGAGCCTGCAGCGGGCCTACGCTAAGCCCGTGGACATGGACCGGGTCTCGGACGTCACCGAGATCAGCGGCCACGGCATCACCGCCAAAGTGGACGGCCATTTCGTCGCCGTGGGCAACGAACGGCTCATGAACAGGCTGGGGGTCCAGTTCATCTCCTGCCACCATGTGGGGACCATCCTCCACGTGGCCGTGGACGACGAGTACGCGGGCCACATCGTCATCCGGGATCAGCTGAAGGACCACGCCCGGGAGGCCATGGCCGCTCTGAAGAAGCTGGGGGTCCGCCGCACCGTCATGCTCACCGGCGACCGGCAGGAGGTGGCGGCTGAGGTGGCCCGTGAGGTGGGCATCACCGACTACAAGGCGGAGCTGCTCCCTCAGGACAAGGTGGCGGCGGTGGAAGCATTGATCGCGGAGAACGGCGGCAAGGGCCTCGCCTTCGTGGGGGACGGCATCAACGACGCGCCGGTCCTCTCCCGGGCGGACATCGGCATCGCCATGGGAGCTCTTGGGTCCGACGCGGCCATCGAGGCGGCGGACGTGGTGCTCATGGACGACGACCCCGGCAAGATCGCCCAGGCCATCGGCATCTCCCGCAAGTGTCTCCGCATCGTGAAGGAGAATATCTGGTTCGCGTTGGGCGTGAAGGCCGTGTGCCTGGTCCTCTCTGCCCTGGGTCTCGCCAATATGTGGGTGGCCATCGGCGCGGACGTGGGGGTCATGGTCCTGGCGGTGCTGAACGCCATACGGTGCTTGTTCGTCAGGCGCATATAAGAAAGCGGGACGGGCAAGCCCGTCCCCTACAGTAAACATGCATGATGGGATCGTTGTAGAGGATGGGCTTGCCCGTCCTGTTTTATATCCGATACTCCTTGTACACTTCCCCGCTCTCCAGCTCCTTCCAGAGGAAGACGCCGTCCTCCAGGGTCATGTAGCCGTGGGGGGAATTTTCCTTGGGGATGGAGAGGGATCCGGGGTTCAGGTACGTGACGCCGTCACGGGTCTCGCAGGCGGGCACGTGGGTGTGGCCGTGGAGGAGGATGTCCCCCGCGTGGAGCGGCGGCAGATGGTCCAGATCGAACAGATGCCCATGGGTGGCGAATATCAGGGTCTTCCCTTCGGCTAAGAGGGCGTAGTCCGCCCAGATGGGGAACTGGAGCACCGCCTGGTCGATGTCCGCGTCGCAGTTGCCCCGGACGGCCAGGATGTCCCCCTGCCGACCGTTCAGGAGCGCCGTCACCGCCTTGGGGTCGTAGTCCCTGGGGAGGTCGTTCCGGGGGCCGTGGTAGAGGAGGTCGCCCAGGAGCAGGAGCCGATCCGCCCCCTCCCGGTCATAGGCCGCCAGCAGCTGTTTGCAATAGTACGCGGAGCCGTGAAGGTCCGACGCGATGAGCCATTTCATAGTCCTGTCTCCCTTGCGTTTGGATGGAAAGAGTATACCAGACCCGGGGCCGCTTGACAATCGGCAGGAAAGCCATTATTCTGAAAAGGAAAGAAAAAACAGGAGGTTTTTCGTATGGAAACGGTGGAGAGAGTGTGCGCGTTTTTGGACGAGGCCAAGGCCTACTATCTGGCGACCGCGGAAGGGGACCAGCCCCGGGTGCGGCCCTTCGGCACGGCATTGGTCTATGAGGGGAAGCTCTACATCCAGACCGGGAAGGTGAAGCCCGTGTCCAACCAGCTGGCGGCGAACCCCAAGGCTGAGATCTGCGCCTTCGACAAGGGCCAGTGGGTCCGGGTCTCGGGGAAGCTGATCAACGACGATCGGCGGGAGGTCAAGGCCGCCATGCTGGAGAAGTACCCCAGCCTCAAGCGGATGTACAGCGCCGACGACGACAACACCCAGGTCCTGTACTTCGCCGACGCAGAGGCAACCTTCTCCTCCTTCATGGCCCCGCCGGAGACGGTGGAGCTGTAAAAGCTTTCTTTTGTGTCCCTTTTTTCTCTTTAGACAAAGAGAAAAAAGGGACCGAAAAAAGAGAAACTTAAGAAAGGATTCTTGTTTCTCCTCTATACCGACTTATTTTCTTAAGTTCTTTTCGCGGGCCTTTTCTTTCAAGAAAAGGCCCAAAAAGAAAGGAGATTTCCATGAAAAAAGCAAGGACAAAGTGGGCGGTGCTGCTGGCGGTGCTGCTGATCGCGGCCTTCGTCGCCCTGACCGTCGCCAACGGCATCCAGACCGATCACGGGAACATCGTCGTCACCGAGGGCGTCATCGACGCCTGGCGGAGCGAGGAACACCTGGGGAGCCTCACCTACAAGCTCTACACTCCCAAGACCGCCACGGCGGAGCACAAGGCCCCCGGCGTGCTGCTCCTCCACGGCTACCAGAACGATCGGGAGACCAACGCCGCCTACGCCATAGAGCTGGCTCGCCGGGGCGTGGTGGTCCTGTCCCTGGACGAATACGGTCACGGCTTTTCTGAGCCCGGTCTCAAGGAGCGGGGATACGTGAACCACACCGTGAAGGTGAACTACGGCGAGGACAGTATCGAAGAAGGCACCTTCAAGAAGGTGGGCAGCACGGTCCGCTACCGCATTTTGATGAACTTCTCCAACCTCAGCTTCTTCAACGACCACTATTCCAAGGACGAGGACGGCAACTCTGTGGTCGACAGCTCCTGCGGCGGCGCGGCGGCCTACGCGGTCCTCGCCACCATGGACAACGTGGACAGCACCCGCCTCGGCATCAGCGGTCACTCCATGGGCACCTGGGCCGGCTGGTCCGTGGCGGCGGCCTTCGCGGGCACGGAGTACGAGCCCCGGGCCACGGTCCTCCAGTGCGGGGAACTGTTCCGGGATTCCGTCTACGATACCGGAAAGATCCATTTCAACAACGTGCTGCTCCTCCAGGCCAAGTGGGACGAGTTCAGCTACTTTAGGGACTACAAGCGGGTGGTGAACGACGACCTGCTCCGTTCCGACCTCCGCTGCGAGTTTTTGGGGACCACTGCGGACAAGGCCGCCTGGGATACCACCTTTGGAAGCTTCGCTGACGGCACCGCCCGGCGCATGGAGCTCCTCTACACCAACCACCGGCTCACCACCCACAACGCCCAGGGCCTCGCCGTGGCTCTCGACTGGTTCAGGGAGGCCTTCGGACCGGGCAGCATGAACAGCCTCGCTTCCACGGACCAGGTGGCCATGACCAAGGAGCGGCTGGTGCTCTTCGCCATGCTGGCGACCCTATTGGCCATCGTGCCCCTCTGCGAACTCCTCCTCACCGTCCCCTTCTTCGCCGCCATCCCCCAGCCCCTGCCCACGAAGGCGAACATCAAGCCCAAAGGCAAGTGGTGGAAGGGGGCACTTTTCACCATGCTGATCGCGGGCTTTACCTACCCGTTCATGACGCAGCTCGGTCACGCGCTGCTGCCCCTCCCCGAGGGGATCTTCCGCATGACCGTGGGCAACGGCTTCATCGGCTGGTACAGCCTCCTCATTATCGTCATGGTGGTCACCTCCTGGACCGGCTGGCGGAAGGCGAAGAAAACGGATACCTTCGACGGCTGGTACGGCATGGGCCTGGGGACGGAAGCGGAGCCGAAGAAGATCGGCTGGAAGCTGTTCGGCAGGTCCGCTCTGCTGGTCCTCTGCCTGCTGCTCATGGTCTACGCGGTGGTGGCCCTGGCCGGGGCCCTGTATCTTTTGGACCTTCGGTTCATCTGGCCCTTCTTCAAGACCTTCACCTGGGCGCGGCTCGGCCAGTTCTGTGCCTACATCCCCATCTTCGGCCTGTTCTTCCTCCTCAACAACTCCAAGATCATGGCCTCCATACGGACGGAAGCCACCTATGCGCCGGGCTGCAAGGGTTTCTTCGGCAGCTGGTGGCGGAACGCCCTCATGATGGTGGGCGGGGTGCTCATCATCGTGCTCATCGAGTACATCCCCTTCTTCCTGGGCATCGGCCCCGGGGCGGACGTGCTCTTTGGGTCCACCTTCGGCGGGCCCTTCATGTCCCTGCTCATCCTGTTCGTGCCCCAGGTGCTGGTATTCAGCCTGTTCTGCACGTACTTCTACCGCCGCACGGGCAGCGTGTGGCCGGGGGCGCTGTTGGTGGCGTCGTTAGCGACCTGGATCGTCACCGGCGGTTCCGCGATGCTATAAGGTATGGAAGAAGTATTGCTGACAACGCCCCTGGGTGAGATACGGGGCATCGACAACGGCCGGTGCCAGGAGTTCCGGGGCGTGCCCTTCGCTAAGGCCGGGCGGTTCGAGTACGCCCAGCTGGTGGACCATTGGGACGGGACGTTGGACGCCACCGTCTTTGGTCCCGGCTGTCCTCAGAACCGGGCCGTCCACGAACATCAGGAGGACCCGGTGCGCCGCTTCTACAAGCGGGAGTATCGGGACGGCCAGGACCTACGATACGACGAGGACTGCCTGAACCTGAACGTCTACGCCCCCTATGGGGCCAAAGACGCCCCCGTGATCCTGTACTTCTACGGCGGCGGCTTCGACTCCGGGCTCAATTGCGAAAGCCCCTTCGACGGGACGGCGTTAGCGGAGCGGGGGGCCGTGGCGGTGTTCGCCAACTACCGGGTGGGGCCGCTGGGGTATCTCACCCACGAGGAGATCCAAAAACAGTACGGCCGGGACGGCAACTTCGGCCTGGACGATCAGCTCTGCGCCATCCGCTGGGTGAAGGAGCACATCGGGGCCTTCGGCGGCGACGGGGAGAATTTGGCCGTTCTGGGCCAGAGCGCCGGGGCCATCTCCATCCAGTACCTGTGCCTGAACCCGGCCCACCGGGGGCTCTTCCGCCGGGCGGCCATGCTGTCCGGGGCGGGGCTGTTCCCCAAGTTCTCCCTGCCCAAACCCGCGGCGGCCACCCACGGCTACTGGCTCCAGTTCATGGAGCTGGCGGGATGCAAGAGCTTTGAAGAGCTGAAGGCCGCACCTTTGGCAGACATCTTCGACGCCGTGGAGAAGATCCGGGCGGTGCGCAAGGACAACGTTTACCACACCATGCCCGTGGTGGACGGCTTTTTGCTGCCGGGGCCCGTGGACCAGCTCATCAAGACGCCCCTTGATCTTGACTACCTTATCGGCTTCACCAATAACGACATGTACGCGCCGCTCCTCGCCTGCGTGGGCTGCCGCTTCGGCAAGGCCAACGGGGCCTACCTCTACTACTTCGACCTGGACGCCCCGGGCGACGACAACCGGGCCTTCCACTCCGCCGACGTGCGGTACGTTTTCGGCACTCTGGATCGGAGCTGGCGGCCCTACGGCCCGCGGGACTATGAGGTGTCCGGCGAGATGATGGACTATCTTGTGAACTTCGCCCGCACCGGAGACCCCAACGGCCCGGGCCTGCCGGTGTGGAAGCCAGCGAAAGGCGTGCTCCATATCGGCCCCCAAGGGACGAAGATGGGCCGGGTGGCCTGGGGGAAGCTCCTTAAAAACATGCTGACCAAAGGGGACCCCAAGGCATGAAGTTCGATCATCGGTTCAGTTTGCGGGAAGCGGAGCCCAGCTATCGGGTCTACGAGGCGGACGGGGCCACGGTGCGCCTGGATTTCTTCGCCCATATGCTGCGGGTGGCCCTGGTCCATGAGGGCGTGGCGGCGGTCCCCACCTGGAGCGTGTGCCCGGCGGGAGCGGACGTGCCCCTTGAGGGACGGGACAAGCTGTCCACAGAGGGGTTCGATCTGGTCGCACCGGAGGTCTTTGAGGCAGACGGGAAGCTGTCCTTCGCCCTGGACGGGGTGGATCTTTCCATCGAGCTGAAGAATTTCCGCATCTCCGCCAGGACCGAAAAGGGCCTCCTGTACCGGGACCGGAGCGGCCTTGCGTACAACTTCGACGGGGAGCTGGGCACCGGCTCCGTCCACTATGTGGACCGGTTCCAGGGGGAGCAGATCTTCGGCCTGGGCGACAAGTGCGGTCCTGTCGATAAGGCGGGTCGGCGGTTCCTCCTGCACACCGGGGACGCCATGGGCTTTCGGGCCGAGAGCTCCGACCCCCTCTACAAGCACCTGCCGTTTTATATCTGCCGTCACGGGGCCGGGAGCTACGGGTTGTTCTACGATACTATGTCCAGCGGCTCGATGGACCTGGGGCAGGAGCACGACAACTACTTCGAGCCCTTCCGCAGCGTTCGCTTTGAGGAGGAGGATTTGGTCTTCTACCTCATTTTGGGGGAACCCCTTGATATCGTCCGCCGGTTCGGCGCCCTCACCGGCGCCGCTGCCCCCGTGCCGAAATGGGCCTTCTCCTACTCGGGGAGCACCATGGACTACACCGACGCCCCCGACGCGGACCGGCGGCTCCGGGGCTTCGTCCAGAAGTGCGCCGACAACGGCGTCCCCTGCCGGGGGTTCTATCTGTCCAGCGGGTATACGCAAATAGGCGATCGCCGCTGCGTGTTCCACTGGAATTTGGACAAGATCCCCTCGCCGGAGGATCTGGCGGCATACTTCAAGGCCCACGGCATGGCCCTGATCGCCAACGTGAAACCCGCGTTCCTGACCGACCACCCCCTCTATGAGACCATCGCCCGAAACGGCTGGTTTTTGAAGTACGCCGACGGCAGTCCCGCCCAGTTCCCCTTCTGGGGGGGCATGGCCAGCTATCTGGACTTCACGAATCCCGGAGCTTACTCTTTCTGGAAGAGCTGCGTCCGGCAGCAGCTCATCGACCGGGGCTATTCTGACATCTGGAACGACAACAACGAATACGACGTGTGGGATGAGGACGTGCTCTGCCATGGCTTCGGCCGTCCCCTGCCCGCCGCCCGGGTCCGGCCCCTGTTCAGCTATCTCATGGCCCGAGCCAGCCGGGAGGCCAGCGTGGAGGCAGGGGTGGAAACGCCCTTCAACGTGTCCCGGTGCGCCATGGCAGGCACCCAGCGGGTGGCGTCCACCTGGACCGGGGACAATCTCACCGACTTTAGGGACCTCCGCTACAACCACTGTCAGGCCATGACCATGGCCCTCTCCGGCTTCCTGTTCTTCGGCCCGGACATCGGCGGCTTCGCGGGGCCCAGCCCCAGCAGGGAGCTGTTCCTCCGCTGGCTCCAGTACGGCCTGTTTTTGCCCCGGTTCGTGCTCCATTCCTGGAAGCCCGGGGCGGAGCCTACCATGCCCTGGCTGTACCCGGACCTCCTCCCCACCGTCCGGCGACTCTTCGCCCTCCGGGAGAAGCTGGTCCCCTACCTCTTCGCCCAGGCGGAGAAGGCCCGCCAAAGCCACGAGCCCCTGATCCGGCCCGTGTTCCTGCTGGACCCCGATTACGATGTGGAGAGCGACTGTTTCCTCTGCGGCGACAGCGTCCTGGTCTGCCCCGTCTTCGACCAGGGGGCGGAGAACGTGGCCCTGACCCTGCCGAACATGGGCGAGGGCTGGCATCTCAGGGGGGAGGGGCCCCTCTATCCCCCCGGGGAGGAGCTGATCGTCCCCTGTTTGCCGGAGGACGATCCCGTTTGGTTCACGCAAAAAGAGGCCGCGCGGTAAGCGCGGCCCCTCCTTTTACCCCTTTCGGCCCTTCGGGCCACCTTCATCCATGGGCTTCGCCCGGCCTTGCTGAAAAAGCTCCGCCGGAGCTTTTTCCGGGCGCTGCTGCCCCATTCGGCTAACGCCGAACAGGGCAGGCGTTTGGTTGCGTGCTTCGTCTGTTTAATTATCTAAATGCACCATGTCCTCCAGGGACTCCCGGCGGACGGCCACGTAGGAGGTGCCCTCCTTCAGCATGACCACGGGGGGCCGGAGCATCCGGTTGTAGGCGGAGGCCATGGAGAAGTTGTAGGCCCCGGTGGTCGAGACGGCCACGATATCCCCCCGGGTCGTGGAAGCGGGGAAGGACACCTTGGGCTGGATCACGTCGCCGCTCTCGCAGCAGCGGCCCACCAGGTCGAAGACCGTGTCGGCGGCCTCGTCCATGCGGCCGGCGTTGAAGCAGGTGTAGCGGGAACCGTAGAGGGCGTAGCGGGGATTGTCCGACATGCCGCCGTCCACGGAGACGTACCGCTTGTAGCCCGTGATCTCCTTCACGGAGCCCACGGTATAGAGGGTCAGGCCAGCGTCGGCCACGATGCTCCGGCCCGGCTCCATGAGGATCCTGGGCACAGGCAGGGACAGCCTGAGGGCGATGGCGTTCAACGCCTCGGCAACGGAGGCGATCTTCTTGGGGATGTCGATGGCGGGGTCAGCCTCCACGTACCGGACGCCGTAGCCGCCGCCCAGATCCAGCTCCTCCGGCAAGTACCCCTGATCGTCGCGGATGCGGCGGATGAAGGCCATCATGACCAGCACGCTACGCTCGAAAACGTCCTCCCAGAATACCTGGGACCCCACGTGGCAGTGAAACCCGGCTACGTGGAGGTGAGGCTGCGCCAAAGCCAGCTTCACGAACTGCTCCGCCTGGCCGGTCTCGATGGAGACGCCGAACTTGGAGTCCACCTGGCCGGTGCTGACGGCGGCGTAGGTGTGGGGGTCGATGCCCGGGGTGATCCTGAGGAGCACCTTCTGCTGCCTGTTCCGGCGGCTCGCCTCCGCTTCGATGGCCAGCAGCTCCTCCACCCCGTCCACCACGAAGCAGCCCACCCCGGCGTCCATGGCGAAAGCCACGTCGAAGTCGGTCTTGTTGTTGCCGTGGAAGTAGACCCGGTCCATGGGGAAACCGGCGCTCTGGGCGGTGTAGATCTCCCCGAAGGAGACCACGTCGAGACCCAGCCCCTCGCTCTCCACGATGCGGCACATCTGCCGAAAACAGGCGGCCTTGCTGGCGTAGAGGACCTGGGAGCCCGCGGGCAGGCAGGCCTGGAAGGTCTCCGTGTACAGGCGGCAGTTGTGGCGGATCCGGTCCTCGTCCATGAGGTACAGGGGCGTCCCGTACTCCTGGGCCAGGCTGAGGGTGTCCTGGCCGGCGAAGCGGAGATGGCCGTCCTGCCGGTCGAGATTGGCGCAGAGGGCGGCCTCCGGGTATTGAGCGTTGGGCTGTGTCATCGTGTTTCTCCTTCCGTCACGGTACAAAAAGGCCCACGCGCTGGCGCATGGGCTCTCTTGACGCTGGTCCTGTGTCCCTACTCATGGGGACAGACCGGGCAATCAATGCATAGCTCTCCGCTGGCGCGACAGTCATCCGGATGTTCTCCGGATGCCCAGGTCCGGCATGCAGCCGCCCGACCTTCGGCGGCGACCCCTTTCGCGTGGGCAACGGCCCTGCCTGGCCTTCTGCACCCGCGCTACTCTTGATCTCCGCGCCTCTATCCGTTAATTGCTTTTAAATTGCACATACTGTACCACGGCTCCCCGTTTTCGTCAAGCGCCAAAACCAGCCGGGCATGGACTTTTTTCAGCCGATGTCGATGAGCTGGTTCTCGTAGGAGGTCTTCAAGGCCTGCTCCTTCTCCTGCTGCAGGGCCGCCACCCGCTTCCGGGACAAGGGGTACCAGGCGAACAGGATCAGGGCCATGAGGCCGAAAAGGACGGCGGGGATGACGGTGGCCAGGTCGTACATGGTCTTCAGATTCTCCAACGTCTGGACCGCGCCCTTCTCATACCGATAGTTCATGCCGAGGAGGGCCCCGTTCACGCACACAGCGGAGAGGACCTGGCCCAGCTTCCTGAAGAAGTTGAACACGGAGTAGGCCGTGCCCGTGTCCCGGCTGCCGGTCTGGACTTCGAGATCGTCGAGGGCGTCCGTCACCATGGCCCAGAGCTGCATCACCAACGTGGTAAGGCCGCAGCCCGAGACGAAGCAGAGGACGAGGAACACCCACATGAGCTTCTCCGGCGCCATGCCCCGGAGGAAGAACAGGATGAGGTTCGCGGTCGCGGCGGCGGCGCAGCCCACGGCGGTGACCTCCTTCTTGCCGATCTTCCGGGCCATCTTGGGCAGGATGAACATCATCACCAGCATGGGGGAATAGGTGCAGGCCTGGGTGGCCAGGTTCATCCAGTTGGCGTGGAAGTAATCGTCGAAGAGGTAGGTGTAGAAGCTCTGGGTGAACATCTGGCCGGAGAGGAGCAGCATGGAGGCCAGGCTGATGGCCACGAAGGCCCTATTATGGAACAGCAGCCCCACGGCCTTCTTCGCCCCGCCCTTCGCCTTGGGCTGGGGCTTCGCTTGCACCCGCTCCTTGTTAAGGAGGAACGCTACCAGCAGCAGGGCCAGGGAGGCGACGGCCATGAGGATGACGCCCCGGATCACGGGGGCGTACTGCATGTCGGTGATGGCCTTGCCGTTCTCCCCCAGGACCACCTGGCCGCTGGCGTCCAGCCGTTTAGAATAGGCGAAGCTGGCGATGAGGAGCACCGGGATGGACCCGAGAGCCGCGCCGATGGACCGGAAGACGGAGAGCTTGTTCCGCTCCCCGTCGTCGGTGGTGACCACGGAAGCGAGGGACCCGTAGGGGATCTGCAGCACCGTGTAGATCATGCCGAAGAGGATGTAGGTGCAGGTGGCGTAGATGGCGGTGCCCACCAGGTGCTCGGGCTCGCCCATGCCGGGGAACTTCATGAACATGAGGACGCCGGAGAGAGCGAGGGGCGCCGCGGCGTACAGGAGCCAGGGGCGGTAGCGGCCGAATTTGCCGGGCCTGGCCGTGTCGGCGATGCGGCCCATGATGGGGTCGTTGATGGCGTCCCACACCCGGGCGCCGATGAACATGAGCATGATGAACAGGGGCCCCAGGTGCAGGATGTCCGTATAGTACTTCTGCAGCAGGGTGGTGACCAGACTGAAGATCAAACATCCCGCCGTGTCCACCAGGCCGTAGCCGATGTAATCCTTCGTTTTGAGCCCGCTGGTCCGGGCGATATAGCCGCGCTGTTCCATGGTCCGCCTCTTTTTGGTAGGTATTTGGTAGAGTATACCATCCCTTTTGGAAAAGCGCAATAAAAACGGGACGGGCAAGCCCGTCCCCTGCGATTATATTTTGCCGATCACTGGCGGCAGATGAACAGCTCGCTCTTCATGCCGTTGAGCTCGATGGAAATCTGAGCGTCGGGGTCGGAGAAGTCGTCGACCCGCTGGCCGGCTTCCTCGAAGTAGAGGGTGTTGCCGAGGCCCCGCTTCCGGGCGGCGAAGGCGAAGCCCTGGGGCACCATGAGCCGGGACACGGCGGCCACCTGGTTCAGGGCCAGGCTCCCCGTGAGGGCGCGCACGTCCACCTTCATGTCCTGATCGCTGTTGATCTCCAGCTCCCCCTCGAAGCCGTCCACCACCACGTTCTGGACCTTGCCGTCGAACTCCAGATCCTCCGCCTGCAGCTCCCCGATCAAAAGCTCGTTCACGTTGGCCGCCAGCTCCACGTGGTAGATGTACTTGCCGGGCAGGTCCATGGCGATGGTCAGCCCCTCCCGGGCCGCCGCCTCGGTGAGGCCGTTCTGCCGCACCAGGTCCACATCGAGGCGCCCCCGGTTGTCGTCGATCCGCACCTTGCAGTCCGCTTCCAGGGTGGAGAGGGTGTCGGAGAGGAGCCGGACGCGGAGCTTCTCCCCCTCGTAGCCCCGGAGGGTCAGCCGCCGGGCGCCGCCCAGCTTCATGTCGAACCGCTTGGGGTCCATGAGGTCGTACTCCGTGACGCTTTCATATAGGAAGCCCTCTGCCGGCCGCCGGCTCTCCCGGCCCAGCAGCTCGTCCACGCTGACGCCGAACAAGTCACTGAGAGCCATGAGGTTGTCCATGTCCGGGGCCCCCTTGTCGGTCTCCCACTTGGTGATGGCCTGGCGGCTGACGCCCACCCGCTCGCTGAGCTTCTCCTGGGACATGCCCGCCCGAGTCCTCAGCTCCTTCAGCTTCTGTGCAAATGTCATCGTTCTGTCCTCCCTGCTTTCGTTGGCCTCAGTATACGCAACGACGGCTTGCAAAACAAGCGACAAAAGATGTCTTTTGGCCATAGTTTTGCTACTTTCCGTAGCATCCGGCCCGTTTTTGGCAAAAACTGCCCCTTTGTTGCGAGTTGAGATGATCTATGGTATACTGCTGAAAACGACTTCGACCAGGAGGCCCCTATGGACGCCTATATCGCGGATATCGTCATCTTCCTGTTCTTCGCCCTGCCCGCGGCGTCGGTGATCTGGTTCCTTGCCAGCCTCATCGGCTTCTTCGTGACCCGCCGACAGCGGGAGGAGGAGCCGGATCGGTTCAAGCGATGGCGTCGGAGCCTCGTGGCCTCGGCCATCGCGGCGGTCGTCTTCGTGGCCATCTTCGTGGGGATCCTGGTGATGCTGGTGGCCGCTGTGGCCCATATGTGAGGCCCGCTATGAAGCCCCGGACCTTTTCCATCCTGTTCTATTGCCTGGTGGGTCTCTGCCTGCTGCTGACGGTGGCCCATCTCGTCTACGCCTGGTACGCCTATCAGCACGCCTCCATCATCCAGTTCATCGCCCGGGAGGTCTGGTAGCATGGACCGGCGTAGGCTTCTTCGTCAGATACTCATTCTGCTGCTGGTCGTAGCCCTGTTCCTGGGGTTCAACGTCAGCCTTTATGTGCTGCTGACCCGGCGGCTCTCCAACAACTTCAGCGACAGCGCCCAGCCCAAGATGGTGGACGTGGGCCGATATCTGCCCTTCGAGGAAGGATCTGACTTGCCGAAGATAGACACCGATTTCCGCCTCGACGGGGATCTGCCGGTCCTCGACGGGGCGGCGGCCCTGGTGCCCGTGTACGCCGCCATCATCAACGCCACCTATCCGGAGGGGTCCGTGACCTACGAGGGGGGCGTCTTCTCCGACGACAACTACTACGGCGAGAACTTCGCTGAAGACAGCGCCATGCGGTACCGAAACACGGTCCGGGGCTACAAGGCCATCGTGGACGGGGACGCGGACATCCTCTTCTCGGCCGCCCCGTCGGCGGAGCAGAAGGCCTACGCCGTGGAGCAGGGCGTGGAGCTCATCTACGTACCCATCGGTCTCGAAGCCTTCGTGTTCTTCGTCAACGGCCAAAACCCGGTGGAGGGGCTCACCACCGCCCAGATCCGGGACATCTACAGCGGCAAGATCAAAAACTGGAAGGCCGTGGGCGGCCCCGACCGGCCCATCAACCCCGTGACCCGATTGAAGGGCAGCGGCAGCCAGTCCGTCATGGACGCCTTCATGGGCGATAGCGCTATCGGGGGCAAGTCTCTCCTGACCCTGTTCGGGGCGTCCCTGGGCTACTCCTTCCGGTTCTACCTCATGGATATGGTGGGAGATGCTGACGTGAAAGCGTTGTCCCTGAACGGCGTGTACCCGGACCGGGAGACCATCCGCAGCGGGGCGTACCCCATCGTGGCCACCTTCTACGCCGTGTACCGGGCCGACGATCCCAACGAGAACGTGAGAAAGCTCGTCGACTGGCTCCTGTCCCCCGAGGGCCAAAGCCTCATCGAGGCCGTGGGTTATGTGCCGCTGCAGTAGGAAAACACCTGTTTTTTCGTCCTTTTTTGCAAGAAAGCGGTTGTGGACGGGGCCGGGATATGGTATACTGCATTCATCAAATTTTTGAAGGAACCGACCATGGACCAGACCGACCGACCCCGCCGACACCTGGATTATCCAGACGCCACCATGTTTGAGCTGGTGGCGCGGGTGGCGAAGCAGTATCCCGACGAACCCGCCTACGAGTTTTACAACGTGAAGACCTCCTACGCCCGGTTCATCCGCCGCATCGAGCGGGCCGCCCGGGCGTTTTGGGCCTTTGGAATCCAGCCCGGGGACGCGGTGACCATCTGCCTCCCCAACATCCCCCGTATCTGAAGGACCCGGAGGAAACGGCACAGGCCCTGCGGGTCCTCCCCGACGGGGACACCTGGCTCTACACCGGGGACCTCGGGTTCATGGACGAGGAGGGGTACGTGTATTTCCGCCAGCGGTTGAAGCGGCTCATCATCACCAACGGCTACAACATCTACCCGGGGCAGCTGGAAAACGTCATCGACAGCTGCCCGGAGGTGGCCTACAGCTGCGTCATCGGGGTGAAAGACCCCCGGCGGATGCAGCGGGTGAAGGCCTTCATCGTGCCCCAGGAGGGCCAGGTGCCCGGCGAGGAGCTGAAGAAGAGGATCATGGATCAGATGAGCCTCCACATCGCCAAATACGCCCTGCCCAGGGAGATCGAGTTTCGGGCCGAGCTTCCCAAGACCCTGGTGGGTAAGGTGGCCTACCGGCTCCTCGAAGAGGAAGAGGAGCAGAGGAGCGCATGAAGCTCACCTGGTCCACCACCGCCGCCTTCACCCTGACCGAGGGCGGGACGACCCTGGCTTTCGACCCCTTTCTGGGCCTGCCCCTGGGTCGGCGGTGGCCTGACCTTGGCGGGGGGACCTTCGCGGGGGCCGACGCCGTCTTCGTGACCCACGGTCACGTGGACCACATTTTGGAGATACCGGTCCTGCTCTCTGGGTCGAAAGCCCCCATCTACGCCTCCTCCACCCCCTGCCGTACCCTGAAACGGCACGGGGTCCCGGCGGACCGGCTGCGGGAGATCCATCCCGGGGAGACCGTTGACGTAGGGCCCTTCCGGGTGAAGGTGTATCAGGGGCGGCACTGCCGATTCGACGGGCCCCTGATCCGCCAGACCCTGCTGAGCCCCCGGCTCTGGCGGCGCCTTCCTCGGACCTTGCGGCTTTTGCTCTATGTGGCGGAGTACCCCGAGCGGGGGGAGACCCTGTTCTATGAGGTGACTGCGGGAACGAAGCGCATCCAGATCATGGGGAGCCTGGGCCTGGACCCTGCGGTGGCCTACCCCACGGGAGCCGACGCCCTGATCCTCCCTTTCCAGGGCCGCAGCGACCTTTTGACCTACGGCTGGACCATCGTGGAGCGCCTCCGGCCAAAATCCGTGTACCTGGACCACTGGGACGACAGCTTCCCGCCGCTCACCGCCCCCATCGACACCCGACCCTTCTGTGATCTGCTGACCAGCCGCGGCATCCCCTGCCGCGCCTTCGCACCCGTAGAGACCATCGATTTATTCTGATCGTCACGGAAATCTGGTTTAGCCGGTTGTATTTTCACGATTTCGTGATATAATATAGGCAACTACAAACAGGAGGTCGTATCCGTGCCTATTCTATCCAGATTCTACGGAATCGTTATTCGCATGTATTTCCAGCAGGCGGAGCACAATCCGCCCCATATCCATGCCCTGTACGGCGACGACATGGCGGAAATAGTCATTCGCACCGGGGAAGTGCTGGAGGGCCATTTGCCGCCCAAAGCCCTTGCCATGGTGCAAGAATGGGTGGCCATCAACCAAAGCGATCTTCTACGAATGTGGGAAACACAGGAGTTCAAGCAGCTTTCTCCCCTTGAATGACGAGGTGATCGTATGTTTCACAAAGTAAAAGCGGTCAACGCGTTGCCGAACTATCGACTGAGCGTACAGTTTGCGGAGGGCGTGACTAAGATCTACGATGTCAAGCCGCTGTTTGATAAGTGGGCACCGTTTCTCGCCTTTCAGAAAACACCGGAGCTGTTTTCCGGCGTGGAGGTGGATGCGGGCGGCTACGGAATCGTTTGGAACGATGATCTCGACCTGTCCTGTGAGGAGCTCTACGAAAACGGCGAGACGATCAGCACGCCTTTCGACGGACTGATGGCCTTTACGGACGCCACAGAGCTCTGGGGCCTGAACGAAAGTACCCTGCGCAAGGCCATCGCCTACGGGAAACTGGTCAACGGCGTGGACGCCTGCAAGTACGGAAAGCAGTGGGTCATATCCACGGAGGCGATGAAGAGAGAATATGGTCAGCCCAAAGCTGCTGCGAAATAAGAAATGAGTACTTGTATCGTGTCATTTAGTTCCAGAGCAGACGGAAACTGCTCTCAGATTGGAAAGCTGCTCTGTTCTTTGATACAGAATGCGGTGCTGTTCGATTTTTCAGAATTCGAGATGCATCCTTGTGGAAAATGTAACTATAATTGTTTCTCGTCGCGTGACAAATGCCCCTATATCGGAGACATGGAACATGATTTGCTGGATGCAGTGACCAGCAGCGAACAGACCTACTTCATTCTGCCCAACTACTGCGACTATCCATGCGCAAACTTTTTTATCTTTAACGAGAGAAGCCAATGCTATTTTCAAGGCAGGCCGGAACTGCTGGAATCCTATGAAAGAGTTCCGAAAAGGTTTGTCGTCATCAGCAATACAAATGAGGACAACTTCCTGCAGGCGATGGCTTATCATACTAATGATGAACCGAAAGTCCTTTTTCTATCCCCTAAGAGATATGGAAAATCCAGTATCAAAGGCGATCTGCTGACAAACGAGAAAGCCGTGACCGATATTGTTGATTTTATCAATAACAAATGATGGATGGATTTTGGAGCATGCGCTGCTTCATTACCTGTAAAGGAGACTGACCATGAGCAACGAACCCAAGAAAAAGCGCAAGTGGGGGGACCGGCGGGACGGCCGCCGGGTGAAGGCCCCGGGATTGCAGACCGTCATGTGCTATCTGTGGCCCAAGCGGACGGACTGCGAGGTGTACCTCCACGACGCCATCGACGCCACGGAGGTGCTGCAGTACCTGGCGCGGCGCAACCAAGAGCACCCGGAGTACAAGACCACCCTGTTCCACGCCGCCGTCACGGGCATGGCCCGGATGGTGAAGGAGCGGCCCCTCATGAACCGCTTCATCCAGGGCTACCGCCTCTACGAGCGGGACGAGATCACCATCTCCTTCGTGGTGAAGCGCCGCTTCGCCGACGGCGCCGGGGAGAGCCTCATGGTCCTCAAGCCCAAGGACGAGGACACTCTGGATTCCATCAGCCAGCGGATCGTGGGGAACGTGAAGGAGACGAGGAAGAGCGAGCACGCCACCGGCGGCGTGGACGAGCTTTTGGACAAGTTCGCGGCCCTGCCCCGGTTCGTGCTGATCCCCGTGGTGCGGATCATCCGGTGGCTGGACTTCTGGGGCATCAACCCCAAGGGCCTCACCGAGGGGGACCCCAACTACACCACCATCCTCACCAGCAACCTGGGCAGCATCCAATGCCCGGCGGTCCACCATCACCTCAGCAACTACGGCACCAACAGCATCATGATCACCATCGGCGCTCTCTACAAGGCCGAGGTGCTGATGCCCGACGGGACCAAACAGATCCGGGACCTGGTGGACATCGGCGCCACGCTGGACGAGCGCATCGCCGACGGGTTCTACTTCGCCAAGAGCCTGAAGCTCATCAAGCACATCTTCGCCCATCCCGAGATGCTGGAAAAGCCCCTGGGCGAGAACAGCGGGTTCGAATATTGAGGCAGCGGGTATGGAAAAGATCCTGTTTTTCATCATCATGGCCCCCTGCGCCGCCCTGTTCACGGGCCTCGGCATCTACGCCATGAAGCGGAAGAAGCCCATGTGGTTCTACGCCGGGTCCGAGGTGAAGCCATGGCAGATCAAGGATATCCCCGCCTACAACCGGGCCAACGGCTGGATGTGGATCGTCTATTCCCTGGGTCTTTGGGCCGCCGCCATATTGGGCCTCTTCGACGCCTCCGCCGCGGGCATCCTGCTCACCGTCACCTGCCTGGGGGGCATCCCCCTGCTGGTCATCGCCTACAAGCGGATCTACAAAAAGTACAAAGCGTAAGCGAAAGGAGCGTTTATATGCGGACCATCTATCTGGCCGGAGGCTGTTTTTGGGGCATGCAGAAGTTTTTCGATCAGTTCGAGGGGGTGCTGGCGACTGAGGTGGGCTACGCCAACGGCCCCGACAAAGCCCCCACCTACCGGCAGGTGTGCGAGAACAGCGGCCACGCCGAGACCGTGAAGATCGACTACGACGAGGGGCGGCTGTCCCTTGACGAGCTTTTGAAGCTCTACTTCCTGGTCATCGACCCCCTGTCCCTCAACAAGCAGGGGGAGGACGAGGGCATCCAGTACCGCACCGGCGTCTACTACACCGACGAGGACCAGCTGCCCGCCCTGAAAGCCGCCTTCGCCGCGGAGGAAAGAAAGGTGGGCGCGGCCCTCAAAGTGGAGCTGCTGCCCCTTCAAAACTTCTTCCCCGCGGAGGCGTACCACCAGAAGTATCTGGACAAAAACCCCGGCGGGTACTGCCACATCCCGGAGAGCAAGCTCCATATGGGGCGGTGAACCCGCCGTGAAAAAATAACCGGCTCTGAAGAAAGCGACAGCTTGCAAACGGGCCGGTTTTCTGATACTATACAAAATAGTGGAGAAGGCAGTTTTCTCCGGTTGACCATCTGTATCATGCGGCCGGGTCGTCGCGGGCCCTGCCCCATCATCTTGAAGGAGGAAAATACATGAATTACACCGCGGAAGTCACCCATATGTGCCCCGTCGCCAAGGGCGCATACCACGGCCCGGCCCCCAT
>LXOW01167072.1_pt1 | contig 50915 bp, 53 predicted proteins | sample 1368591 | NCBI WGS metagenome assembly LXOW01 (sample SAMN04884650, study PRJNA319009) | bovine gut metagenome | isolation source: Cow rumen | host: Bos taurus | place: Italy: Legnaro (PD) | collected 2014-07-09
AGATGTGTATAAGAGACAGGTAATAAGGAGGGTTTTGTCTTTAAATACACTCATATTCTTATATCAATTTAAATTGTCTTACTTTGTAATTATCTATCATCTATTATCTCTAAACTATTATCTTTTATCTATTATCTATAAACTTTAATAGTGTAACCGGAACAAACGCAATCGCCACACTGGCGATTCCCTCCAATTCCACCACTACCCTCTTGCATCTCTTCACGCGCCTGATCACGCCCGTCACGCCCTCAAACGCACCGCCCATAATCTCCACGCGCTTGCCTTCCTTCCCCACGACCGTCTCCTCATCCAGAAACATCACGCTGTCGTCAGTCCTCGAAGCCACGCGCATAAAATTCTCCATCTCCCGGTCCCCCACCGTCATAATCGCATGCTCCTGCGAGGCCGTCCGGTCCATCATATACCGCAGCGGCTCCAGCACCTCGTTCGATGCCTTCAACTCACTCATCCGCTCCTGCGTCGACCGCACAAAAATCAGGTTATTGATAGCCGGCACCAACTCCCTCCGCAAATTCGTGTCATCCGTGAGATTCTCTCTTTGAGAGTGTGGCGTTCTCCCCTTGGGAGTGTGGCGTTGCAATGCAATCGTGTTCGTTTCTCTCCGTACCTCCGTCGTTCCCTGATTCCGTGATTCCGCAATCCGGTACCTCATCGGCACAAAGTTCTCGATTCCCAGCCGGTCCAGCTCCGCCTTCACCTTCATCTCCCGCTGATACGTCACCCTCATCGGAAANNCCTCTCCGTGTCGCGTCCTTCTCCGCCCTCAGTCCTCATCCTTCCGACTTCCGACCTCAGACTTCTTCCATCGTCCGTCTCCATCATATCACTCTGATTTTCAGCCGCTTTATGATTTCAAACTCAGCCTCTGTATTACACAAAGACGATAATAATCGACAAATTTAGCAAAAATATCTCAAACCCACATCATTTCAATACCTTTTTTAACAAAATTAATCAAAATCCCCCTCCCTCTTCCTTATTATATATTATACGCGCGAATCTCTTTTTAGTTAATCCGCGCGGGATTAACCGAAAGGAATAGAGAAATAGNNGTGAAGCAGTAACAGAATAAAATAGAGTAGGAGAGTGGTTAATCCGCGCGGGATTAACCGAAGATAAAATAGCAAAACAGTTAATCTGGTTAGGATTAACCCAAATGGAAACTTAATGAAAATGACTATGAGAATTAGATTGATAATAACATCATTGATGCTACTGCTGTCAGCGACCTTGTCTGCCCAGTCACATCAGACATCTGACCTCAGACTTCAGCCTTCTGACCGTATGGCTGCGTATCGTGAGGCCATCGGTCTCGACATGACAGTCCCTGACTTCTCGACGAAGAAGATTGATGCGAAGGTGATGGGTACTCGTTTGGCGGGGATATTGGAGTTCCTGCTTGAGAATTTCCATCAAGTCATTTATGAAAGTTATTTTGCTCGGATCCTGAGTGAACAGCATGAGGCTTTACATAATAAGTATTTCGACATCAAGAAGATGAAGTTTATTAGTGCTTCAAAGAAAGACAATGAGATAACCATCCTTATGAAGGTATGGCCAGACAAGAATACTGCCAATGTCAAACGGGCAGATCTTAAGATACATTTCATAGATGGTGTTTCTGAAAGTAGAACCACGAACGAGTTGCTTTCTACGTTGAGTCGTTATGTACGGGCAAGAGAAAAATTGAATCAATAGAATACTGCCGCGAGGCAGATTTCCTAGAAAATCGGTTATGTATGGAGAGGAGGAGCTTACCTCTCTCATAAAATTAAAGGTTCAATAATGGNNGTGTTACTTTCCGTCCAGTCAGTATGTTTGCTCCAGATATTGAGGCAAACAAAGAGAAACTGACTGCGGAGATAAAGGGTAAGAAGGTATGTGTGATAGGTGGTGCAGGTTCCATTGGTTCCAGCTTCATCAAGGCAGTGCTTCGGTTTGAGCCGGCAAGCGTTGTGGTGGTTGACCTGAACGAGAACGGACTGGCAGAGCTGGTGCGTGATGTGCGCAGTACCAATGGCCTTTACGTCCCGGATGAGTTCCGCTGCTACACGCTGAACTTTGCTGACCCCATTTTCGAGCGCATCTTCCGTGAGGAGAAAGGGTTTGATATAGTGGCAAACTTCAGCGCCCATAAGCATGTGCGTTCTGAGAAAGACCGCTATAGTGTACAGGCACTCATTGAGAATAATGACATCAAGGCGAAGAAGTTGATGGATTTGCTGACGGTATATCCTCCTAAGCACTTTTTCTGTGTGAGCACCGATAAGGCGGCTAATCCTGTGAACATCATGGGTGCTAGCAAACGCATCATGGAAGATCTGGTGATGGCATATAACAAATATTTCAAGGTGACTACCGCTCGCTTTGCTAATGTGGCTTTCTCGAATGGTTCTCTTCCTGATGGTTGGATTCATCGTTTGCAGAAGAAGCAGCCGTTGGCAGCACCATCTGACGTGAAGCGTTATTTTGTTTCTCCTGAGGAGTCTGGCCAGATTTGTATGTTGGCTTGTATTCTGGGTAATGGTGGTGAAGTGTTCTTCCCGAAACTGGGCGAAGACCAGATGCTGACATTTAGTAGTATCTGCGATAAGTTCGTTACGGCCAACGGCCTGGTGAAAGATCCTTGTTCTTCGGATGACGAGGCTAAGCGCAAGGCAGCTGCTCTGGGATGGGATGACAATAAGTATCCTACGGTTTACTTCGGTTCGGATACCACCGGTGAGAAGGCTTACGAAGAGTTCTATGTGCCAGGTGAGAAGATAGATATGCAGCGCTTCAAGGCGCTGGGCGTGGTCTGCCAGACCACTCGCCATGAAATGGCTGAGGTGAATGGCTTCTTCGACAAACTGGAAGGCATCTTCGCTAAGGAGGACTTCACCAAGGCGCAAGTGGTTGATGCGATAAAAGAATTTTTGCCTAATTTCCAACATGAGGAAACTGGCAAAAATCTCGATCAGAAAATGTAATCCCGACTTCGTACATGTAGTGACGCAAAGATAAGAATTGCGGCAGTATGTGTGAAGGGTAAGAACCTAGATCAAAAGATGTAGAGCAGCGAGAGCAATACTAAGCCTGCTTAAGTATTGCCGAGTCGCGAATACATATCGACAAAGTCAAAATGTAATTAGATAAAACCAAATATTAATCATGGCTGATTATAAAAAGACAATTGACTTTATCAAGTCTGTATATGGCAACCAAGAGTTTACTCCTCTGGCTGTTCCCGTTTTTGTGGGCAATGAAAAGAAGTATCTGAACGAGTGTATTGACACCACATTCGTTAGCTCTGTAGGTAAGTTCGTTGACCGTTTTGAGAATGATATGGCCGCATACACAGGCGCAAAGCGTGCTGTGGTATGTGTGAGCGGAACCAACGCACTTCATATGGCCTTATTACTTGTTGGAGTGAAGCGTGATGATGAAGTTTTGACTCAGGCTTTGACATTCATTGCTACCGAAAATGCATTGAGTTATATTGGCGCTTATCCAGTATTCCTTGATGTTGACCGTTCTACAATGGGCCTCTCTCCTGATGCTATGAAAGAATGGCTCCAGAAGAATGCTGAAGTTCGTAAGAATACCCGTATTGGAGAACTTGATAAGAGCCATGACTTCGCATTCCAGGAAGATGAGTATGCGTGCTATAACAAGAATACTGGCCGTAGAATCAAGGCTTGCGTTCCTATGCACACCTTTGGTCATCCTGTACGTATTGAGGAGATAGCAGCACTTTGCAAAGAATGGCATATTGAGCTGGTTGAAGATGCAGCTGAGAGTATAGGCTCATTCTATAAGGGCAAGCATACTGGTACATTTGGTAAAATCGGTGCTATCAGCTTCAATGGTAACAAGACCATCACCACTGGTGGTGGCGGTATGATGCTCTTCAATGATGAAGAACTTGGTGCTTTCGCTAAGCATATCACCACTCAGGCTAAGATTCCTCACCGTTGGGAATTCCGTCACGACCATATTGGCTTCAACTACCGTATGCCTAATATCAATGCGGCCCTTGGTTGTGCTCAGTTGGAGAATCTGGATAAGTACATTGCCAGCAAACGTCAAGTTGCTGCTGAATATGAAGCATTCTTCAAAAACATTCCGGATATTGAGTTCTTTGTTGACTCTCCAGATACTTTCTCTAACTATTGGCTCAATGTTGTCATCATGAAGGATAAGGAGGCACAGATTAACTTCCTCACCGAGACAAATGACAATGGCGTTATGACCAGACCCATCTGGGAACTGATGAACCGTTTGCCGATGTTTGAAAAATGCGAGAATGACGGTTTGAAGAATACCATATGGTTTGCTGACCGTGTGGTGAATATTCCCAGTTCAGTTCGTTTGTAATTATGATTGGTGGCGAATTTCCTATAGCAGTAACAGATGTCTTGAATGCTGAGGGACGGCATTCGATTAATCCTGATGTTTATACTTATTCATCAGGACGAGCAGCCTTATATCAGATTCTGAACTATCTAAGACATGAGAAGGGGATTGTGCGCATCTTGCTACCGGATTACTTATGTGGCTCCGTGCTGGTTCCTGTTAAGGCCTTAGGATTAGAATTCGCTTTTTATCAAATTGACGAGAACTTAGAACTTGAACAGGAGAATCTTTCTGAGTTATATAAAGGTGGAACAGCAATTCTTCTTATTAACTTCTTTGGTTTAAAGAATCTTGAAAAACAGATAAAGGCCGTACGAAGTATAGACGAAAAAGCTATTATCATTGAGGATGATGTCCAGGCTTATTATGAGTTTCTAAAGCCTCTTGGTGATGTTGATTTCAAGTTCACTAGTCTTCGTAAGACTTTTGCAATTCCAGATGGTGGACTTGTGAAGACCAAGCATAATATGCTGGTGGTTGATAAACCAAATACGTTTGGCCAATATAAGGCAGCCGCAGCCCTGTTGAAGTCTATGCGTGAAGGTAATTTCAATGATAAGATTTACCTTGAAATGTTTGAGAAGGGTGAAAGCCTTATTGATGAAGAAATAGAGTGTGGCATGAGCCGTATAGCGGAGAAACTTTATTGTTTTGTCAATGACGAGCATGTAAAAGTGCGAAGACTCAATAACGCCCGTTACTTGTTGGAAGAACTTAAAATGATTGGCGTTAAACCTATCCTTCCTTTGAATGACGACCATGTGCCACTATTCATTCCGATTAAGTTGGATAATAGGGATGTGGTTCGCAAAGCGATGTTCCAAAAAGAAATATTCTGTCCTGTCCATTGGCCACTGGACGGAATGCCTGTAATAAGGGGAGAGATGATGGCAAAGACCGAACTATCGCTAATTATTGATCAACGCTATGGCCGTAACGATATGGATAAAATCATAGCCGTATTAAAAGATCATTTGCATGAAATCCAATAAAGTTTGTATCGTTACAGCTGCTCGTTCAGAATACGGCTTGTTGAAGTGGATTATAGATGGAATTCATCATGATTCCGAACTTGAACTTCAACTTGTAGTCACAGGTGCGCATTTGTCAGAAGAACACGGTTTGACCTACCGATTTATTGAAGATGATGGTTATCCTATAACCGCTAAGGTGGATATGCATCTTTCTTCTAATGATAAGGCTAGTATTGTGTGCTCAATGGGAAAATGTTCTGAAGGCTTTGCAAATACTTTTACAAAACTTCGTCCTGATGTGGTGATGGTCTTGGGTGATCGTTATGAGCTATTACCCATAGTTAGTGCCGCTTTGGTCATGGGAATCCCTGTTGTCCATCTTTCCGGTGGAGATGTTACAGAAGGAGCGATAGACAACGAGGTACGTAATGCTGTATCTATGATGTCTGCAATTCACTTTCCTGGTGTAGAGAGTTCCGCAGAGAATCTTCGCAGGATGCTTGGAGAAAACGCTCAAATCTATACAGCAGGAGAACCTGGTTTAGAGAGCTTTCTTCGGTTTGAACTGATGAGCAGAGAAGAGCTGGCTGATAACCTGCAACTTGATATCAACAAGAAATGGTGCTTGGTAACTCTGCATCCTGAAACTAAACTGGGACTTGATGAAAACCTTATAATGGTAAAAAACCTCTTTGAAGCTATGCGTAATTCAGAGGGTGTTCAGTTCGTAATTAGTAAAGCCAATGCTGACTTTGGTGGTGTGCAGATTAATACTTTCTGGGAAGAGGCAATAAAGGAAGATGAGAATAAATATAAGTTGTTTACTTCCTTAGGCCATCGTCGCTATCTTAGTTATATGAGGCAGGCTACAGGAGTCATAGGCAATTCCTCCAGTGGCATTGTAGAAGCTCCGTTCTTGGGCATTCCTGTTATCAATATTGGTGACAGGCAAAAAGGGCGACACCTATGTAAGAATGTAATTCAGACTGATATTGATACGCAGTCCTTAAAGAAGGCATTCGAACGAATGTTGGCGCAACCCATTATCATTGATAATTACTATGGTGACGGCCATACATCTGAGTATGTGGTTAGTGTGTTGAAAGATTGGTTGAATAAGTGATAATCATGAATATAGATATTACTTCACATTGGAACGAGTACTTTAAAGCGTTCCTGCCAGAGAAGAAAGATGTCTATTTCACGGAACAATACGTGAAATTGTACGAGACAGATACTGAAAAGGCAGAATGTTTTGTCTGTCAAGAGGGTGATAAGGTGTTTTTGTTCCCCTTTTTGGCTAGAACCTTTCAGTTCCAAGGTAAGCAATATAAGGACTTTGAAACAGCATACGGATACGGTGGACCAGTATATAACTGCGAGGATAGTGATTTTGCCATCAGAGCATTAGCCGCTTTTAAGTCCTATTGTAGCGAGAATAACTATGTGGCAGGATTTGTACGTTTTCATCCGTTGTTCCAAAATCAAGCAGGATTTGAAACCATTGGGCGTGTGATAGAAGATCGTAAGACGGTAGCCATTAACCTCAACCAGACGCTGGATGAGGTTTGGAAGAATGAGATTCACTCCAAAAATCGAAATGTGATCCGTAAAGCAGAGAAAGCCGGTTGTACTTTCCTTGCTGATGATAAGTATGAGCATCTAAAAGAATTCATCAAACTATACGATTCCACGATGGACAAGCTATCTGCGGACGGATTCTACTATTTTGATGATGCCTACTATGAGAATCTGAAACATGGTATCACTGATAGTTTCTTAGGGTGCGTTCAGAATAATGAAGGACAGATTATCTCGGCGGCAATCTTTATGTATAGTGGCCCTTATGGGCATTACCACCTATCCGGTAGCGATAAGAGCCAGCTGGCTATTTCACCCAACAACTTTATGTTGTGGAATGCAGCTATTGAATTGCAAAAACGTGGTGTGAAGCGTTTCCATCTTGGGGGTGGTATCAATGGCGATGAGGAAAACTCACTGTATCAGTTTAAACGTAGATTCTCTAAGGATACATGCCAGTTCTGTATTGGTAAATTGGTTTTCAATCAGGAATTATATGAAGCTATTTGTGCAGATTGGGAAGTGAGAAATCCTGAAAAAGTAGAGCACTATAAACATCATTTGCTGAAATATAAGTACTAAAATATGAGCGTATATATCATTGCGGAAGCAGGTGTAAACCATAATGGGAAACTTGATTTGGCACTGAAACTCTGTGATGCCGCCAAGGAGGCTGGAGTTGATGCTGTGAAGTTCCAGACATGGAAGACGGAAAATATTGTAACGGCATCAGCACGGCAGGCAGCTTATCAGACAGAGAATACAGGCAAAGAAGAAAGCCAGTATGATATGCTGAAAGGCCTGGAGTTGAGCTATGACCATTTCCGCACCATTCAAGATTATTGCAAAAAGATAGGGATTGATTTCCTCTCTACCCCAGATGAGGAGGAGAGTTTGGAATTCCTTGTTTCACTTCGACTACCTTTTATTAAAGTGGGTTCTGGTGAAGTAACAAACATCCCTTTCCTCCGTAAGATTGGTAGTTGCAAGAAACCTGTGATTCTGAGCACGGGTATGTCAAACATTGCACAGGTGGCTATGGCGTACGATACACTCTTGCAATCAGGTGCTGATAGCGTTGCGTTGTTGCACTGTACCACCAACTATCCTTGCCCTTATAACGAGGTGAATTTGAAAGCAATGGTTACCCTTCGTGAGGCTTTTAAGTGCAAAGTTGGCTATAGCGACCATACAATGGGTACAGCAGTTCCAGTAGCTGCGGTTGCAATGGGTGCTGAAATTATTGAGAAGCATTTTACCCTTGACCGCAATATGGAAGGTCCTGACCATAAGGCTAGTTTGGAACCTGCTGAACTTAAACTGATGGTACAGCAGATCCGTAACATTGAAGACGCACTTGGTGATGGTATTAAACGACCGAATAAGAGTGAGGCAGAGAACGCTAAAGTGGTACAGAAGTCTATCCTTGCCAAAAGACTGATTAAGAAAGGTGAAATACTGACAGAAGACATCCTTACTGTCAAACGAGCAGGAGAGGGTATCAGTGCTTCGCTTTGGGACTCTGTGATAGGAGCACCAGCCATAAAAGATTTTGAGATTGATGAACCGATTAAACTTTATTGAGTGTGGATTATTTAGTGGTTATTCCTGCAAGAGGTGGAAGCAAGGGCATTCCATACAAGAATATCAAGCATCTTAATGGAAAGCCTTTGATATGTTATAGTATTGATGTTGCTCGTCAGTTTACAACTGATGATAATATTTGTGTAACAACAGACGATGACAAGATAATTGAGGTGGTAGAAAACTACGGGCTAAAGGTTCCGTTCAAGCGTCCAGATTATCTAGCTACAGATACATGTGGTAGTAACGAAGTTATTCAGCACGCATGGCGGTTCTTCAAAGAACAAGGGAAGCATTATGACGCAATATTGCTTTTGCAGCCCACTTCGCCTTTCCGCAAAGTAGAGTTTTTGAATGAGGCTGTTGGTCTTTACGATGAGAGTATAGATATGGTGACAAGCGTTAAGCAATCTGCTTGTAATCCTTATTATGATGGCTTTGAAGAGAACGAGGAAGGATTGCTTGTTATTAGCAAAGGTGATGGCTCGATAGAGAGACGTCAGGATGCACCTAAAGTATGGCAGCAAAATGGATCTATCTATGTGATAAATGCAAAGTCGCTGATGGAAAAAGGTTTGTCTCATTTTAAAAGGATCAGAAAATATGCTATGCCTGAGATTTATTCTGTAGACATTGATAATATGTTTGATTGGAAGGTTGCTGAACTCGTAATTAAGGAGAAATTGATATGAAAGATCACCTTGTAAGTCAGAATATTACATTACTTGAAGCGTTAGAAAGAATCAATTCCTTAGCGCCAGAACCGCTCGTTCTTTTTGTCCTTGATGATAACAAAAGAATGGTAGGTACGCTCACAGATGGTGATGCTCGTAGGGCCTTGATTGTTGGCGCTTCAGTGAATGATAAGGTTGAGGTAATAATGCATCGCAACTTCAACTACATGAAAGCTGAAGAGATTGACGATGTAAAGGAAATCAAACGGCAGAAGGAGTTGAAAATGACACTTGTGCCAGTCTTAGATAGGGAGAAGCATATTGTTGATGTTATTAATTTGGAACGTTTTAAAACCAGACTCCCTATAGATGCCGTTTTGATGGCAGGAGGTAAGGGGGAACGATTACGCCCTCTGACAGAGAAAACTCCCAAACCGCTGCTGCCGGTTGGTGATAAAGCGATTATTGATCACAATATTGACCGTTTGATTTCTTATGGTGTTCAGCATATTTCTGTAACGGTTAATTATCTAAAGGAGCAGATAGAAGAGCATTTCGCTCAGCCCCATAACGGAGTAAGGGTACAAACAGTACGAGAGCCCAAGTTCCTGGGTACAATTGGTTCCATCAAATTTGTGAAAGAGTTCTATAATGATACCGTACTTGTGATGAATAGCGACTTGTTCACAAATATCAATTATGAAGATTTCTACTTACATTTCAAAGAGCATGATGCTGAAATGAGTGTAGCCGCTGTTCCTTATACAGTATCTGTTCCGTATGGTATTTTTGATTTGAAAGGAAGGGATATACAGGGACTTATTGAGAAACCGACATATAACTACTATGCTAATGCCGGTATCTATTTAATCAAGGAGTCCGCATTAAAGGAAATCCCGGAAGAGACCTTCTTTAATGCTACAGATCTTATAGAAAAGCTTATAACGGAAGACAAGAAAGTTATCCGCTTCCCGTTGAATGGGACTTGGATAGATATAGGTAATCCTCAGGAGTACCGAAAGGCAAATGAATTGGTGAAGCATTTAAAATAATAGACTAATGAAAGGAATTGTACTTGCCGGAGGATCCGGCACCCGTCTTTTTCCCATTACCAAGGGCGTAAGCAAGCAATTGCTTCCCATCTATGATAAACCGATGGTGTATTATCCTATCAGTGCATTGATGCTCGCTGGTATAAGGGATATTCTCATCATCTCAACCCCATACGATCTACCAGGCTTTAAACGCCTGCTGGGTGATGGTAGCGACTATGGTGTACACTTTGAGTATGCAGAACAGCCTTCACCAGACGGTCTGGCGCAAGCATTCATCATTGGAGAAAAGTTCATAGGTAATGATAGTGCCTGTTTAGTGCTGGGTGATAATATTTTTTATGGTGCCGGCTTTACAGCTTTACTCCGTAAAGCCGTTGAGGATGCTGAACAGAATGGCAAAGCAACCGTGTTTGGATATTGGGTGTCTGATCCTGAGCGTTATGGCGTTGCTGAGTTTGACAAGGATGGTAATTGCCTTTCTATTGAAGAGAAACCCGCAAACCCTAAATCAAATTATGCCGTAGTGGGATTATATTTCTATCCGAACAAGGTGGTTGATGTGGCAAAGCATATTAAACCTTCTGCTCGTGGTGAATTGGAGATTACCACAGTAAACCAAGAATTCCTGAAGGATGGAGAACTTAAAGTACAGGTTTTCGGACGCGGATTTGCATGGTTAGATACTGGTACGCACGATAGTTTGGCAGAAGCTTCTACCTTCGTAGAGGTCATTGAGAAGCGCCAAGGTTTGAAAGTTGCCTGCTTGGAAGGAATCGCTTACCGCAATGGTTGGATTTCGGAAGAGAAGATGCGTGAGTTAGCTAAGCCAATGCTCAAGAACCAGTATGGTCAATATCTTTTGCGTGTTATTGATGAGAAGAAGGAACCAGTGGATTCTGACACCTTTAGAAAATAGCATTTTTAGAAATAACAGTGGGGCAGTAGGAAAGGCAAGATGTATTATGATGAAGAGTAGATGGAAAATTTGTGATAATGGGGAAAAGATTTATCCGTTATTACTATGTGTCTTATTAACGCTAATTGGTTGTAGTGATTCAACGTTAAGTGTAAATGATAACAGGGTTGATGCTGATACAACATCGATAATTAAACAGGATACAATTATTTTGCCTCGTTATGGGACTATAGACTTAATAATACCTAAGAGAGATGCTTCTATTGTAAACGTGGATGGCAATACAGAGCATTCCTATGTATGTAGGGTAGATTTAACAAAAGATTCACCAATAGTAAGTGGGGGGGCCATCTCTAACGATTGGATAGCGATAGATTATCGTGATGATTATCCTAAATGGGAGAAAGGAATGGAATACTATAATAATGGTCAAATGTTTCATTATAGTGACACTAAAGCATCATATTATAATGATGATTGGCTCAATGGTAGTGTGGCTAATGGGGGCTATGATGGTTTAAGAAAGAGTTATCTACATTATGATTGGCCAATCGATAAAACAAAACATCACGGTAAAGTTTTTATTGATATTCCAGGCTTCGTATCCTCAACATATTACGCAGATATTAGTTTTCAAGGCCAATCTTCACTTACGCGCTATCCCAAGAAAAATTTCAGAATAACACTTTATACGGATGATTCTTATAAAAAAAAGGAAAAAGTGAAAATTGGAGATTTGGTTAAACTCAGTGGCTATAACATCAAGGCTTTTTACAAGGATTCTTCAAGATTAATTGAACCAATTATAAATGCCATCATTCACAAGGCTTATCAAACATGGGATTATCAAGAAAGGTATCCGTGGAACATATCCAATCCGCCATTTAGTGGAGCTACAGGCACCATAAAATGCTTTCCTGTGAAAGTAACCGTTAATGGTGAATTTTATGGAGTGGAATTTTTTGGAGAGAAGAAGGATGAAAAGAATTATATGCTTGAAGGGAATGACGCTTCAGGGATGTTAGTTCAAGGTGTTGGATATCAGCAGAATTTCTGGGATATCTATACCCCAACAAGGTTTGAAGATCAGATGATTGATGAGGATGATAAAAAAACACCATGGGTGGAAGGAGGAACTACTACACAGTCAAATGTAGAAGCACTTTCTGCTTTTTACGACTATTTTAATTATCATCTCGAAAAGGGGACTGCAGAAAACCATTTCAATAAGAAAGTTTGGATAGACTATTTGATTTTTCTTCAAGTCTTTTTCATGTATGACAATATGTGCAATAATATCATCCTTTATAGTGATTCTGACAAGACCCTGTTTACCCCATTCTTTTATGACTTAGATTCGTCATTAACGGATGATTTCACCTATGCTGATGTGTTTTCTGTAGCGGGAGAATATTGGATGAGTGATAAAAATTATAAAGGAATATGGCTGAAGTTGAAGGACTTGTGGTGGGATGATATTGTTTTAAGGTATAAATATCTTAGAGATAAAGTTCTGACGATGAACGAAATAACAAAAGTCGCTTATGANNGGAATAATACATCAGATGTATCTTTAAATAAGGTTCTTAAAAATATTGAGAATCGCCTTTTTTTCTGTGATAGATATTTTACTGATAAGAATCAATGAACGTTATGACTACAATAGATGATGTTAAAATTATAGATCTTCCTAAATTTACGGACCCAAGAGGGAATCTTTCATTTGTGGAGCAGTTAAATCATATACCGTTTGAAATAAAGAGGACATACTGGATTTATGATGTTCCAGGAGGAGAGTGCCGCGGTGCTCACGCTTATAAAGAAAATCAGGAATTTATAATTGCTCTGTCTGGAGCTTTTGATGTTATAGTTGCTGATGGAAAAAAAGAAAAGAGATTCACATTAAACAGATCATATTATGGTCTTTACGTACCTTCAGGATTATGGCGTAAAATGGAGAATTTTTCAACTAATTCATTGGCGTTAGAGTTTGGCTCGTCAAATTATGCCCCAAGTGATTATATACTTGACTACAATGAGTTTAAAAAACTTAAAAGGAATGGAACACTATAACGTATTTGATTGCACCGTAGTTGAGTTGGACAAACATCATAGTGACCGAAAAGGAAATCTATCCGTGGTCGAAAATGGAACCACCCTTCCTTTTGATGTTAAAAGAGTTTATTATCTTTACGACATACCAGGAGGCGAAGGTCGCGGGGCTCATGCCCATAAAGAGTTGGAACAATTGATTATTGCTGCGTCGGGCTCGTTTACTGTAACACTCGATGATGGAAAAAGTAAACGCAGCTTCTTCTTAAATCGTCCATACCAAGGATTATATGTAAAACCCGGGATGTGGCGTGATTTGGTCGATTTTTCTTCTGGAGCGGTTGCAATGGTTTTGGCAAGTGAAGTATATAAAAAAGAAGATTACATTAGAGATTACGAAGAATTTTTGGAATTTAGAAAGGGATTGTAAATATGGGTGTTATATTACCAAAAGACTATCACGGAGAAAGATATGGTTTAACATACCGCTTTGTTAACGAAGGGGATGCAGAGTTTATATACAAACTTCGTTCAGATGCTACGTTATCCAAGTATATTCATGATATACATGGCGGTGTAGAGCAACAAGTTGAATGGATTCGTAACTACAAACAACGAGAGGCGGAAGGGAAAGAGTATTATCTGATTTTCTTTAAAGACGAAAAACCAGTAGGACTCAATCGTCTATATAGTTTCCATGATACTACATACACAGGTGGTAGTTGGGTAATGGTTCCAAATTCACCGATGGAAACTGTACTTGCTGTGCCTTTAATTATTAGAGAAATAGCATTCGAAGAACTCGGTATGACTTTTGAGGATAATTATGATGCAACTCATGTTGATAACAAAAAGGTCATTAAGTTCAACAAAATGTTTGGTTGTAAAATATATAAGCATTTTATGGATGTAAAAGGTGAGTATGTGGCTATGTCGCTGACAAAAGAAGATTTTGAAGCAAACAAGCCTCGTCTGATTAAAATGTTAAATCTTGATAGTAAATAAACAATGAGTAAAGCATTTTTGTTTCCTGGACAAGGAAACCAGAAAGAAGGTATGGGAAAGGATCTCTATGAGAACTTCCCGAAAGCGAGAGCGATTTTTGAACAGGCGAATGATATTTTAGGTGAGCGTTTTTCAGACTTCCTGTTTACTGCTAATGAGGAAGTGCTGATGGATACGCGCAATACGCAGATGGGTATCTTCATTTATGAAGTGGCTGCTGCATTAGGTCAGGATGATATTAAGCCTGATTGTACCGCAGGTCATTCATTAGGTGAGTATGCAGCCTTGGTAGTTGCAGGAGTATTGAGCTTTGAAGAAGCAGTACCTTTTATCAAGAAACGTGGTGAAGTGTTCTATGAGGCATTCCAGAAGCATCCCAGTGCAATGGGGGCTATCATTGGTATTCCGGAAGAACAAGTGCTCGATGTCATCAAGCGGGTTGGCGATGAAGATGGCGAAAGTCTCTATATCGCTAACTACAATGGCCCTGGTCAGTTGGTGATTACCGGTGCACGTGGAACGGTCAAGAAGGCCTGCAAGGTATTAAAAGAAATGGGCGCAAAGCGTGCCTTGGTTCTTCCTCAAAAGGGTGTGGGTCATTCACCCAACTCTGCAGAGGAAGGTGCAATCCTTGGAGAAGAGCTGAAGAAATTGCATTTTATGACACCACATATTCCAATCTATCAGGATGCTGACGGTCTGCCTCATACAGACCCGAAGGAGATTCTGGAGAATCAGATTAAACTGATGACCTATCCTGTTCAGTGGACAGATATCACCATGAATATGGTGAAGAATGGTGTGACAGAGTTCTATGAGTGCGGTACTGATGATACACTGCAGAAGATAGTAAAGCGTATGACACCAGAATCTTTGGTAACAAGTATTTTGCATTGCCCTACATACGATGGTAAGGTGCAAGATTTTTCAATTGTAAAAGAATAAAAGAATTAGTTCTTCATTTATTAACAATTTAAACGTTTAAATTATGACATTAGATGAATTTGTAAAGGCATTTGCCGCTGAGTTTGACGAGACTCCTGAAGATCAGTTCAAGGCTGACACTGAGTTTAAAGCTCTCGATGAGTGGAGTTCACTGACCGCTCTTTCTATCATTGCAATGGTAGATGAGCAGATGGACAAGACCATTACCGGTGCTGACATTCGTGCCAGCAAGACCATCGAGGATTTGTTTAACCTGGCAAATAGCAAGTAAATCATGTACAATCCTTTTTCATTAGAAGGAAAGACTGTACTCGTAACGGGAGCCTCGTCCGGTATAGGACGAGGCATTGCCGTCGAGTGCTCCAAAATGGGAGCAAAGGTCGTCATTAATGGTCGTAACAAAGAACGACTCCAGAAAACGTTTGATCAGTTAGAAGGTGAAGGACATATTCAAATCGTAGCAGACCTATCAAAGCAGGAGGACATTGAACGTTTGGCCAATGAGGTGCCTGAACTGAATGGCTTTGTGAATAGTGCAGGCATCCCCAAGATTTGCCCTGTAAAGCGTATTGACAGGCAGACTTTGGAAGAAATCATGAATGTGAATGCATTCGGTCCTATTCTGTTGACCTCTCAGTTGCTTCGTAAGAAGAAACTGCTGAAGAAATCATCCATTGTGCTGATAGCATCTATTTCAGGTGTCTGCATGGCTAACACAGGAGAAGGTCCATACGCAGCAACAAAAGCAGCTTTGGCAGGCTATACAAAGACTGCTGCCTTTGAATTGGCAGCTCAGGGAACACGTGTAAATACGATATGCCCAGGATTGGTACCAACAGAAATTCTGACTCTATCAAATGAGATGTTCTCAGAAGATCAGTTAAAGGAAACCATGTATGGACGTTACCCGTTGAAACGTGTTGGTACTCCTGAAGATATTGCCAATGGCGCAATCTATCTGCTGTCGGATGCCAGCAGTTGGGTGACAGGTATAAACTTAGTTATTGATGGTGGTTACACCGTAGTATAATTTGAAATGAGTTATTTTAAATTCCAAAATGTAGGTATCAGGGTACTTAGTGCCACTGTGCCTAAGAATGTTGTAAAGACAAGAGAACTGAAAGAATTCCCTCAAGANNAGGTATAAAGGCACTCAGTGCCACTGTGCCTAAGAATATTGTTAAGACAAGAGAACTGAAAGTGTTCCCTCAGGACGCTATTGAAAAGTTTATAGAAACAACAGGTGTAGAGTATCGCAGATTTGCTGGTGAAGACACATGTACATCTGATCTGTGTTATACCTCTGCCTGTCAGATTTTTGACGAAACAGACCTTAATCGTGAGGATATAGACGTGCTTATTTTTGCCAGTCAGACCCCTGATTACAAAACCCCTAGCACCTCGGCAATCCTTCAGAACCGTCTTGGACTTAAGAAGTCAATTATAACATACGATTTGAACACCGCCTGCCAGGGGTTCCTTTACAGTCTGTTTTTGGCTGATACAATGCTTCAGTTGCCAGATATCAAAAATGTGATGATTCTGGCTGGTGATACGCTGACAAAGGTTGTTTCGCCAAAAGATAAGTCCACAGGTATGTTGATAGGTGATGGTGGTGTAGCAGCAGTCATTTCCAAAGGTGATGTTTACGGTGATACCTTCTTCTCCATGAATACCGATGGCGGAAACAGAGAAATGGTATATATACCGGCGGGAGGGGGCAGAATGCCAAGTTCTGCTGAAACAATGAAGCCAGAGGAGTTCGAAGATGGAAGTATTCGTAGCAAAGAACAGTTAGTGATGCAAGGTATGGATGTGTTTTCATACGCTATCACTCAGTTGCCAAAGGATGTGAAAAAACTGTTGGAGTTTGCTGGATTGTCCATAGACGATATTGATAAATACGCCTTCCATCAGTCGAACAAGTTCATGGCTTCGTTTATAGCGAAGAAGTTGAAGGCTGATATGAGCAAGATACTTACATCTATTGAGAAATACGGCAATACGGCTGGCATCTCCATTCCTCTGACTTTGGTAGAGAATAAAGATAAGATTAATCCTAACGATGTTATTCTGGCAAATGCCATTGGTGCAGGTTTCGTGTTTGGTTCTGCCATATTCAACCTTGCGGGTTGCCAGATGCTGGAAATGAAAGAGTACTAAATGAAAGCATTTATTAAAGCTATTTCATACAATCTTCCAGAGAAAATCCTTGACAATGAACAGATTGCCAAGGAATTTCCTGAGTGGACTGTAGAGAAAATCAACAATAAGATAGGCATTAAACAACGCCATGTGACGGTAGAGGGTGAGACCGCCAGCGATCTTGCTATAGGTGCAGCAGAAATGCTCTTTGCTGCTAATGGCATTGATCCTAGTACCATTGACTATCTCATCTTTGTAACACAGAGCCCTGACTATCACTTGCCCACAACGGCTTGTGTGATTCAGACACGCCTTGGCTTGTCTAAGCGTATCACGGCTATTGATGTTAATCTGGGATGCAATGGCTTTGTGGCAGGGCTTTCTCTCGCTAAAGCAGTTATACTTGCAGGACAAGCAAAGAATGTACTGTTGCTGACAGGTGAGACCTACTCAAAGTACATGCATGAGCGTGATAAGAGCAACCGTACCATTTTTGGTGATGGTGCTGCTGCAACGCTTGTGAGTACAGAGGGTATGGCTGAAATTGGAGAGTTCGTGATTGGCACAGATGGTACAGGTGCAGAGAACCTGATTGTAAAGACTGGAGGTGCAAGACATCCACAGCCTGCTGGTGATTTGAAGTTTGATGACTTCGGTAATCCACGTTCTTCTGACAATCTCTATATGGATGGACCTGCAATCTTGAACTATTCTTTAGATAGCATACCACAATTAGTGGCAGATGTGCTGGAAAAGAATAATGTTACAATGGATGATATAGACCTGCATGTTTATCATCAGGCAAACATCTTCTTGGCTAATCTGGAACGTAGAAAGCTGAAGATAGCCAAAGAAAAGTATTATTGCAATATTGAGAACGTAGGTAATACTGTATCTTCAACAATTCCCATTGGACTATGCTTGGCAATGGAAGATGGAAGTCTAAAGCCTGGCATGAAGGTGCTCTCAGTTGCACAAGGTTTGGGCTATACTTGGGGTGGTATGGTTCTTTTCTTCTAAATGATGAAAGTAGAAAGATTTGTCAATGAATTGATGACCTCGAACTGCTACATTGTGGCAGACGAGGCATCAAAGCATTGTATTTGTATAGATCCAGCTTCTGAAAAGTCTCTGCGTGAGATAGAATTTATTGAGAAGAATGGGCTAACGTTGGATTATATCATACTGACTCATGAGCATACAGACCATAATTGGGGCGTAAATTCGCTTAGGGAACATTTCTCAGACTGTAAGTTAATATGTTCGGAACTCTGTAATAAGTATGTAAAGAAAACGAATCGGGCCTATTTTCTTTTTTACTATGATGACCCTGATTATCGCTATGAGATAGCGCCTGCTGATATACTGATTCAAGAAGATGGCAGTTTGGACTGGAATGCTACTCAGATTGAATTTGTGATGACACCTGGGCATAGTTATGGCTCTATGTGTATTAAAATAGAAGGAATGCTATTTACTGGCGACACTATTATGCCATATAAGCCGTATTTCAATGGTAGAGATAGTAACGAAGATGATTGGAAAACTTCGATTGAAAGACTTGAGAACCGCTATAATATAGAAATTTTAGTCTATCCAGGGCATGGTGAGATAATAAAATTCATTGATTGGAAAACAAAATATAAAAATAAATGATACCTTTTTTAAGTCTTAAAGACGTAACAGCTCTTCATGGAGCTGAGATTAATGAGGCTGTTAGCCGTGTAGTAAATGGAGGTTGGTACCTCCAAGGAAAAGAGAATGAGAAGTTTGAAGAGAACTACTCTAAGTTTATAGGAACAAAGTATACCATTGGTTGTGCCAACGGTCTGGATGCTCTCATCTGGATTTTCCGTGCATATATTGAGATGGGCGTGATGCAGCCAGGTGATGAGGTGATTGTTCCTGCAAATACCTACATTGCAACCATTCTTGCAATTACTGAGAATGGATTAAAGCCTGTTCTTGTGGAGCCCAAACTCAATACGCTGGAGATAGATGATGACCTCATTGAGGCAGCTATCACTCCTAAGACCAAGGCTATTGCTATTGTACACCTTTATGGCCGTAATGCCTATACGGACAAGATTGGCGCACTTTGCAAGAAGTACAATTTGAAGTTGGTTGAGGATAATGCTCAGGCTCACGGCTGCAAGCATACTGATGGCCGTGTAACCGGTAGTATTGGTGATGCCGCTGGTCATAGCTTCTATCCTGGCAAGAACCTTGGTGCTCTGGGTGATGGTGGTGCTGTAACTACCAATGATCCTGAATTGGCTGCTGCAGTACGTGCTTTGGCCAATTATGGCTCACAGAAGAAGTATGTATTCAAATACACCGGCCGCAATAGCCGCTTGGATGAGATTCAGGCAGCAGTATTGGATGTGAAGTTGAAGTATCTGGTAGAAGATAATGCACATCGTAAAGAGGTGGCTCATTACTACTATGAGCATATCAATAATCCACTGATTACTTTGCCTGATTTGCTTCCTGATGAGCAGAATGCATACCATCTGTTCCCGATTCTGGTTGCAGAAGGAAAACGTGATGCTTTGCACGATTATCTGGAACAGAATGGAGTAGGCACTGTGTGCCATTATCCTATTGCTCCGCATAAACAGGAGTGCTATACCAAGGAGGCTTGGAATATACCTCAGTTAAGTTTGCCTATTACTGAAAAGATTGCAGATGAGGAGTTGAGTCTGCCCATTGGTCCTGCTATTTCTTTGGGAGAAGTAAAAGAAGTAATCAGGTTGATTAACATGTTTTAATCAGACTTATGTCTAAGAGTGATAGGTTAATTTTTTTGGTGTCGCTTGCCAATGATAAGGCTTTAAATGAACTTGACAGGCTGAATGGACATAAGACTTATGAATTCATTATGGGTTCTAAGTTTATCCCCACATTCTTTAAAAAAAGCCCGTGGTTGCAAAAATTGTATGTTTTTCTTATTGTAATTAGTTCTCCTCTTTGGAATCTTTGTTTTACATTCAGGGCATTAATTGATTGCATAAGACACACAAAAACATCATTTAAGGGAGAGAAATTGTTTTTACTGGCATCGCCAGCACTTCCAAAAGTTACTAATAATGCGGGAATTGAAGAAAGAGAAAATGATCGCTGGATAGAAATACCCTGGCTCCATTACAACGATATGAATGACAAACGATACATTTCAGTTTTTAACCTCATTTCTGTATGTGATGTGCTTAGCGCTTATGTAGATGCTGTATCGGTTGTTTTTTATCTTTATGGAGCCAAAGGTTATAGGTTCACTTTACCGTCATTGAAGGCTTACAGATGGTTTATATATAACAAAGCCGTTAGGGCAGTTCCTCTTGATGTTGAATTGTTTTTTTCGAACCATAAGAATTCGTTCGCTGTATTATTTGATAATTTACCGCATCATCATAAGACTTTAATTCAACATGGAACGGAAATAATAATGGAGAATCCCAATAATATTATTTTCCCGTTTTATCGATACGACGAGCACTATGGCTTTTGGTCTGAGAATCTTCCGTATAAATATAAACATCTATCATGTCAATACTGTTTTACTGAAAAGGAAAGAGTGGCGATGTCCATGTCGATAGTTAATTGTCTGCCAGAAACACATATAGTTGGGTATTCATTAAAGAACTTTAACGAAAATCTTGAAGGGCATAGAGCAATTTTGATAATTGGTTATTATTCTCTTTTTTTCGAAAGAGAGAAAAGGTTGCTTTCTATGCTGAGTAATTGTGGTATAAAAGTATATCTTAAGAATCATCCTATTTTTCCACCGAGTGTTTATGATGAGATTATAAATCAATACAGTTTCACGTTACTTAATGGTCCCAGGTTCCCAAAAGTTGATGTTGTTTTTACTTACAGTTCAACCTTGGCTCTTGAGTATGAAGATTTGGGAGCTAAGATCATTCTGTATGAAAAGATGGATGATGAAGAATTAAAACTTGAGGTAAAGAGAATAGTAGACGAAATAAAAAAATAATCTTTTTGGAATGTCAGGTGATAGAAACTCCTATGGTAATATATTGAAAGCAATTGGATTATTTGGTGGCGTAAAAGTCTTCCAGATTCTGGTAAATATTGTTAAGAATAAATTCGTAGCATTATTATTGGGCCCTACGGGTATGGGAATAGTGGGGATGTTAACGTCCACAACAAGTCTAATTAGCTCTTTTACAGGATTTGGCCTTGGAACAAGTACCGTGCGTGATATTTCAGCGTCTTACTCATCAGGGGATAGTAAGCAAATAGGGCGGACTGTTGCTATATTGCGCAAACTAGTATGGGCAACGGGTATATTAGGTGTTCTTGTTACGATAGCCCTGGCGGATTATTTGAGCCTATGGGCTTTTGGTAATGAGGACTATAGTACAGCATTTAGGATTCTGTCAGTTATCCTTCTTTTTGACCAGTTAACGGTGGGCCAAACTGCGCTGATGCAGGGGACATTTCATTACCGTTATATGGCCAAAGCTTCTTTGTATGGTAGCATTATTGGTTTAGTTATATCTATACCATTGTATTATAAATGGGGTGAGGACGCTATAGTTCCGGTAATTATCATAACTTCGCTTACAGCATTGCTTCTATCGATTGTTTATACGCGTAAAATTGATATTCAGAAGGAGAAGGTGACGTTTCATGATGTAATAACGGATGGAAGGACAATGATTGTTCTAGGAACCGTACTTGCTGCTACTACTGCTTTTAGGCTTGGAGGAACATATCTACAAAGAGCATTTATATCAAATTTTGGAAGTTTAGCAGATGTAGGTTTATATGCGGCGGGAAGTGCCATAGCCACTCAATACATAGATGTTATACTGGGTGCTATGAGTACAGACTATGCACCTAGACTTGCAGCAATTAGTCATGATGTTGATTCGTTTATAGAAACAATTAACCGCCAGATGAAACTGATGGTTACGATAACGATACCATTTATAGTATTGTTTATCATTTTTGCTCGTGAACTTATTATTCTATTGTATTCCAACGAATTTTTACCAATTGTGGTAATGATAGAATGGATGATGTTTTCGATGTTTTTGAGGGCAATTAGTTGGTGCTTGTCTTTTTCTTTTGTAGCGAAAGGTGAGTCAAAAGCATTCTTTTGGAACGAAACAGCCTGCACCATATATAGTTTAGCTTTTTCTATTGGAGGTTATTATTTTGCTGGATTCATAGGATTAGGCTTATCTTTCCTAATAACTTATGTAATTTACACGGTGCAAATGTATATTCTTGCGAGAGCAAAATTTGGATTTCGTTTTAGCAAAGACTGTTATGTTCTTATTGTACGTCAAGCGTTACTTTTGGTCGCCTCATTTATAATAATAGAACTAATAAAGCCTTCTATTTGGAGATATGTTGCAGGGTTAATTGTCCTTTTAGTTGTGACTTATGCATCTTTAAAAGAATTTGATAAAATGATACCAATTAAAGATATTATAGGAGGTTTTAAAGATAGATTATTCAAGAAGAGATAATGAAAAAGATAAACATTCTAATAATCGCGTATAAGCAACAGGAGCTCATTAAAAGAGCACTAGATTCAATTCTGTGCCAGAAAGAGTTTGGATTAAATAATATAATTGTGTGTGATGACCATTCTCCAGATAATACTTGGACTGTTTTGGAGAGGTATAAGGAAGAGTATCCTGATGTTGTCCAAATTTATCAGAACCCAAAGAATTTGGGGGTATATGGAAACTTTAATCAAGTGGTGAATCACAAAGGTGAGGCGGATATCTATTATATAATGGCTGGCGATGATGAATTAGGTAACGGTATCCTAGAACAAGTTCAGCATCTGGTTTTGAAAGAAAACGTGAATTGTAATGAGCCGGTAGGTCTATATTTCGATTGGAAATATGTAAAGCCCAATGGCGAAGAGCGAATAATGAGTAATAAATATGTTGCAAAAAACAATGACGCGTTTGGATTGAAGTTAAGAAACAGAATAAGCAACAGATCATGCTTTGTAACAAGGGGTTTAATGAAAGATTATAAACCTGTTGATTTGACCCTGGGTCTTTCTTTAGCTGAAACACTGGCTGATATGCAATACTCTATACTTGCAAAAAAGAATTACTATAACAATTTTGTGGGTTCAATTTATTATGCCGGCATTGGAATTTCAAAAAACATATTCTCGAAACAATACTACGAAGAGTCCGTCAATTCTCATATAATAATGTCTGAGATTTACCAATTAAAAGGTCGTGATCGGTTTTGGAATAAGTATTGTATTTTTCTTAATAGACTAGGTAGCGCCCCATCTATGTCAATTGCCCTCAAAACATTGTGGTTTTACTTATTGGGAGTCAAATATGGACCTGCGAGCAAGATCAAATCAGAAATGGCAGACCTTTATTTACTACTAAAAAGGAATTATAATGGCAATTAATTTGCGAACTTTGAGCCCTCTGTTGGCCGCGGTTTTATTATTTGTAGTTTTTGAGCCTTATTTTGTGTGGGGCTTAATGTCTAATAATATAATATTGGGGGCGGTAAATGCTCTTCTAGCGTTGTTGTTTTTTAAGAACAATACAATAAGGAAGGATCAACCATACTTCCTTTTTATAACCTTCGTTATGGTTATATATTGCCTTGCCACAGGGGTTTCATTCCTGGGTTTTATTAATATTGGCTTTGGCCTATTCCTCGCTTTTGGAAAAGAAGATTTTTCGAAAAAAACTTTTAGCATCTTCGTCAATCTATATTCTGGTATTATTTTGTTATCTTCATTAGTGTGGATAGGAGTTCTTATGGGAATCGTTAGCCCTATTGGATCAATATCCGCACAGAACGATTTAAAAACGTTCGATTATACTCTTTATCCATTAACTGTTCAAATGAACATGTGGCAGGCGTTTAGATTTTGTGGCCCTTTTGATGAGCCTGGAGTCGTTGGTACAACAAACATAATTTTGCTTTATATCATAGGAATGAAAGCAAAAGACTGGAAAACTTATGCTCTCATTCTCTCTGGGGCACTTTCATTATCACTATTTTTTTATGTTGGCGTTTTTTTGTTTCTGCTTATCAAGAACATCACAAAACTTCGTATCATACATCTTCTCTTTTTTGCCTTGTTTGTAATTGCTTTTTATAGTTTAACGAAAGATAATGAAATTTTTTCTGAGAGGATCTGGGACAGAGTTGAGTNNCGATGCGAACAAAATCTATAATAGTAAAAGATGGACATTAGATTGGTGGTTCGGGGATAGAAACTTTAAGGATCATTCATCCGCATTTGAAGGATCATCATCATACAAAGTCGTTATATTAAAATGTGGTATGATATGTTTCGCGATGTATGTTCTCTTTTTCCTATTATATGCTCACAAATACTGTAACAGACAAAAGTTTATACTTTTTTCGATCCTGTTTATAAGCACAATATTTCAACGACCATGGATGTTTGGTATAGGTTATCTCTTTTTATTCCCTTATTTCGCACGTTTTGATTATAATGAGGAGTATATAAATAAGAGACGGCCTGTATTAAAGCTGTCTCTTATACACATCTGACGCTGCNNAATGAGGAGTATATAAATAAGAGACGGCCTGTATTAAAGAGCTCAAAGGGAAGAGAGTTTTCAGAGACAAAACAGCCGGCAAAATTATTATAGGCATCTAATATGAATAATTACCCCAGGGTTTTAATTATATCTAACAATAGTATCTCGAAGTCCAGCAATACGGGCAGAACTATGGCTAATCTTTTTATCGGATGGCCTAAGGATAAATTGACTCAGTTTTGTGTCAGCACAACCGAGCCAGATTATGACGTGTGTGAGAATTATTATTTACTAACTGATAGGAGTGTCTTAGAAGGGTTTAAGCATTTTAAGAAAGGTAAGAGGTGCGATATTGAGGCCAATACGGGGACAGAAGGGAATACTATCATTGCTGGGAAAAAGGCTTCTAAAACACCTCTAAAGATGCTGGCTCGACAAATAGTCTGGAGCTTCAAAAGATGGGAGAGCAAAGAGTTTAAAGAGTGGGTAAATGGATTTAGTCCGGAGTTAGTCTTTGTATGGAACTCTGATGCTATGTTCATTTTGGATATAGCAACATCGATTTCAGAAGAAAGAAATATCCCTATCGTGATGTACAATACCGAGGGTTATTACTTCTTTGATAAGAGTATTTATGCTAAAGACCGGTGGTTTGGAGATGCCTTTTATGGTATCTTCCATTATTGCTATAAGCAGCATTTCAGAAGAATGATGAAGAGAGTAGTATTGTCAGTACATCTGAATTCTTTGCTGCGTGATGACTATTATAACGCCTTTGGAGGTAGGCATTTAGTTTTATATACAGGGAGTAATCTCCAGTTTGATTCATCTAATCTGTATTTGGGTAACCCTAAATTTAGTTATTTAGGGAATCTGGCATTCAATCGCCATGTTGCATTAATTGATATAGCAGAAACGCTGCAGTCAATCGACAAGGCATTTTTTCTCGATGTGTATGGACCGNNGTATGGACCGGCTCCTTCCACCAACGTAGAAGAAGAGTTAAGGGCAACAAAAGGTTTAGTATATCATGGAATGGCACCCTATGATGAGGTAGTTAAAGTGATGTATAACTCAACTATCTTGTTTCATGCTGAAACACAAGATGATGAATTGAAGTCATACCTACGTTATGGATTCTCGACCAAGATTGGAGACAGCATATCATCAGGTCATCCCTTTTTGATGTATTCTTCACCAGATATTGCCGGGGCAAAGTATGTAATAGAAACAGGAGCCGGTTGGTATGCAAAGGATAAGAAGGAACTCAAAAAAGCAATAATTAACATTCTGGATAATAAATACGAAAGAGAACGTGTCCTTGACATAGCAAGAGAGACGGCTCAGATGAACCATAATGCTCAAAAGAATTCTATTTTTATACAAAATGAATTGATAAACGTGGCCAATAGGAATAATTGATTTTTAAACATTACACTATATTACTATGCAGTTATTAGATTGTACTTTACGAGATGGCGGTTACTACACTGATTGGGACTTCAGTTCTGAGGTAGTGGATTCGTATATAGAATCAATGAATAAACTGCCGATTGACTATTTGGAATTAGGTTATAGGAATAATCCTGATAAAGAGTATCTTGGTAAATTTGGTTATTGCCCGGTTTCAGTGCTTGAAAACATTCGGAAGCACTCAACCAAGAAACTGGCAGTGATGCTTAATGAAAAGAGCACCAAGCCAGAAGACCTAAAACACCTGACAGAACCGATAAAGGGGGTGGTAGATATGATACGCCTCGCTGTAGATCCTAAGAACCTGAAACGAGCCATAGTACTCGCTAAAGCGGTCAAAGCACAAGGCTTTGAAGTGGCATTCAACATTATGTATATGTCAAAGTGGGGGGAGTATAAAGGTTTCTATGAACAATTACCCAGACAGAATGGAGTTGTGGATATTCTTAATATGGTGGATTCCTTTGGAGGTGTAATGCCCTATGAGGTTGATTCCATAGTCAAAACTCTTCGTGAAAAAGTTACCTGCAAGATTGGATTCCATGGCCATAATAACCTTCAAATGGGTCTTGCGAATACAATCAAAGCTATTGAAGTAGGTGTGGATTGCGTGGACGCTACCATCCTGGGAATGGGAAGAGGAGCTGGTAACCTGAATATGGAACTACTGCTAACCTATTTAAATAAAGAAGGTCTTGCGGTGGATTTCAATGTTCTTGGCGATGTGATTACCACCTTTACTCCTTTGTTGGAAAAATACCAGTGGGGAACGCAATTACCATATATGATTTCGGGCGCCAACTCTATCCCTCAAAAAGAAGTGATGTCGCTTGTTATGAACAGGGCGTACTCTTTTGACAGTATCGTCAGGGGGTTGCAGAACCGGAAAGAACATCTGAAGGACAATGCCAAATACCCCATCCTTGAGACTCCTAAATTTGATTGCGTCATCATTATAGGTGGCGGCAATACACCTGTTGAACACTTAGATAGTATTAAAGCATTCATCAGAAATAAGGACTCTGTTGCGCTTGTATTTGCTACGGCCAGACACGCCGGTTTGTTCCTTGATGTAGAAGTGCCGCAATATTATTGCTTGGTGGGGCGTGAGGCAAAACGCTTGAAGAATAATGTCAGTGCAGCGAAATTTAGGGGAACGTGCGTCTTGCCTCCTTATCCCCGAAAACTTGGAACGGATGTTCCTGAGTATGCAGAAACAGCAACGTATGAGGTGGAATCAATAAGTTTTGCGCAAGGGTTTGAAGACTCGTGTACAGCACTTGCCATCCAGGTGGCGTTGGATCTTTGTGATAAGGATATCTATGTGATAGGTTACGATGGATATCCTGGCAGTGTTCTCTCTGAAAAGGAGGTTACACTGAGTAATGAGACAAAAACACTGTTTAAGGATTATGAGAAGGTGGCTGGTAAAAAGATGAAATCGCTTACACCCTCTATTTATCCTGAGCTGAACGTTGAATCTATTTATCAATTCATATANNGACATTCTTCCTGCCCACGAGAAAAGGAAGCGAGCGGGTAAAGAATAAGAATACCAAGCCCTTTGCAGGAATAGAGGGCGGTCTGATGGAGAATAAAATTAAACAGCTTGTGGAAACCAAGTTGCTTGATGAGATTATACTCTCCACCAATGATGAAGTCTGCATGGAGATAGCAGAAAAGTATGCAAAAAGGGACTGTAGGGTAAAGATTATACCTCGTCCTGACGAGCTATGTCTTAGCAGTACGAACCTACAGGACTTGATTTGCTATGTGCCGACTATCACTGATGCAGACCATATATTATGGGGACATGTGACCACCCCTCTTGCTGGAGCGGATCAGTATGATGCAGGCATTAAACTGTATTTAGACAATCTGGCAAATGGTTATGATTCCCTAGTTGGTGTGACAGAGCTGAAAAACTTCCTGCTTAACAAGGAAGGCCGTTTGGTGAATAACACAACAAACATTCCTTGGCCTCGCACACAAGACCTTGAGCCGCTGTATTCGGTAAACCACACAATGTTTATGGCCAAGAGGGAAGTGTATGTAGAGCAAAAGAACCGTCTGGGCAAGAAGATTCTGTTGCATGTCATGGATGAGTTGCATTCATTCGACATAGACTGGCCTGATGATTTTGTGATAGCAGAAATCATGTATAAGAACCTATACGGGAACAAATAGTATGGCGAAAGTTGTATCCTTTGGAGAGATAATGGTGCGCTTGGGTGCGCCAGATTATTTGAAACTAATACAAGCTGACAAGTTTGATGTTAGTTATGCTGGTGCAGAGGCCAATGTGGCGGTTTCTCTGGCCAACTATGGTTTAGAAACCGATTATATCACCTGTTTGCCGGATAATCCTATTGCAGAACGTTGCATCATGGATTTGCGTGGGCACAAAGTGGGTGTTGACCATATTCAGAGAACTGGAAAGAGAATGGGTATCCTCTATCTGGAAACAGGTAGCAATGCCCGTCCTTCAAAGGTTTACTATGATCGTGAAGACAGTGCTATTGCGACAGTCACACCAGCTTCAATTGATTGGAATGAGATACTGAAAGATGCCAATTGGTTCCATTGGACCGGTATTACTCCAGCACTTTCTGCTAATGCTGCGGCAGAATGTTTGAAAGCTATCAAAACAGCCAATGAACTTGGTGTTACTGTTAGTTGTGACATTAACTATAGAGGCAACTTGTGGAAGTATGGCAAGTCAGCTGCGGAAGTGATGCCGGAAATGGTGGCTGGAGCCGACATTATTCTTGGTAATGAAGAGGATTGCGAGAAGGTCTTTGGTATTAAACCTAAAGATTTTGATGCAGCCAAGACTAACGGTAAAGTTGATCAAAGTAGTTTCTTAAGTGTTTGTCAGCAAATGATGGAGCATTTCCCAAGATGCAAGAAGATGGTAGTAACGCTCCGTGGTGCCATCAATGCCAACCATAACACATGGGGTGGTGTCCTTTTCAATGGTAAAGAACTGATTGAAAGCCGTCGTTATGATATAACTGACATTGTTGATAGAGTAGGCGGTGGTGATTCATTTATGGGTGGACTCATTTTTGGATTGCTTCATTATAAGGACGACCGCAAGGCATTGGAGTTTGCTACAGCTGCCAGTTGTTTGAAACATACCCTTAAGGGGGATTATAACTGGGTAACAGTAGAAGAGGTCGAGAACTTAATGAACGGAGATGTTAGTGGTAGAGTTAAAAGATAATTAATTTAAAATTAAAAGAATATGAAAACGTATTTAGTAACAGGAGCAGCTGGTTTCATTGGCTCCTTTATTGCAAAAAAACTTTTAGAAAGTGGTCATAAAGTGGTAACCATAGACAACCTTCGTACAGGTAAGAAAGAAGTGATACCTGAGGGATGCGTGTTTATTGAAGGGAATGATTATGACCTTGATGTTATTAAACAATTGGAACAATATGACTTTGATGCCATTGTTCATATTGCTGGTCAGAGCTCTGGAGCCATTTCATTTGATGACCCCATGTACGACCTTAATTCAAATGTGACTTCTACGTTGCTCCTTCTAGACTTTGCAGTAAAGCATTCAATTAAGAGTTTTGTGTTTGCTAGCTCAATGGCAGCATATGGTGATATTCCCGAAGAGGATTTACCTGTGAAGGAAACAGCCATGTCAACCCCGAAATCATTCTATGGTGTTGGTAAGATGGCAAGCGAAAACTATATGAGGATTTACAGTAATCAGTTTGGTATTAAGTGTACTGCACTGAGATTCTTCAATGTGTTCGGCGCCGGTCAGAATCTTGATAACCTCCGTCAGGGCATGGCAAGTATTTTCTTGGCTCTTGCTCTCAATGACCATCATATCAAGGTAATGGGCTCTCTTGACCGTTATCGTGACCAGATTTATGTTGATGATGTCGTTGATGCTGTCATCAAATGTATTGACAGAAAGAAGGGCGACCTATATGAGATGTATAATGTTTGCAATACCCGAAAGGTTTATGTGAGAGATGTTATCGATTATATAGAGACACACCTGCCATTCCCTGTAACACACGAGTACATAGGCGAGACGCCTGGTGATCAGATGGGTATTTATGGAGATAATACAAAACTCAAGAAAGATTTGGATTGGGATACTACCACTACTTTTGAAGAGGGAATGCAAAAGATGATTGATTGGGCCAAGGAGGTCAGAAATATCAAATAATATGAAATATTTGTTTTTTGATACCACTTGGAGCCAGCTTCTTCGAGTTGGTAATCTGGTTTCAAAACATATGAAGGAGTCCGCGGAGATTCAAACGTATGGACTCGTATTTGAGACTTCAGGAAAGAAATTTGATCCATCAAAGGATGTACAGTCATTTGATGACTACCTTGTCACAACAAAGATAAGTGAGGTAGAAAAGTACATTAACAAGATTAGGCCAGAAGTGGTGGTGTTCGCGCAGAACACCACCCCAGACCTTGGTGCCATCTACTTCTCACAACAGATTGGTGCCAAAGTGGTTATGATGCAACATTCTTTGCTTTATGATGGTGCGACCCTGAATAATGTGAGGATAGGTGAGATTTTGGCCGCCCTAAAAATGACGACCAAAACCATCAGTTATTTTAATATTANNAATTACTTCAATCCACCTCTTCGTGGAGAATGCGCCTTTGTTATCGGTTCTCACTGGGTAGATTATTATCATGATAATTATGGTTATAATAAAGATAGCATATATATCATGGGTAATCATGATCTGGATGACTTAGTTGAGAAGCCTATAGAGAAAGCTATCTGCTATATTCCTAGTGTTCATGTGGAGGATGGAAAAGTTCAGAGGGGAGTGTTTGATGATTATCTTAAGTGTCTCAAGGCTGCAATTCCTGATGGGGTAAAGATGTATATTAAGTTGCACCCTCGCAGCAATAAACAGATATATGTTGATACTCTTGGAGAGGAAAATGTTATTTATCTGACTGGTAAGGACATGCCTTACGTTGACACCTATATTGGACATAACTCCTCGCTTCTGTCCAAAGCACTTCAGATTTCCGGGAAGTTGATTCTCTGGGGGTTCAAAGAAGAGAAAGACCTGTTCTTTAAAGATTTTGCGTACGCTGTTTGCCACGACGGTGAAAGCCTTAAGAAAGCTGTTTCAGAAGCTTTGGGAGAAGAAGGAACTGGTAAGAAGAGCGATATTGAGAAATTCTCATGCAGGAACCCAGAAGGTGCATTTAAGTATTGTGGAAGGAAGTTGCTGGAATTGTATAATGTAAAGTAGTTTGTTGATTTAGTTTATACTATGAACATGAAACTTAGAAATATTCCTTTCTCTCCGCCTGATATGACGGAGGCAGAGGCAAAAGAAGTACGTGAAGCTATTCTCTCTGGTTGGATTACTACTGGTCCCAGAACAAAGAAACTGGAGGCACAGATTTCAGAATATGTGCATACGGAGAAAACCGTATGCTTGAATTCAGCTACGGCTGCTTTGGAAATGGTACTCCATCTGCTGGATCTGAAACCGGAGGATGAGGTGATTGTGCCGGCATATACATATACTGCCACTGCATCTGTAACCCAGCATGTGGGCTGCAAACTGGTGATGGTGGATAGCCAGAAGGACAATGTGGAGATGGATTATGACAAGCTGGCTGAAGCTATTACTGAACACACTAAAGTGATTTGCCCTGTTGATTTGGGTGGTATTGTAGCCAACTATGAGAGGGTCTTTGAGATTGTGAAGCAGAAGAAGAATATGTTCAAACCTTCAAATGCTTTGCAGGCTAAGATAGGGAGCATTGCTATTTCTGCTGATTGTGCCCACTCTTTTGGTGCCAACCAGAAAGGTAAGATGGCAGGAGAGATTGCTGACTTCTCTTCATTCAGCTTCCATGCGGTGAAGAACTTTACTACAGCAGAAGGTGGTGCACTGACATGGAACCTGCCATTTGGCAATGAACAAGTTCCAGTTTCAGGTTCCAAGATTCAGGTTTCAGGTTTGGACTATATGCCAACTGTTCCTAAGAATGAAGGTGAGACCTGGAATGAGATGCTTTACCGTTTGTCCCAGTTGTTCTCCCTGCATGGACAGAACAAGGATGCATTGGCAAAGACCAAACTGGGTGCTTGGGAGTATGACATTATAGGCCCTTGGTATAAGTGCAACATGACTGACATTATGGCTGCCATTGGCTTGGTTCAGATGGAGCGTTATAAAGGAATTCTTGAAAGGCGTTATGAGATAGTCAATCGCTATAACAAGGCGATAGATGACCTTAACGCTAACCTTGACGTAAACCATAAGGTGGTATACTTAAACCATATGGGTGATGACCACTGTTCATCTCACCATCTCTATTTAGTTAGACTTGAGGGCAGAACTCGTGAGGAAGCCAATAATGTGATAGAACAAATGGCAGAAAGGGGTATAGCATGTAATGTGCATTACAAACCTCTGCCCATGATGACAGCATACAAGGCTCTTGGTTTTGATATCAAAGACTATCCTAATGCTTATCATTTGTTTGAGAACGAAGTATCTCTTCCGCTACATACCAAACTCTCTGACGAGGATATAGAATATGTAACCTCCAACTTTGTTGAAATAGTAAAGAATTTGTGAAGCGTTTATTTGACATTATAGCAAGTGGGTTGGGACTTATTGTTTTAAGCCCAATTTTCCTTATACTTGCTATCTGGATTAAGCTGGATAGCAAAGGGCCGGTATTCTATCGTCAGGTACGTGTAGGACGTTACAATAAAGACTTTCGTATCTTTAAGTTTCGCTCTATGCGTGTAGGTGCTGATAAGGGAAGTCTTGTAACTATTGGTGGACATGACCCTCGTATTACACGGAGTGGATACTTCATCCGAAAGTTTAAATTTGATGAACTGCCACAGCTGATTAATGTTTTCATAGGTGATATGTCGCTGGTTGGCCCTCGCCCAGAGGTTCGTCACTATGTGGATTACTGGACACCGGAACAGATGCATGTGCTTGATGTAAGGCCAGGTATTACTGACCCAGCGTCCATTAAGTTTAGGAACGAGAACGAACTGATGGAAAAAGCAGAAGATCCGGAAAAATACTACATTGAGGTTATCATGCAGGAGAAGATTAAACTGTATTTGGAGTATGTGGAGAAGCATAGTTTCTTCTATGATATTGGTTTAATCTTCAAAACATTTTGGGTGATTATCAAGGAGAGATAATAGGTGAGAAAGGATAGTACCATTGAAGCGTTCTTTGCATTATTGCGTGCAGGACTTTGGGAGCAAAACTGCGAACTCGCGTCCTATGAACCTATTGACTTTAAGGTTGTATATAGGATTGCGGAAGAGCAGTCTGTAATTGGGCTGATAGCTGCAGGACTGGATCATGTTGTAGACATAAAAGTACCGAAGGATATTGCACTCGAGTTCGCTGGGGCGGCCTTGCAGTTAGAGCAGAGCAATTCTGCAATGAATAAGTATGTTGCTCATCTTATAGGTTGTATGAGGGGCCGCGGCATTTATACATTGCTATTGAAAGGACAAGGCATAGCAAAGAGTTACGAACGCCCATTATGGCGAGCTTGCGGAGATATTGATTTGTTTCTGAGCAACAAAAATTATATAAAGGCTAAGGAGTATATTGGGCCGCTGGCATCTTCTATTGAACCAGAAGGGATATATAATAAACACCTTGGTGTTGTTATAGATGGGTGGAATGTTGAGCTTCATGGTAATCTTAAGGGCGGTATTTCTAGTAGAATTGACAAAGAACTAGACGATATTTACACTGATACATTTAATAATGGTGCTGTTAGTTCGTGCGAGATAGCAGGAACGCGAGTGTTCCTGCTAAGTAAAGAAAATGATGTTATATATGTTTTTACTCATTTTCTACAGCACTTTTATAGAGGAGGTATAGGACTCCGCCAAATATGCGATTGGTGTAGATTAATATGGGTGTATAGAGATTCATTGAGGGTTCATGTTATTGAAAATCGACTTCGAAAGATGGGGTTGGTTAGCGAATGGAAAGCCTTCGGAGCTCTAGCGGTTGATTATTTGGGGATGGACAGTACTTATATACCTCTTTATTCGGTTGATAGAAAGTGGAGCAGAAAAGCTAATAGAATATGCCAGTTTATACTTGAGGTTGGGAATTTTGGGCATAATAGGGATATGAGTTACTTTGGTAGCAAGCCCTACGTTGTAAGGAAAACTATATCTCTTGGTAGGAGAATGAGTGATTTGTTTAGACATGCACGAATATTCCCATTGGATTCTATACGTTTTTTTCCAAGAATACTTTATAATGGATTAATGTCAGCTGCAAATGGAGAATAAGCTATCTATTGTTTCACGATTGCTTGAGTTTATGGAATTTGAGGCACGTTCGTGTTCTATGGATTATGGATGTGTTACTCCCTTATATGTTTATCGTATGTGGGGTGGAACTGTGGCTATTGTAGATATTGAGGCAGGATTAAAGGAGATTCATAATGGTTGTAGATAAAAAGATTCTGGATGATTTGACATTGCAGGCCAAGTCCTCGCCGAGGTTGCGTATGAATTATGATTTACGTAATTCATCTGAGGATAAGTCTCAGAGGATGCTTAATGCTTTGGAGCCTGGAACTGTGATGCCTATACATAGACATAAGGGCTCAAGTGAGACTTGCATTTGCATCCGTGGGCATTTCGAGGAATACTTCTATGATGAGAAAGGTAATCTGACGGATACCATTGATATGGTTCCTGGTGGAGTCGTGCTGAATATTGAGAAAGGGCAGTGGCATAGCTTGAAGTGTCTGGAGAGCGGAACGGTGCTGTTTGAGGCGAAGGATGGACCGTATCATCCGTTGGAAGAGGATGAAGTATGGAACGGGTGAAAAAAATATTGAAAGGTGTCTGGCAGTTTTGTTCATATCTTTTTTGGCCGCAATGGGGGAGAAAGCGATGTAAGAAGTAAGATGTATGATGGAAGATGTGAGACAGTAATATGATGAAATATTTTTTTACGCTATTATGCGTTGCCATGTGCCATCTGACTGTTATGGCACAAGAGGAGAGTCAGGCGGATTCGAGTGCAGTAGTCACGAATTCGTTCTGGGATAACTGGTACGGACAGTTGGGTGTGGATATGAATTTACTGTTTCCTTCGGGTCATAGTGCAAAAGATGTCTTTCCAAATGGCAAGTGTTTTGGCGTGAATGTTGCTGTCGGGAAATGGTTCACACCTGAATTCGGAGGCCGGTTCAAAGTGGTTTGGAACAATGGTATCCTGTCTAACGACTACAATACATGGCTGCAGCCATACGGTGTTCCTGGTGAGAATCATCGGAAAGGGGGCTTCCTAAACTTTATATGGGATGTGCAGATGAATATGCATAATCTGTTGGGAACCTATAATCCAAATAGGAAATGGGATTTGATAGTTGCTCCCCGTGCTGGGGGATGGTGGGATATTGGAACCAGTAAAGGCTGCCCCGTTTTAGGTGTCGGTATTATTAATACTTATCGCTTAAGTAATAAGTGGAGTCTATATGTGGATGCCGGGTATCAGTTTGTGGCTAGCATCAATGGTGTCGCTTCAGGAACAGATCATGGGGGCAATAGTTTTGCGGAAATCAATGTTGGTGTACAATACGACTTAAGAAAGAAATCGAGCGATGGGAAATGGAAGAAAATCAGTGAAGTAAGGGAGGACGAAGATGGTGTCGCCTTAAACCACTTTTGGGATAACTGGTTTGTACAGGCTGGTCTCGGTATGTCACTACAAAATCCTTACGGAACGAATTTTGCCAATGTATTCCCTAATGGAAGTACGTTCGGCATAAATCTTGGACTCGGTAAATGGTTCTCTCCGGAGGCAGGCGTTAGAGGTGGAGTCAATTGGCAAAATGGTATTATCCCTAATAAGCAGGCTCATTATCTGGATTCTGAGGATGGTACAATGCTGAATTATAAAAAGCATGGTTTTATTTCTCTATATGCTGATTTGTTCTTGAATCTTCATAATATCATTGGGGGCTATGACAAGAATCGGGTATGGAATGCCATTGTGTACCCAAGGATGGGACTTGCGGAGAATTTTTCTTCAACTTACTCGGAATGCCCAATACTCGGAATTGGAACAGAACACACATTTAAAATCAATGACCGGATGAAACTGTATGCTGATGCCTCCTATCAGGCGACTACAGGTGGATTCTTGGATGCAAGATTTTCTGGAAGTGAAAATCAAGGACTATCGCATAGCGGTTGGTTTGATTTCAATATCGGTGTGCAGTACGACCTTGGTCAGGTCGTTGGATGGCATAAGCCAGAAGAGAAAAGGGGTAACGCTTCAGAGTTCATGGTTCAGGATAGCCATAACTGGCCTCGTTTCATTGTGAATACAGGCGCCTCGGTGGCCGTGGCGTTTGGCGCAAAGACGGCGCTGAAGGCGATGATTAAAGAGGAACGGCCAGACCATTCGGATAACAAGTCGTTCCCGTCGGGACATGCTGCTATGGCCTTTGCTGCAGCAAGGTCGATAGATAAGGAGTTCCGTAAGGACTGTATCTGGATTCCGATAGCAGGGTATGCAGCAGCAACTGCAGTTGGTATCGAACGCATTGCCAATAAACACCATCATTGGTATGATGTGGTAGCTGGTGCGGCAGTAGGCTATGGTGCAGCGGAACTGACGTGGTGGCTTTCGGACCTGTGCTTTGGCAAGGGCAGCAACGTTGCCGTAGGCTCATCAGGAAACAGCGTGGATGTAGCAGTAAGGTGGTGAAGATGATAAAATTGCTCAAAGCCATCTGGCAATTCTGCTGCTATTTGTTTGTACCCCAGTGGGGTAGGAAACACGAAAAACGATATGACAACTAATACCCATAGGACAATGGTATACGGCTCATGCATTGGACTCAGGATCCGTCATCATGAAAGTGAAAGACGGCCACTACAAACCACTGACAGATGTAGACATCTTGAAATGACGACAGTATGGCTATAAAACCGAGCAAAGGCTTCTGCGATAAAGGGTTGCAGAAGCCTTTGTTCATTTATATGATACAATAAAACCCGTTGTTGTTCCGTTTTAATAAAGAAAAACAATGGAAACAATAACGATGCGTCACAATGTTCCAGGGTCCGCTCCTGGAATTCTTTTTCACCTGTTCTCATTCTTTTCTGGCAAGAAGACGGAGAGACTATATCCTCGGTTCTTGAGGTTTATCGATGAGGCCCATCGTGATGGGGTGATAGGGGATGGGCGGTATGCTGTTGCTCTTGGTAAGGCTGATAAGCTACGGAGGTTCCTCACGATTATTGGACAGAAGTCAATGGCGGTTGGGGCGTTTAACACCGAAAAGGTATTGGAGTTCAGACAGTTCATCTACGATGAGTATAAATACGTACTCCTCTACCCCGACCTTTATCCGCAAGGCTCAGGACATCACTGGCCTAAGAAACGCTTGCGAGATACAACGGTTGTTCATGACTTGAAGTTATTACAGGCATTCTTTGCAGAGTTAGAAAATTCAGACGAGATACGTCGCTCTCCATTCAGGAAACTATCCATGGAGAAGCGACGTATTATCATGCATACGATGTACGATGCGCCTGTATTTCTGAGGGCAGACGAGTTGAAGGTGGTGATGGCAACCGATGTGCCATCGGATCTGCAATGGACGAAAGATTTGTTCGTGCTGAATTGTGCGATTGGATGCAGGATTGGTGACCTTCTGCGGTTGACAATGGACAAGATCTCAGTTAGTGAAGACGGGATACCGTATGTGCACTATATACCAGCGAAGACTGCACGTATGCAAACCACCAATGAGGAAGTGATGACTCCTTTGATAGAACCAGCATTGGAAATAGTTAAAAGGACACAGTTGAAATTGATGGAGGGTAATCTGAAATATGGTAAGGAACGTTATAACAAAGCCCTGCGCCAGTTGCTGCGATATTGCGGAATCACGCGTAGTGTAAGTTTATATAGCCCTGAGACGGGCGATAACATCTACAAACCACTATATGAGGTCGCCACTTCAAAGCTTGCGCGTAAGACACATATCGATTTGCTGAATAAGGTACAAATCAACTACTATGCCGCTGGTTTGCACCGAAAAGGCTCTGATGCGGTGTTCAGATATACCAACCTGGAACTGGGGGATAGATATGAGTTGATTAAGGCTGCGTTTAAGTGAGAGGAGAGGCATGCTCGCATGAACTATCCCGAAGTGACGGAGCAGCGAGCGGAGAGCCGCGCTTGCACGAGCTTTCCCGAGTCGTGACGGAACTCGATGAAATCAACGGGAGCAGTCTCGAACATAGTTCAAGGCTGCGTTTGGGGTACAAAAATGACAAAAGGCTGATGCATCAAGATTGCATCAGCCTTTTGTCGTTATTGTCGTTTACTTTTCATCACCTTAAATTCATGAATCCTTGTTTCCTTAATTCCGAGAGTCCTTTCTCGATCTCTTCCATCGAGTACTGACCTCCCAACATTCTATATACATACTCCGGTGTCACACACCCAAAATCCATGGAGCACGAGCGAGCCTCTACCTCAAGGAACTGTTTAAGCCTTTGTATTAAATTCATTTCTCCCATACTAATTTCATCTTTACCACCTCACTGCCACATCCACCGTATTTCCGCTACTGCCTACAGCAACATTACTTCCCTTTCCGAAGCATAGGTCCGAAAGCCACCAGGTCAGCTCTGTGGCACCATAGCCAACGGCTGCACCTGCCACCACGTCATACCAATGATGGTGCTTGTTGGCAATGCGCTCTATACCCACTGCTGTAGCAGCAGCATAGCCTGCTATGGGAATCCAAATACAATCTTTCCGGAACTCTTTATCTATCGACCTTGCTGCAGCAAATGCCATTGATGCATGTCCCGATGGGAACGACTTGTTGTCCGAATGGTCAGGCCTCTCCTCTTTGATCATCGCCTTCAGGGCCGTCTTTGCGCCAAAGGCTACAACCACCGAGGCGCCTGTATTCACAATAAACCTCGGCCAGTTATGCCCCCCTTCCCATTGTGATGGTCTGCGTTTCTCGTTCGGTTTCTCCCACCAATTCTTCCCAAACTCATATTGTACACCAACATTCAGATCGAACCAGCCATTACTATTTAAGCTGGTTTCGCCTGTGTAGAATTTTTTATCCAAAAATCCACTGGTGGTCACCTGATAGGCCAAGTCTCCAAAGACTTTAAATCGATCATTGATTTTATACGTTTGTTCAACACCAACGCCCAACAACGGACATTCTTTGTTTTCAGAAGCGAAGTTAATGCCTAAGCCCATACGCGGATAAATGATGGTATTCCATTTCCTTTGTGCATCATATCCAGCAATAGCATTGTGTAGATTGAAGAACATATCCGCATACAACGACACGAAACTATGCTTGCTAGGATCACCCTCTGAATCTTCCCTTGGCTGAAGATAGGTCGCATGATGATTAATCAAGAGACCATTCTGCCAATTCACTCCTACACGAACACCCGCCTCTGGCGTAAACCACTTGCCGAATCCGATGTTAACACCAAACGTACTGCCATTAGGAAACACATTTGAGAAATTCGTACCATAGGGATTGATTAGCGACATGCCAAGTCCCACCTGAGCAAACCAGTTGTCCCAAAAGGAGTTTACGACAACGGACTGTTGATTTGGAGTACTTTGGGCCGATGCATTCCGGAATGTATTCTTTTTCGACAAATCCGTTTCTATACCGATGGCAATCTCTGCAAAACCATTACTACCATGTCCATTTCCGGAATATACATCGTTGATACTGGCTGTAAAATTATAGCTCAGATCTGCAAACAAACGCCATCGGTCACTCAGACGATAAGTGGTCACGAAAGCACCTCCCAATATCGGGCATCCTTTTCCCGAACCGATATCCAAATAGCCACCCACACGTGGCGACACAATAATATTCCATTTCTTATCTGGCCGATATGTACCTAACAGATTATGCATATTCAACTGGATATCACCGATAAAAGTCATAAATCCACCCTTTCGATGATTTTCTCCCGGCACACCATAAGGCTTTAGCCATGTGTTATAATCATTTTTAAAGATACCATTATTCCATGTCACCTTAAAACGACCACCGAACTCCGGGGAAAACCATTTTCCTACTGCAACATTCACTCCGAAAGACTTTCCATTGGGGAAAACATCCTTTACATTCTGTCCTTCTGGAAATAACAGGTTCATATCCACACCTATCTGTCCGTACCAGTTGTCCCAAAATGAATTCGTGACAACGGCATTTGAATCAACAGGTATCTCCTCTTGTGCATTAACAGTCAGATTGCATGAAGCGATCCATATAAACAAAAAAACAATAGATCTCATTATTTATAATTTGTTACTTTAGAACATCGCAGTCCTGAATTGGCTCATACTTGCCATCTTTCATTTCCAGAATTACAGAACCAGATTCAAGGGCACGTACAGTATGCCACTGCCCAGCAGGGATATTCAAAGCCACGACAGGACCGGTTGGTGAGAGTTCTATGCGCTCAGTGCATATTCTCTCCAGGTCATCGTAATATTCCCATACAAGCTTACCTCTCAGACAAACGACAGTCTCAGATGTGTGCCTATGTCTGTGGATTGGTAGCGGTGAGCCGGGTTCTATAGCATTCAGCATCCGCTGACTCTGGTCATCCGCACTATTCCGCAGATCTAGATTCATCCTCAATCTAGGACTAGCCTTTGCCTGTTCCGTTAATTGGTCCAATATAGCCTGAGTAATTTTCATAGTTCTCTAATTCTCCAATTCTTGATTACTTTTTCAGTGATGCCAGATACTCCTCATGCAGATGGTAATTCTTCTTCATAAACAGCACATAGGCTGCCACCAGCACCAGACCGGCAACTATCAGGTAGATCCAATGCGCCAAGATGGTATTCGGGCAAAGATAGATGAACCCTAACGATATCACCAGCTGCATTCCCATATACAGCAACGAAACCACCACATGACTCATCCCAAGTTCATTCGCCATCAGCTGATACGCATGCTTGCGATGGGCTTGGCCCAAGTTCTCATGTAGCATGATACGATGGATAATCGTCAGGCATCCGTCCACGGCATATACCAGGAAAAACACCAGCCACGTGATATCCACTGTTTGAACAATCTGGCAGCCTGTCAGGAAGAGCAGAATAAATGCTATTCCGACGCTCCCAACATCCCCGGCAAAGCACTTCGCCTTACCTCTCGGGCGGAAATTAAAGATGCTGAAGACCAATACTGATAAGATGGTCACTACGATGAGGCTCTCACTAACAAATTGTTCTCTCTGATTCAAGAGCAGCAAAGGAATCAGAATAGCCAGTGAATACCCAGCTGTAATACCATTGATGCCATCCATGAAATTGTATATGTTCGTGGCTCCGACACAAACGATAAGTGCCAGGATCACTGCCCACCAAAGGCCCCAATGAACAATATCCAATTGCCAGAACATCAACGCCATTGCCGCAAATTGAACCACAAGCCTGAGACTATCCGGCAAAGAATGGATGTCATCCACGAAACTCACGCCAGCAATCAGCGTTACTCCTGCCATTAATGCCCAATGGTTCCCGACCATGAACCATTCACCTTGAACCATTAACCCAAGGTACCATACCCAAAGCCCTATGAGAAAAATAATTCCACCGCCACGAAGAACAATCGATGAATGCGAAGAGCGTTCATTCGGTTTGTCAATGATGTTACACTTATCTGCAATCTTAAAATACACCAATTCTGCAGCAAGAAGCAGCACTGCGATGATAATAGATGTCAGCCACATAATCTTTCTATTTTTTAGAGTCCTATTTCTAACTCATCAGTAGTATTATATATTCTTCAGCCTCCTAATAACATTACTTACAGGTGCCATTATTGCCTCTTCTGGAAACAGCCAAAATAGCTTCGCATTTCTTATCAATATCGAGAATGTAGTACTCTTCGTCATCAATCGTTTTGCGAATCTCTCATCACTATGTCCAAAATTACCGCCTGCCATTATTTCTTGTAATAGTAATTTTCCTCTTCTCTCGTCAGCCTCGCAAACCATTCTTTTTTCATCTAACAAGAATACATTTCCTAAAACCCACATAACGGCTTTTGCAAATTTCAGTATACCAAGTTCATGAAAAACAGATTTATAATCCTTCCCTGTTTGCATTTCATTCGACATCAGAACATAGTAATAATCCATCAAATGTCTCAGTCCAAGTCCTTCAGAGAAGAAATGTTTCATCATATGAGCCATCTGATATGATACATTAAACTCTACCGTCGGTATGTGTACAGTTCCTGCTTTATCCGGCAAGTTCACATTATGCTGGAATTGTGCATCTTTCTGACCCATAAAAAATGAATCCAGACATTTATCATATCTCACAGACACAGCAGACACTGGTCTGAAATGGACCTCTACTTCTACATCATCAAATATGGGGTATTGCGCATGATGTTCTATTACCTTGGCTTCTGGAAATTGTTCCCAAACGAAATCCGCCACATCCTCTTTTGAAGCATCAACCCATATGTCAATATCCCCCGGCATTCTGGATAATGGACGAGGATACATCAGCGCATTGCCCTGTCCTTTCAGAATGCAAGTTCTCCAGCCTTCATTAGATAATTTCTTTGTTATCTCCGCACACCTTTGGTTTACAATTTTATTTTGATTCTTAATCTGCTCTGAAATACCGATCCACTCAAATAATAATTCTTTGGGAGGATTAATCCCACTATTACCAAGACTATCTAGAGCAGCAAATGTGAATCCTACTACAGTTTGTTTCTGGGATACAGCGAATAATTCCATCCACTCCCCCTTTGAAGGATTACTACTCAAAGAGGAACGATGCCCTAGTGCCACCTGGAGAAGTTCGAAGAACAATTGCATTCTTAAATCTTATAGTTCCCCAACACATCTAGAGGTTCCCAGCCAAGCTCTTTCCTCGCTTTCTCATTGCTGAAAGTAAGAGACTTCGTCATCTTCTCCAGTTTATAGCTATTAATGGGTGCCTTATTCCCTAGCAAATCACCAACTTTAGCCATACACCATGCCATCCAATAAGGAATATTAATAGGCTTTCTTTTTCCTAACTGATTTGCTATGGAAATAGAAATCTCTCCAAAAGAAGGTTGTCTGGTATCACACACATTATACACACCACCTTTTTCCTTAAGTAGTGGAAGCAAGTGAGCAATATCCTCTGCCATCAGTATGCTCTTCACCACCTTGCCACCAGCAATGTTCATATAGAAGCCTTTCTTGATGCCATTTACCATTGCCCCAAGATTTCCAGGAGCATTCTTACCAGCAAGGAGAGAAGGCCTTAAGATACCCGATGTAACATTATTCTTTGTGCACCATTCTGTCAGGTACTTTTCAGCCATGATTTTGCTCTCTGCATACGGGCTATCTCCTTCCAATGGATGATCCTCTGTAATCAGTTCTCCATACTCACATCCGTATACCGCAACCGTACTAATGAAAACAAGAGTTTTAGGAATACCAGCATTCTCGAGAGCCTTACATAAGTTCACTGTTCCTTGATAATTCACATCGTAAAACGCCTGCTTCTCTGCATCAGTTTTGGGCACCACATGTGCTTTACCGCAGGCATGAAGAACAACATCAAATCGCTCAGGCAATACTGGCACTTCTTTAGCCAGATTTGCTTTAATCATATCATCAGGCGTGATACCGCATGTCGTAACCTCATATTTTTGAGTTAGTATAGGCATCACATTCATACCAAGAAAACCGGTACCACCAGTAAATAATAGCTTCTCCATTATATCGCTTCTACAAATTTGTTGAGTATGATATCTTTCGCATATTCAGTTTCTGCCACTTGCCTTGCACGTTTTCCCATTTCTGCAAACTCAGGTTGGTTGTCTTTTGACAAGCTAGCGAGAAATTTCACAATACCTTCTTTATCATCTGGTCTGAAAACAACACCAATCTGCTTTTCTTTAACAAGAAGACCTATCTCACTATCCGGTTCACCGATAAACAGAACTGCTTTTCCTGCAGCCATAATGTTGTAGGTCTTTGATGGCACGCCAAGTCCAAACATCCCTTCAGTTAGAGTCACCAACGCCATATCACAGCTATTGATGACCTCACTTTGTTTCGACCTCAGATATGCACCATGGAATACCACATTGTCCATCTTATGGCTTTGAGTATAGTCTTTCAAACGATTCTCTTCAGCTCCGGTACCCCAAAGGTGGAACTCCAGATTGTTATTCGAGGACTCTTTAAGGTTCTCTATTAGTTCTTGTAATCCCTGCACTCTTCCAATGTTGCCAGCATACTCTAATACAAACTTATCTGGATGCAATGGCACATCCATTGGGGATACGATATCCAAGTCCGCCCAGTTCTCAATAATCGTTACTTTTGTTTGGTGTTCAAATCTTGCAACCTTTTGCTCCAATACCTGCTTCATATCACGTCCCAAAGCAATCAACTGATCTGCTCTGCTGTATGCTTTATCAAATAGATTCTTCAAGAATTGATAAGCCCATGAAGGCAGATTCAGGCCTGCAGGTTTGGTGTTTTCAGGGAACACGTCATGCACCAGAATGTTCAGTTCAAAGTTGCATTTCTTTCTCAATCTTGAAATCATAGCAACTACTGGTGCCGGATTTGTCACCAATAACACTTTGTCGCCTTCTTTGATGTTCTTTTTGGCGGTCTTATAGAGCTGACGGCTAATTACTGCAAATCTCATTGCCTTGCCAAAGAAGGTGTTCTTATCTAAATCTACACCCTTCACATGAGTCACAGAGATTTGAGGGTCTAACACAAACTTATTGTTAGGGTCTGTTTTTTTACGCTTATCATATATCTCAGGCCCGCAAATTATCTTCACCTCATACTTCTTTGCCATCACGTTAGCTATCTCTCCCAAAATGAAAGCCGTTGAGGTCTCATCTGGGGGAAATAACTCTGATATAATCCATAGTGTTTTATCAGAAATACTATTATTCATTTATTTAGTAATCCTTCGTAAAGTTCAATATAATGATCGAAACATTTCTTTTTATCAAAATGTTGTTCGGCTCTTAACCTACATTGTCGACGTTGTTCAAGAAGGTCTTCCGTGTTTTTATCTGCCAATATATGTATGATTGAGGCTGCACCTTCTATATCCCCTTTCTCTACTACATAACCTGTTAATTTATCAATAATCTCAGGGCTTCCTCCTGTATTGTACGTAATAACAGGAGTTCCACAGGCTAAGGCTTCCATATTAACTGTCGGAAAACTGTCTGCATAAGTGGGGTTTAGAAAAACATCTGCGGAAGAATAGTATTCCGCTAATTCCGAGACGGAAGTGGTTCGTTCAATCCCAATTATACCATCTGGCAATTCTTTTATCTGTTCGCTAGTCAAACCAATCATAACTATTTCATACTCATCTTTATCTAGCAACTCTCGCAATTTATAAAAATCATAGAGCCCTTTATCTTTATACCAAACGCCAGAAACACCTAAAACTCTGAAACGCTCGGTTTTTTGTACTTTTTTCGGACTAAAGCTTATAAGGTCTACACCATTGTGTATTACATTTATATCTTTATTCTTCAGAAAGGATTGTTTTGTTAAATCCGCTAACCAATTACTAACAGATATGATATGTAAATTACTATTAGCTGCAAATAGACTCTTCTTGAGATTATAGTTTCGTTTAGAATTATCGATTATAGTTTTTGGATAGTCACCTTTCAACGGGCAATCAAAACACTCTGTCTTCCATTTTTCACATCCGACTGTAACGAAATGCGCACAATGACCAGTAAAAGCCCAACAGTCATGAAAAGTCCATACTACAGGAATCCTGGTCGTGTTTAAATACTCGAAGAGGATTTTATAGTTCATATAATAACCANNCCGCCCTTCTTGAAGCCAAGCCATGATTATCAAGCATAAGGCTCTCTGCATAATGGGCATACTCTCCCAACTTACTAACGGCCTGTATAGCATGCATACAAGATCCAGGACGTACGAACCTTGCTCCATGTATAATGTAACACTCCCACCCTCTATCTATTGCAAGCTTTCCGATACTCTCGGTTATGCGCCCCGTTGAGAGCATATTAAGGCATGAATCTATCTGCAGTAGTCTTTTTGCCATAAATATACCTTTTATTGAATTATTCGTGATAAACGCCGGCCTCGGTTAATTCCTGCTCACTCGGAGCTGTAATCAAGACCGCTCTCAATCTACCATAGAACACAAACATACTACCACCAGCGGCTGCATGTGCTCCGGCATCTTGAATAACCTGCTTTAGGTCTTTGATTCCACCAGCACCACCAATAGCCGTTACAGGCACCTTTACAGCATCAGCAATCATCTTGACCAACTTTAGGTCATAGCCTTGCATCACACCGTCGCGATCAATACTGTTGATGATAATCTCACCACACCCCATTTGTTCAGCCTCAATAGCCAAATCACGTGGATGCTTATCAATCACTTGCTGACCGTCACATATCACACATTTGTATTCGCCATCAATCAACTTGGCATCAATAGAGGCCACAATACTTTGGCTACCATACAGTCTCACTGCTTCACGAACCATATCAGGATTTGTAATCAGTGAAGTATTGATAACCACCTTCTCATAACCAATAGCCAGCAACTGATGAACTTGGTCAATAGTAGTCACACCACCGCCACAACTCAGTGGCATAAAAGCCTCACTGGCTATATCCTTCAACAGTTCAAAGTCTGGCTCTCTATGATTTTTGGTTGCACCAATATCAAGGATAGCCAGTTCATCAATGCCCTTGCGATTGAAAATCTTTACGGCATTCACCACATCACCCAAGTAGGTGCGCTCTCCAAACTGCACAGTCTTGATGCAGTCACGGTCGTCTATCAACAAGACGGGAATAATTCTTGGTCTTGTAAACATACTAGCACCTCCTTACAAAGTTTTCGAGTAAAGCCATTCCAAAGTCATGACTCTTCTCGGGGTGAAACTGCACACCATAGATATTATCCCGCACCACAGCACAAGCGAACTCATAGCCGTAATCGCAAGTCATCAGCACATTTTCCTTGCTATCACACTTGGCATGATAAGAGTGAACAAAGTAGTAACGTTGTCTTCCTGTCAAGCCCTCCAACAAAGGACTTTTCTTTTGAAACTCCACAATATCCCATCCCATGTGCGGAACACGCAGGTTGGTATCATCCAACTGAAAGCGAACAGACTCAAAAGGAATCAGGTTTATTCCTTCCAGACTACCCTCCTCGCTCTTCCTTCCGAGCAGCTGCATACCTAAGCAAATACCAAGAATAGGTTTCTTTTCCTTTAGAGCTTGTTCTTTGATGAAGTCCACCAATCCAGTTTCAGTCAGCTTTGACATACCGGCATCAAAGGCCCCTACACCAGGAAGTATGATTCTATCTGCTTGCGCTATCTTATCTTTATCTGCTGTGATGACGGACTTTTCGCCTATCACCTTCAGCATATTGGCAATCGAACCCAGATTGCCCAATCCGTAATCTACTATCGCTACCATCTTACCTCATGTTTCTGTTTTCAATACCCAACAATCTACAAACTGCCACCGAGACTTTAAGCATCCAGATGGAATTCTTGTAGTCAGCAGGAGTCTTGTTAGGCTGATTGATAATCTCATCAAACTCTTCCGTTGTAATGCCTAGTTTCTTGGCCACATACGCTTTGTCAAGTTCAGCTTGTTCAGGATCGTAAGGTGGTTGTTCCAGAATCTTCAAAGCCTCATCACGGGTCATCGTACCAACAAGTATTTCATTGCTTAACACATTCTTGCGAGTGTCATATCCAAACTTATGAGGCAAATAGTAACCTTCAAAGAAGCGGGTAAAAACGTTCTCGTAATGCTTGTTGGCATACTTGGTCCAGCCAAACTTTTCGTGGAGTAGTTCTTCAGCTTCAGCTTTATCATACACCACATAATCCAGCGGGAACCTACGTCTCATCCCTAAGAAATAGCGATACCAGATGCGATACTTCCAGATATTGCAAAGCGGAAACGTCTTCAGCTCAACCTTACCGAACTTTTTGTGAATGTCTAAGGCCATTCGCAGGTCGTTCATATAGATCCATTCCAATGGTGGACGAATGAATTCCGTAGCACTATTTGAACCTGTCAGCACATATTTAATGTGGTGTTTGGTTGCATAGTTATACAAACCTGCGAAAATGGCATGATCCTGTGGAAAATCCTGAGAAGAGATAGATGCTTTGAACATGGAAAGCTGAAAATCTGCCATCTCTTTCCAGTTCACCACCTCGGTATACATATCGAGGTCGAGCCCCTTCACTATCTTCTCTATATTCTCAACCGCTACATTTAGGTTCCATCCAGTGTCAACCACAAATGCCAGTGGTCTGAGGTTCATCACATCCTTGGCAATGTAAGCCAGATAGCTACTGTCTGCCCCTCCACTTAGACCTAAAATACAATCATAATCCCGCCCTTTTCCCGCTTTTCTAATCTCATGGGCTAATTTTTCAAGCCCTTCAAAATCATTCTCTTTCGGTTTCCAATAGGGTTTAATTCTTCTCTCAAAGTTTCTGCAATGGTCACAAACACCATGCTCGTCGAAACTAATCTTTGAATCTGTAGTATCCATCACGCACTGAGTACAGCGCTGATACTCTCTCTTTTCCATAAATGCTTTTTTTGTTATTAGTGTAAACCTCCGGACCTGCCACTAAAAAGCTAAAACAGGGGGTTTCCTTCGGTACAATATTATTTTCTAATTCTATGATCCAAACCAAGTGTCTGATAAATCTTGATACCAATCTTATATGCCCAATTGCTGGTGCGATATTTACGACCATCGTAACCTTTGTCAAAATAAGATTGCAGTTCCTCTTCGCTTATTTGAAGTTTTTTTGCAATGTCCTTAAACATCTTCTGGCCTTCTTCCTCTGTCATAGGAGGCTGCTCCATCTGTTTTAAAGCTTCCTGACGTGTCATTTGGCCGGTCATGATCAGGCTGGAGTTCCATGCGATACGAATATCCTGACCATAACGCTTAGGCATCCAGTATCCTTCAATGAACTTTGTAATCTCATCTTCAAAATGCTTCTGACCATAAGGCTCATAACCATACTCATTATGGAGGGTATCTATCATCTGCTGACGGGTAATGGGCATCAAGTTAAGTGGTGTAACTGTTTTAACGCCCTTCACATAAGGCAACCAGAACTTGTGCTTGAAACCAGAAGTCCACACATAGTGTTTTGGCATCCAGCCGTCACCATTTCTGCGAATCACATCTTTTACATAAGTTTGGTCAGAAGCAGATCCGCCTCCTTCGCTCCATGACTCAGGGTCTGCAACCGCTTCGGTGGCCACATTGAATCCATTAAGGATATACTTGATACCCATCTTATCAGCAAAGTGGTCAACCATAGCAACGAATGCATGATCCTGAGGAACATCAAGACCAATACCAGCCTTGAAGAAGATGATCTGCATCTTACGCATCTCCTCCCAGTCCATTACTTCATTATGGATTTCAATACCTAACCCCTCCTTGATCTTACGAAGGTTCTCAACGGTAACCGGCAAATCCCATCCGGCATCGATGTGGAATACGAAGGGACGCAAGCCCCATTCTTTGATAGCCATATGCAACATATAGCTACTATCCAAGCCACCACTCATACCGAGAAGGCAATCATATTTCTTACCTTCGCCACTTTTCTTAATATCTGAGATGAGTTTCTTTAATTCCTCTTCGTGACCCTTACCATGATTCCACCAAGGAAGAACCCTCTCCTCATAGTCATGACAACGGTCACATACTCCATTCTCATCAAGAACTAATTTGGTGTCAGTTGTGTCCATCACACAATGCTTACACACTTTAATCTCTTTTTTCTCCATATTAAAGTTACTTTTTTTGTTATTAATGTTTTATACCTCCGGACCTGCCACTAAAAAGCTAAAACAGGGGGTTTCCTTTGGTTATTTGTTATTACTTATAAATATATGCTCAAAATTCATTATTGAAGCATAATATTTCGCACCATCTTCAGTTAAATGAGTACAATCCTGGCTAATAAATTTTTGATTAGGAGTAAAGACCCTTATACTTCCATCTAATGTTTGAACGGGCGCCATCATATCAACATAATGCCCCCCCCACCATTCAATTTCTTGTTCTCGCTCTTCAAGAAATTCTTGTTTTGGAATAATAGTGGTACTAAAGTAATCTGGTTCATTTCTATGGGAATAGATAACCCCGTTGTTACTACCGAATGTTTTTGTACCGATTCCCCACACTTTGGATATATTAATATCATCCCACACATACTGAGGTATTTTAGGTTTCTTCGTTCGTATGAATAAATAATCACAGTCACGTATACGGGGTATAAGCCGTTCTTCAAAACTATAAGCATAAGAAATATCCAACTTATCCTTATAATCTGATTCTAACATAACGTTAACCCAATCGCGAGCAAAACTGTCTCCAACGACCAGAACTTTAAGTTTTGTAGTATCATTG
>LXOW01256552.1_pt1 | contig 50736 bp, 48 predicted proteins | sample 1368591 | NCBI WGS metagenome assembly LXOW01 (sample SAMN04884650, study PRJNA319009) | bovine gut metagenome | isolation source: Cow rumen | host: Bos taurus | place: Italy: Legnaro (PD) | collected 2014-07-09
ATTCTATATCATTGCCCCGATAATGCTATTCCTCCTGATAGAGGCAGAGGATTTCTTCAACATTCTGTTGTCTCCGGAATGGAAGGAAGCCGCACACTATTTTAAGTACCTCTGTGTGATAGGAGGTATCTTCTGTTTTGCCGACATCAATATGGATGTCCTGCTCGTAAAGAACAGGTCAGATATGGTGTTCAGAATAGAATTGGTCAGGAAAGTACTGCTCGTTGTGGTATTGTTCATTGGCATAAGATATGATATGGAGACGCTGCTTGTTATCTTGGTGGCTTACAACGTTTTCAACGCGATATTTGTATCTTATTTTGCTGGACGAGAGATAGAATTCGGCCTGTTTTCCCAGACGAAGGCAATACTACCGACAGCGATATGTCTTTTGATAATGGGAACCCTTTCTTACTATATTAGCCAAGTAAATATTGACTATCGCATACGGTTAATCACTAATCTGTTGGCAGCAATAATGGTATATTCTTTCATAGCCTACTTAATGAAAATCCCTTACCATAAGTATCTGATTGAAACTGTCAAGAGTTTCATAGGTTTGCTCAAGCAATAAATTGTATAGCACGACTCATAGCATGCTATTCATTATTTTTTACACATTTCTCTTTTTCATACTCCACTTTTATTTAGGTAGAGGAGAGTCTTTTAGGAGAAGCAAGTTGGTAGCGCAGTACATTCTGCNNACCGATACTTAATGATACTGCTCATTATTATGAGCATTTTATGGAGGTGATATATGATGACTATTTTGAGAGACTCCCATTTTATTATTTGGAGCGGTTTGATAGATTCGAACCTGGATATCAAATATATGAGCGTATAGTGGGAAGAATATGGTATGACCCATACGCAATAATACTTATCACATCACTAATTATCTCAATAGCTTTCGTGTGGTTAGCAGGTCAATATACCGATAAAATAGCTTTATGGCTATTTATTATGATGTTGTCAGGAATTGGTACAATGTATAGCGCGCAAAGACAAGCTATTGCTGCAATAATATTCTTTGTTTCTTTCCGCTATTTATATCCGAAACATGTATTATGGTACTATTGTAGCATACCACTTGCAATGACATTCCACAACTCTGCAATAATACTGTTTCTTATCCCCACCATTTGCAAATTAGAATNNTTAGTTGTCGCAACGGTTTTAACTGCATTTGGTATATTAAATATTATATTGTTTTTAGACTACGGCGAGTCATTCTACTATAAACAAGCCTTGCAAAGAGAAACAACCCCATTGGCTGCGATGCTGAATTGTGCATTGTCATTGTTGTTATTGTTAGTCATTTACAGATTACACAGAAAGAATCCAATAATTGATGATGAGGAGCGTCCTCTATGGTGGCTGAGTTTGTTGTGTGTGTGTATACTTTTTATAAGTGTTCCTTTTTTAATATTGTCAAGATATGCTCTTTTCTTTCAACCATTCATACACATCTTGTTTATTCGTAAAATTTACCAATGCAAAAATATACTTAATAGAAGGGGTATTTTGTTTGCAATTATTGCAATATTGTTCTTGCGTTTCATTGTTGTGTTAGTGTATAAGCCTGAATGGTCGCATTTTTATCCTTATGCCTTCTATGACTTCAATGAGCTTTATCATGAAACACGATTGGGATATTAAGATACAATAATTCAAATATATGAAAGTAGCTATTCTCTACATTTGCACTGGCAAGTATAGTAAGTTCTTCGAAGGATTCTATTCCTCTGCGGAGCAGTATTTGTTGCGTGATGCCGAAAAGACATATTTCGTTTGGACGGATGACGACTCTTTAGGGACGGGGAAAAATAATGTCCGTCTATACCATAAGGAGTGTGCGGGTTTCCCCAAGGATTCCTTGTTCCGTTTCGAAATGTTCATGAAGGCTGAGCAGGAGTTGAAACAATATGACTACATTTATTTCTTTAATTCCAATGCTCTGATAATGCAGCCCGTTGGTGACGAACTCCTGCCTGATGAGACTGGGCTTGCTATGGGAATATGGCCAGGAAAGGCTCAGGCACGTCCTGCAATGTTCTATCCATACGAGCGTAACAAAAAGTCGCTGGCTTACGTTGCTCCATACGGGGGGAACTATATCTATTTCATGGGAGGACTTAATGGTGGCACGGCATCAGCATACCTTGAAATGATAAGAACGTTACGTAAAAACATTCAAGATGACTACAATAGAGGTATCATTGCCTGTGTTCATGATGAGAGCCATATAAACGCTTATTTGAGGAAGCATCCTTGTAAAGTCTTGGGACGTGACGGCTATGTAATGCCTGAAGAATGGATTAAGGAAGATGCGCCTAAACCACATATTATTTTCAGAAACAAAGTGTTGATAGACCCTTATTATAATAAGGGAAGGAAATTTACACTCTCAGCCAGGATAAAGAAGGCATCACAGAAGCTATGTAATGCAGCAAGGTGGTACCTGCTGATTTGAATCTTACCCGAAGGATATTAAAAGTGAAAACAGATATGTTTATGGTGAAGGAGATCTGTGGCTCATTTTTTACATTAGGGATAAAACATTATCCAAAAGTGATATCATGGTATCTGTAAAGAAACATTATGATGAGATAGACATATACAAGGGCATTGCCATGTTGCTTATCATTTTGGGACATTGCTTTTGTTCGCATCCAGTGGATTTCGGAGAAAGTGGATTTATAGGTGTACAATCCTTTATTGCATCTTTCAATCTGAATATGTTTTTCATTGCATCGGGCATTTTGTTTTCAGTAAAAGACAAATGGGTTCCCTTCCTTAGGAAGAAAGTACAACGTTTATTATTGCCGTGGTTTGCTTTCATATTACTATCCCTGTTCTTAAGATATATCTTTTCGACCTATACTCATGGTCATGTTGACAATGTCTTTAGAGAAATCTTCCTCAGTATTCTCTGTGGTAAATACTATTGGTTTCTATATGCTTTATTTGTGATGATGGTTATCACGAAACTGATAAGAAATCGTTATGTCTTGGCAATATTGGGTGTGGGGATGTTAGTGTTTCAAAGCATAATCATAGATTTCGCCCCTAATCCAAACGTATTGTGTGCATCAAGGATTGTGCATTACTATCCTTGGTTTATTATAGGCTTTCTGTTGAAGAATATCTACCCAACAATGAGAGAACAAATGTGTGACAGGCAGTCTTGCTTAATATTCATCTTTTTGTTTGTGTTATTGTTGGCAATCAATACGTTGGTACCATTGTGGGTGAATCTCTATATAATGCCATTATTGGGCTGCATAGCTTTTTGGTATCTGTCCGTAGCGTTACTCAATATTAATGATTTACGAAAGGTGTTCTCATTCATTGGTAGATATTCATTGCAGTACTATCTTAATCACCTATTAATAATGCTTCCTTTATATTATGTTGGAGCTTTGGTGTTTTCCAGTAGCCCATTGCTGGCTCTCACGCTCATATTCATCATGGCCATAATTGTTTCGTCGATTATGATAATAATAGAAAGAAAGATGCCTTATGTAAATAAGGTGTGTGGTTTCGTTTAAGGGCTATTAACTTGCCAGAATAATAATACCCATTAGTTGACAGATGTTTCCCCAAAATCGTCGGAAAATATCTTTAGAATATAGAAAATGATTTCCATAGCAATGGCCACCTATAATGGTGCAAGATTCCTCAGAGCTCAGATAGACTCTATATTGCGTCAAACAATACGAGACATAGAACTTGTCGTCTCTGATGACTGTTCATCTGACGGAACGTGGGATATACTGGAGGAGTATAAGAAGAAGATTCCTTTCATGGCTATTCATCGAAATCAAACGAACTTAGGGTATAAGAGGAATTTTGAGAAGGCTATTCGAATGTGTCACGGGGATTACATCGCGCTTTCAGATCAAGATGATATATGGGAACCAGAGCATTTGGAAACCCTTTTGTCTGTTATAGGAGACAGGAAGCTTGCTTGTGGCAATGCTGTGTTGATAGATGCTAAGGGGAAACCTTTGGGATTGACGCTTTCAGAGAGGGAATGCCTCGATACGATTTATACGGAAGGGATAGAACAGGCATACACGATATCCTATTATCGGAATCCATATCAGGGTGCATCGATGTTGATGAGACGTGAGTTTTTTGATATTGCACTTCCAATACCCGAGAAGGCATGTTATCACGATACATGGTTTGCCACAATGGGATGTTTCTGTGGTGGTATAGCATATACGCTCGACATAATTACTCAGTATAGGATGCATGGTGCAAATGTATCTGGATATATAGTTAAGAGTAAGTCAAGAATAAAGAATGTTTGCAGCCAATTATTATTAAGTGGTAAGACATTCGACAGAAGGTATCTCTTGGAGGCTGTTCTTGAAAGGCAGAAAGACCTTACGGCAGAGGAACGAAGATTTATAGACGATGCCATAATGAGAATCAAACGGTCTGATAGCCTTTGGGGAAGAATATGCAATTTCCCATTCCGCATGCGTCACTACAAGCAAATCTACACTTGCTGAAGATAGATTTATTGAGTCCACTGGTGGACTCATTAATTCAAGTTTCGGAAGTAGGGTGTTCAATTTGTTGTACCCGGGGACGTGGCATCTCGCCCGCGACAGAAAAGTGTTGGATATCTCTGTGCACACATCAGCGTAATATGCCTCACGGCATCGCGGGTGTTTCTGTCCCCCGGGAAACGGGGGAAGTGAAGGGGGTTGTACCACGTCCCTGGTTGTCGCCTGCGAAGCCCCAGCGGGGCTTGATAGGGGTAGCCAGCCATACAGCAATGCCGTAGGTATTGCGAAATGGCTGGTGTAAAGCCGCCGCAAGGAAAGCATGCCTTTAGGTATGCGACACCACAAGCGTTCGTCTTCGTCTTCGTAGAGGCTGAAAGCCTCGTTTCGTCTTCGTAGGCCTGAAAGGCCGCAATACATGTAGGAAGTCTTAGTGTACTTTAGGTGTAGGATTAGTGTATATTTAGTGTAGTTTTTAGTGTAGTTATAAATGAGCCTAATCACTTAACGGACAATGATATAAGTCAAATTTTGTGTATATTTCTGCGAAAGAGCGAAATTATTTTTCGTTTTACGGAATATTCCGGATTTTTTTTGTATCTTTGCATTAGGAAAGGCCTTAAAATCACTTCTTACAACTATAAGAAAATCAGCACGTTGCAATAGGGCAACTTTTACCTACCAAAAGTTGCTCTATTACCTCCTAAAAGTTACTCTATTACCTCCTAATAGACCGTCTGTTGCAACGGCCTGGTGTATATGCCGCAATGAAACTACCGTTTATGAAAAATACATTCACTTAATGCTACAGATTCAACTTTCGGAAGTAGAAGAAAAACAACCATGATGGAAATTAAACCGAAAGCAGCTAACTCGACTCGAATTTCAGAAACTTAAAAACTACAGATACTATGAAGATTGTTAATTTTTCTGGGGGCATTGGCAACCAGATGTTCCAGTATGCATTGCTTGTAGCTCTTCGTGAGACGTTTCATGATGAGACGCTGATGGACACGAGCTACTATGGGCTCAAGGAGATGCATAATGGCTTTGAGCTTGCACGGGTATTCAACATAACAGCAAAAGAAGCAACGGCGGAGCAGATAAACAAGCTCTCGCATTATTTTCCAAGCTACAAGCTGGCGCGCTTCTATTGGAAGTTCCTGCCGAAGAGAAAGACAGAGTGTCCTGAGCGTAAAGATTGCCTGTTCAATCCTGATGTCCTGACTGTAAACAATGATCTTTACTATAACGGTATATGGCAGGACTACAGGTATTTTGATCAGTTCCGCGATGTGATACTGAAGGAGTTCTCTTATCGCGAACCCTTTGCAGGTCGTAACGCAGAAGCTGCAGAGCAGTTCTCAGAACGGCTCACCGTAAGCCTTCATGTAAGGCGCGGAGACTATCTCTTGCATAAAAACTACATAGGTCTGTGCGGCATTGACTATTACCGCAGGGCTATAAAACATATAAGGAGCAGATATGGCACGAACGTAGCCTATGCAGTCTTCTCAGACGACATGGAGTGGTGCAGGGAGAACTTATTGCCGCTCCTTTGTGAAAATAATGTGACCTATGTGGATTGGAATCATGGTTTAGACAGCTATAACGATATGCGCCTGATGAGTGCATGCAAGGTCAACGTGATAGCCAACAGCAGCTTCTCGTGGTGGGCAGCATACCTGAACACGCATGAGGACAAGGAAGTGATAGCTCCGAGGAAATGGACAAACATACCTGTCCGTTTTGACAGACAGATGCCTGGGTGGACATTGTTCGAGGGGTAGGGAAGCAGTGAAAGTGGTGGGAATTAATAGTTCCGCTCGTGCCTGAGCACCTACGGAGCGCAAGACCCCACCTTAAAAACATTCAATGGTCAATAAAAATGTGTAATGACGGAAATGCCGGACTGAGAGAGATGCAAACCATGCTGTTGGAAATGCTGAAATGGTTTCATCGGTTATGCGAGGAAAACGATATAACATATTATGCGATAGGTGGTACAATGCTTGGTGCTGTCAGACATAATGGTTATATCCCTTGGGACGATGATATTGATATAGGTATTCCAAGGGAAGACTATAACAGATTGCTTGCATGTAAGGAACAACTCTTCGGCAAAGAGACGCGTTATGTCCTGGAGACTTATTTGGACGGGGACAGCAAATTCGATTATGCTTATGCTAAGCTATATGATACATCCACCACATTAATAGAAAACAGAAGGGCAAGACTTAAGAGGGGTTTATTCTTGGACATCTTTCCTCTTGACGGGATAGGGAACAGCGAGAAGGAGGCCGGCATTAATTTCTCTTCATTAATCAGGCGTATAGACTTGCTTACGGTTAGGAGCAGTGCTGTCAGAAAGGGGCGAAACTGGTGGAAAAATATGATTGTCAGGTTTTTCTGCATCTTACCATATAGCTTCTATGATAACCATAAATTGATAAGGGAGATAAATGACAAATGCGAACAGAGACGGTATGCCGATTGTAAGTATGTGGGTAATTTGTTCGGCATAAAAAAGAGTAGGGAGATAATGCCTAAGTCATACTTTGGTAAACCTACCCTATACACCTTTGAGGACATGAAGGTTTATGGTCCGGAAATGTATGATGAGTATCTTACTCGTATATATGGAGACTGGAGACAACTGCCCCCAAAGGACAAGCAAAAGTCTCACCATGATTTTTTAGAACTCAACTTGCATAAACCTTATTGATATTTATAGCGTGAGGTTGAAAACTTTACATAAGGAGCTTTTTTGTGAATTGTTCCATTTTTCTTGTTTCGAAATGGGGGAGTAAGCAGACAAAGAAACATGAAAATGTAAATGAATGATGAGTGGTATCTGCTATTTGATACTCTGCCATGAGAACGTCGGACAGGTGAAAGAGATCGTAGAATTTCTTTCAGCCGATGATGCGTTCTTCGTGGTTCATGTTGACAGGAAGGCAAGAGAGGATTACTCTTGTTTGACGGGTATCCCAAGGGTGCACGTGATGCAGGAGCGTGTGGCTGTGGAGTGGGGAGGTCTCTCTGTGGTTGATGCCGTAATAAGAATGTCTGAATATGCTATAGAGAATGTACGGAATGTAACGCATTATGTGCTGTTGTCGGGCTCAGACTTCCCAGTCAAGTTGCATAAGAAGATTCGCGACTATCTCTCAGCTAATGCAAAGACGGACTATATTGAGGGAGTTGCTCTCCCGTCAGAAATGACCAAATGGAATGAAGGAGGGAGAAGAAGGATAGAGGCGTATGCTATAAGGCTGAATGACCATAATAGTGCTACTATAGAGCCTCGCAAGATTAGTTATCAGAACTTTAGACAGTTCGCCAAGGTACTATTGGTTAATGCGGGCAAATTACCATCAGCAATGAGGATATTCTTATGCTCCCCCAAAAGACGGTTCCCCTCTGGGATTGTTCCCTATGCAGGAGGAATGTGGTGGATTTTGAGCAGGGAAACTCTGACGGATACGTTGCAATGGAACAGGGAACACCCGGAATACCACAGGTATCATGAAGACACGCAGATTCCCGATGAGATATATTTCAACACCATAGTGCATAATGCAAAGAGGTGTATTGTCAATGATACCAAGAAATATGTCTCGTGGAAACCGAACTGCGGTTCTTCGCCCATTTGGATGACTTATCCTGATGATAAGGATATTATTGACGATTGTATCAGCAACCCTGATATTTTCTTCGTACGAAAGATAAAGGACAGTCGTTTGATTGAATATATCAAGTTAGAAGTTTAGAATTGCTATCCCCGATTATGCAAAAGTTTTCAGTCTTAATGTCCGTCTACAGTAAGGAGAGGCCGGAGTATCTTGCGATGTGCTTTGACAGCATAGCGCGGCAGACGCTGCAGCCTGATGAGATAGTGCTGGTGGAGGATGGACCGCTGACGAACGAGCTCTATGAGGCGATAGAGAGGGAGGAGAAACGCTTCCCATGCCTGAAGAGGGTACCCTTGGTGAAGAATCAGGGCTTGGGTGTTGCGCTGAACATTGGTATGCAGCATTGCACGCATGACATCATTGCCCGCATGGATACCGATGATATATGTCTGCCTGAACGGTTCAAGGTGCAGACGGAGTATATGGAGGCGCATCCGGAGGTGGATGTGCTCGGAGCCTGGATAACAGAGTTTGAGGGTGAGCCCACGAATGTGGTGGGGGTACGCAACGTACCTGAGAGCCACGAGGAGATATTCTCTTTTGGCAAACAGAGGAACCCTACAAACCATCCTGTCGTGATGCTGCGCAAGAAGGCCGTGCTCGATGCGGGTGGCTATCTGTCGTGCCCATTGTTTGAGGATTACTATCTTTGGGGCAGAATGATGATGAGGGGCAGCAAGTTCCATAATATTCAACAGCCGTTGCTGCTCTTCAGACGCTCTCAAGAGATGATACGCCGAAGGGGAGGCTTCACCTATACGCGCTATGAGGTGAATTTCTTGAGGAAACTCCATGAGGCAGGGTATATCACTAAGCTGCAGCTCATGCGGAATATGATGCAGCGATACATAGTGAGACTGATGCCCAACTCTTTAAGAAGCATTCTGTATAAACATCTGCTGAGAGCATGAGCGGTAACCTGCAAAGCTGATGTTACCATGTAAAGGTGGGTTCTTGCGCTCCGTAGGTGCTCAGGCGCGAGCGGAGCGCAAGAACCCACCTAAAAGAAAATCCCGTCAAGGCTTTGGTCTTGGCGGGATTTTCTTATGTTATGCTTTAGCGGCTTCGAGAGCTTCGAGCTTTTCTTTAGCGGTCATGAAGTCTTCTACCGTGTCGAGTTCGCAGGAGAAGAAGTTTGTCACGTCGATAACTTTGAAGGTGTGGCCTTGAGGGATGAGGCGCTCGAAGGCGAGTTCGTAGAATTTGTTCTCCAAGTGCTCTTCGTTCATCATCGGCTCCAGTTCGCGGTAGAGGGCGCGGGTGTATTCCTTACCCATCTTCTCTATGCCGAGACTCTCTCCGCAGGCATCGCTAACGGAGCAGGTCTTGCTGATTTCCAGTATCTCGCCCTTGTCGTCGGTCACGACTTTCATCTCTTCCTCGCCCAGCTCGTGGCGTATGAGCGTGAGGACGCTGGGAGCATCAACGGTCAACACCTCTTTTATTATATTACCGTCGTAGAGCAGGTCGCTGTCGAGCAGCAGTATGTCCTGTCCCTCAGCCTCGCGGCGCGCCAGCCACAGGGAGTAGATGTTGTTGGTGGAGTCGTAGACGTCATTGTGGATGAAGGTGACGTTGATGCTGTCGCCGTATGTCTTGGCAACGAACTGTTCTATCATCTCGTGCAGGTAGCCTGTCACAATGACGAAGTTGCGAACGCCGTTTTCAATCAGGGCGTCCATAGAACGTCCGAGCAATGTGCGCTGTCCAATCTCAAGAAGACATTTGGGCGTATGCTCCGTCAAGGGACGCAGACGTGATGCTGTCCCGGCTGCAAGGATTATGGCTTTCATATTGAATTATGAATTATGAATTCTTAATTCTTAACCTATCGCTGCTTGCTTTATGGTGTCAACGACAAACTGTATCTGCTCGCGTGTGCCGAGGGTGATGCGCAGGCAGTCCTCAAGTCCCTTGTCGCCCATGAACTTTATCTTATAGTCGTTGGCAGCAAGAGCCTTCTGCAGCTTCTCCTTGATGGCTGTTGGATACTTGATGAGGATGAAGTTGGCCACGCTCTTGTAAACCTTGAAGCCAGGCAGGCTGCCCAGCTCTTTCTTGAACAGCTGACGGTCCCATTCCATATCCTCAGCTACCTTGCGATAGTGGTCATCGCTGTCGAGGGCAGCCAGAGCCACAGCCTCAGAGAAACGGTTGTAGCCCAGATATTTATTGGCATAGTTGAGGAAGCCCTCATGTCCCTTGCCCATGAAGCCGAAGCCCATGCGGAGACCTGGAAGACCATAGAACTTTGACAGGGTGCGTGAAATGACGAGGTTGGAGTATTTCTCAACCAATGGTGCTATGTATGCGGTGTCATTAGTGATGAACGAAGCGTAGGCCTCGTCGATGAGCACCATTGTCTCCTCGGGGATGTTCTCCATGATGCGTCCTATCTCCTCTGGGGTTAGGCTGTTGCCTGTAGGGTTGTTGGGAGAGGCCAGCAGCAGTATGCGTGGACGGTTCTTGTTGGTCAGTTCGATGACTTCGTCAACATTATATGCGAAGGTGTCTTCTGTCTCGTAGAGCGGATACATCTTGAATGTGCCGCCACACTCTCCTGCGATGCGGTTGTAGTACCACCAGGAGAACTCCGGTATCATGATGGAGTTGTTGCCGCCTGTGGAGAGATAATAGTGTACTACATTCTTGAGGATGTCCTCACCGCCATAGCCTATGAGCACCTGCTCCTCAGGAACGCCGTAAATCTCGCTCAGACGAACTGAGACGATGCTCTTCTTGCCTTCGTCATAGATGCGGGTGTAGAAGCATAGCATCTCTGGATCGAAGTTCTTTATAGTGTCGATGACTTTCTGTGATGGCTTGAAATTAAATTCGTTTCTGTCAAGATAATTCATTGTTAAACGTGTTTTGAAGAGATGACTGCCAGCCTTTCGCTGACATTTCAAAATGCAAAATTACTTAATTTATCCCGTATGGCCAAAAAAGTAATTCACTTTTTAGGGTTCTTTACCTTTTTTATTGTTGTGGTTTAAGAATTTCTTTGTAATTTTGCACGAAAATGACTGTATAACGACAGAATAACGAAAGTATAACACAGTGTAACTATGTTAGAGAACTACAAGAAGACGCTCAAGTCTGCCGAGACGGAAGACTGGCTTGACTATCGTTTCGTCCGTCCTTTCAGCTATCTGTGGGCGTTGCTGTTTGCACGCTTCGACATTCATCCCAACACCGTCACCATTCTCTCGATGATAATCGGTGCAGCCAGCTGTATGCTCTTTGCTCACGGAAGCTATTATTATGAAGGATGGAACGGATTCCTGCTCAATATCATAGCCATCCTGATGCTGATTATGGCAGACGTGTTCGACTGTACCGATGGTCAGCTGGCCCGCCTTACCGGCAAGAAGAGCCGCATAGGCCGCATACTCGATGGCGCTGCAGGCTTTGTATGGTTTGTGCCCATCTACCTTGCTTTTGTCTACAGGTTCTACAAATATCACGACCTGGAGTTCTCCTTCCTTGGGCTTGACGACACGCAGGAGACGGTGCTCATTGCTACTGCCATAGTCTTTGTTCTGTCACTGATATCAGGCTTTGCAGGTATTAGCGGCCAGCAGCGCGTTGCCGACTATTACATCCAGGTGCACCTCTTCTTTCTCAAGGGCGAGAAGGGTGCTGAGCTTGACAACTCCGCCGCGCAGCAGAAGGAGTATGACGAGACCCCATGGGAGGGCAACCGTCTGTGGAAGGCCTTCCTGCAGTCTTATGTGGGATATACCAAGAAGCAAGAGGCCGCCACGCCCCGTTTCCAGGAGCTGATGGCGCTTATGAAGGAGAAATACGGCAGCCATGATACCATTCCGGCAGAACTGCGCAGCAGGCTTCTCCAACTGTCAAGGACCATCATGCCCTGGAACGCTATGCTGACATTCAACTTCCGCACAGCATGGCTCATACTCTTCTGTCTCATCGACCTGCCCGCATGCTATTTCCTCTTTGAGATCATAGCGATGGAGATACTGACGCGCTGCATCATTCGTTATCATGAGAAGAACTGCGCAAAGATTCTCCAGGAGCTGGGCAAGTGAGTCGCAAACAATAATTCCCCCTATAAAATAATGACTTGGACGAAGCAACGATTAAATAACCTCTTTTTCCTGTTGGGCGTGGCCGCCGTGGTGGTGATGCTATTCACGTTTGATGTCAGCTTCGTGGAGCTGTGGCATCACATCACTCATGCCGGATATTGGCTCATACCTATCATCGGGGTGTGGGCTCTGGTGTATGGAGTCAATGCCCTTTCGTGGCAATGCATCATACGCAGCAACAGCACGGAAGAGGAGTCGGCACGTGTGTCTTTTTGGAGGATATACCGCCTGACCATTACCGGATATGCCCTGAACTATGCCACTCCTGTCGGAGGACTGGGCGGGGAGCCCTATCGTATCATGGAACTCTCGAGGGATATGACAAAGGAACATGCTACGTCTTCGGTGATACTATATGCCATGATGCATATCTTCGCACACTTCTGGTTTTGGTTCACCTCCATATTCCTATATCTCATCCTTGCAGCCTTTGGCGACCTGCCTCTCAATACAGCCATCGGCATCGCGCTCGGCCTTATCGCCGTGCTGTTCTTCGCTGCTCTGTACCTGTTCTCTGTGGGGTATCGTAAAGGGTTGGTGGTGAAGATTTTAAGCTGGATAGGAAAGATTCCCGGTCTAAGCGGATGGAGCAGCAGGTTCATAGAACGTCACTCTGAGGCGCTGCATAACGTAGACAAGCAGATAGCAGCCCTGCATCAGCAGGACAAGAGCGCGTTCTACTGGAGCCTCATCTTGGAGTACATCTCGCGCATCCTGCAGAGTTCGGAGGTGTTCTTCATGCTTCTGCTCTTCGGGGTGGACTGTGGCGGTGGGTTCGACGGTCTGTGCCTGACATACCTGCACTCCATACTCGTAGTGGCGCTGACCACCTTCTTCGCAAACCTCATTGGATTCCTGCCCATGCAGCTGGGCGTGCAGGAGGGAGGCTTCGTGCTCTCCATAGCAGCCCTTGGACTGTCTGCAGCACTGGGCATCTTCGTGTCTATCATCTGCCGGGTAAGGGAGATAGTATGGATTATAATAGGTATAGCGCTGATGAAGATACCTGCGAAACAGTAGAATGCAAAAAAATATGAAATACTTTCATATTCTACATTAAATATTTGCAGGGAAGGTTTTTTTTTGTAACTTTGCAGTTTGAAGGGTGTAGATTGAAGAGTGAAAAGAGAAGAATCCCGCCAGGGCGGAGGTAATCACAATTCGTTAATTCGTTAATTTGTTAATTCGTTAATTTGATAATTCGTATGACAGTATTAATCATTATTTTAGTTGTAGTGGTTTTGATAGCACTGTGGGCTATCAGTGTTTATAACGGTCTTGTAAGGCTTCGCAACAATCGTGAGAATGCGTTTGCCAACATCGACGTTCAGCTTCAGCAGCGTTACGACCTCGTACCTCAGCTGGTGAACACGGTGAAGGGTTATGCCGCACATGAGAAGGAGCTGCTGGAGAGGATTACCGCAGCCCGCAGCGCCTGCATGAATGCCACCAACGTGAATGACAAGATTGCTGCAGACAATCAGCTCACCAGCGCTTTGGCAGGACTGAAGGTCAGCGTTGAGGCTTATCCTGACCTGAAGGCTAACCAGAACTTCATGCAGCTGCAGACTGAGCTGGCCGACATTGAGAACAAGCTGGCTTCTGTGCGCCGCTTCTTCAATTCCGCTACGAAGGAGCTTAACAATGGCGTGCAGACTTTCCCAGGCAATATCCTTGCCGGAATGTTCGGATTTACCGTGCAGCCAATGTTTGAGGTGGCTCCAGAGGAACGCGCTGCCGTTTCAAAGGCACCAAAGGTGGAGTTTTAGGTTCATTAAGCATTGAGCATTAGGCTTTAAGCATTAAGCATTAAGCATTGAGCATTAAGCATTGACCATTGAAGTACGTAGGTTTACAGACACAGATAGACCATAACAACCGCATGAGCATACTGCTCCTGTTGGCGTTCCCGTGTATCATGCTCGGCATGGTGTGGATTTTCCTCTTCCTGATGAGTGCGTTCACCGATGGATATTATGACCAATATGGCAACTATATCCAGGATGTGAACCTTGATCAGGTGAACTACTATTTCCTCAATGCACTACCGTGGGTTGTAGGTGGGGTAGGTATATGGTTTGCCATAGCCTACTTCTCCAACGCCTCTATGGTGCGTCGTGCTACCGGGGCTAGGCCTCTTGAGCGCCGCGAGAATCCAAGGGTGTATAACATTGTGGAGAATCTGTGTATGACATGCGGAATGGACATGCCGCAGATAAACGTCGTTGACGACCCGCAGCTCAATGCCTTTGCCTCTGGCATAGACAAGGCATCTTATACTGTTACGGTGACGACAGGACTGACAGAGCTTCTTGATGACGAAGAGCTGGCCGGAGTGATAGGTCATGAGCTGACTCACATACGCAACCGGGACACCAGGTTGCTCATCACGTCCATTGTCTTCGTGGGAATAGTATCTACCATCATGAGTATCGTGGTGAGGATGCTGTTCAACACGATGCTCTATGGCGGTAACAATTCTCGGCGTGACAACAAGAATGGCGGAAGTGTGATTGTGGTATTAATAATCGGCGCAATTTGCTGTGCCATAGCTTATTTCTTCACATTGATAACGCGTTTTGCCATCAGCAGGAAGAGGGAATATATGGCTGATGCCGGCGGTGCCGAACTGTGTGGCAACCCGCTTGCACTGGCTTCGGCGCTGAGGAAAATATCTGGCGACCCAGGCCTGCAAAACACTAACCGCGAGGATGTGGCACAGCTATTCATCATCCATCCACAGAGCCTGGCATCGGGTATAGAGGGCTTCTTCTCTGGAATGTTCTCAACACACCCCGACACGGAAAAGAGAATCCGCATACTTGAGCAGTTCTAAGTGAAGACCCTATATTCCAAATACGATAAGACAAAGATAGGCAACCTGCCGCGCGTGGTCTTTGAGGGCCGCATCATTGTGGTGCTTAGCGAACGCGAGGCAGAGAAGGCTGTGGACTATCTGCTCAAAGCCGACATATTGGGCTTTGACACCGAGACACGCCCGGTATTCAAGAAGGGACAGCAGCGAAAGGTGGCGCTCTTGCAGGTGAGCACCAACGACACCTGTTTCCTGTTCCGCCTGAACAGAATAGGTCTTTGTCCTGCCGTGAAGCGTCTGCTTGAAACAGAGGAGGTGTTGAAGATAGGCCTATCGTGGCATGATGACCTCCTTGCCCTTCACAAGCGCGGAGACTTCAAGGAGGCAGGCTTCATCGACCTGCAGCACCACATGCGAGAGCTGGGCATAGAAGACATGAGTCTGGCAAAGCTCTATGCCAACTTCTTCGGTGAGCGTATCAGCAAGCGTGAGCAGCTGAGCAACTGGGAGGCTGACGTGCTTTCGCAGAAGCAGAAGGAGTATGCCTCCACTGATGCGTGGGCATGCATACAACTTTATAACGAGTATCAACGTCTGAAGCAAACGGGTGACTATGAGATAATTATTGTGCAGCCCGAGCAGCCTGAACAACCGAATCAGCCTGAGACAGAAAACGAATGAAACAGATATATCTAAAGAAAGGTAAGGAAGAGTCGATGAAGCGCTTCCATCCCTGGGTGTTCTCCGGAGCCATTTACAATATGGACGAGAACATTGAGGAAGGCGACATCGTTGATGTTGTATCCTACCACGGGGACTATATCGGACGCGGACATTACCAGATAGGAAGCATCGCAGTAAGGATACTGACGTTCTCTGACGAGCCTATTGACGGAGACTTCTGGTATTCGCGTCTTGCTGTAGCACTAAGGATGCGCCAAAGCATAGGCATAGCAGACAATCCCCAGAACAACACATACAGACTCGTTCACGGAGAGGGCGACAACCTTCCCGGACTTGTGATAGACTGCTACGGCAACACTGCCGTCATGCAGGCACATAGCGTGGGTATGCACTTGAGCCGCAAGGAGATAGCTGAGGCACTCGTAAGTGTGATGGGCGAACGAATAGAGCATGTCTACTACAAGAGCGACACTACGCTGCCATTCAAGGCCAGCCTCGGATTAGACAGTCAGGGCGACATCGAGAGAGTGAAAAGCGGTTTCCTTTACGGCTACACAAAAGAGGATGTAGCATTGGAGAACGGTCTGAAGTTCCACGTTGACTGGCTTAGGGGCCAGAAGACGGGATTCTTTGTGGACCAGAGAGAGAACCGTTCCTTGTTGGAGAAGTATGCCAAGGGCAAGAAAGTGCTCAATATGTTTTGCTATACGGGAGGCTTCTCATTCTATGCCATGCGTGGCGGAGCTGAGATAGTACACTCTGTGGACTCCTCGGCCAAGGCCATAGACCTCACGACGGAGAATGTGGAACTGAACTTCCCCGGAGACAAGCGCCATCAGGCTTTCTGTGAAGATGCATTCAGCTATCTTGACCATGCAGGCAAGAACTATGACCTTATTATCTTAGACCCTCCCGCTTTTGCCAAGCACCGCAGTGCACTGCATAACGCCCTAAAAGGATATACCCGTCTGAATGCAAAGGCGTTTGAGAAGATACAGCCTGGCGGCATACTGTTCACCTTCTCATGCTCGCAGGTAGTGACGAAAGACAATTTCCGCAACGCCGTCTTCACTGCTGCCGCCCTGTCAGGCCGAAAGGTGCGCATCATGCACCAGCTGCACCAGCCTGCAGACCATCCAATAAATATCTATCACCCGGAAGGAGAGTATCTGAAAGGCCTGGTACTATATGTTGAATAAGGTTAGGGAATACATATCACAACATAACCTGTTAGACAAAAACGCTCTGCACCTCGTGGCATTATCAGGAGGTGCAGATTCTGTTTGTCTGCTACGCATGATGCAGCAGCTGGGGTACAGACTTCATGCTGCCCACTGTAACTTCCACCTTCGTGGAGAAGAGAGCGACAGGGATGAGCGGTTCTGCAAAGAGTTGTGCGATACCTGCGGCATACCGTTCCACATGGCTCATTTCGATACCCGTACCTACGCCTCGCTGCATGGGGTGAGTATAGAGATGGCTGCACGGGAACTGCGTTATGAATACTTCTCCCAGCTCATGGAGGCCATAGAGTGTGAGGATGTGTTGGTGGCACATCATAGTGACGACAGCATAGAGACGGCACTCATGAATCTGATGCGCGGCACAGGTGTTGCGGGGCTTGAGGGCATCAAGCCTGTAAACGGAAAGGTGAAGCGCCCACTTCTTTGCATATCCAGAAAGGATGTGGTGGAGTATCTGCACAGCATAGACCAGGACTTTATCACCGATAGCAGCAATCTTGAGGCCGACGTGGTAAGAAACAAGATACGCCTTCAGCTGCTGCCACTGATGGAAGAAGTCAATCCTGCTGTAAGACACAATATTCTTGATACGATGTGTAATGTGGCAGAAGCCAACAAAGTGCTTCGGCAGGCCATAAAGCAGGCCGTGAACCGCTGCACTGCCTTGCACGACCCGAAGAAGAACGGCGTGGAACTCACTATAAGCATACCAGCCCTGCTGCGGGAAGCATCGCCGGAGATGACGCTTTTCGAAGTGCTGCGCAACTATGGCTTCTCTGCTCCCCAGATAAGGGAGATACACAGGAATATGAATGCTCCGTCAGGCAGGGTGTGGCGTTCAGAGACGCATACCCTGGTCTCTGACAGAGATGCGCTGATAATTGGCCAAGAAGCAGAAACGCCGGTAATGCGAATTCCTGAGTGCGGTATATATATATATAAGGTACACGGGAAGATAGAACTCCGCCAGATGCAGAAGCCCCAGGACTTCTTACCCAGCAAAAGTGCCTACTGTGTAACTCTCGATGCTGATGCCGTATGCTTTCCCCTGATGGTGAAGGCTGTCTCGCAGGGAGAGCGCTTTGCGCCATTTGGCATGAAAGGAACGAAGTTGGTAAGCGACTACCTTACAGACAAAAAGCGCAATTATTTTGAGCGACAGAGGCAGCTTGCCCTCTACGATGCTCAGGGAGAGATAATATGGCTCATAGGGGAGAGAGTCTCAAAGAGTGTAGCTTGTAACGACGATACAATAAATGTACTCACGGTTCGTTATCTTTATGATGAATAAGATAATCACATTACTAACACCGATACTATTGCTGATAGCATGTTCAGACGATGATACCTTCTCAATATCACCGGGGAGCAGTCTTACCTTTTCTACTGACACGCTGTCATTGGACACAGTGTTCTCTGCTGTACCCTCTCCTCACAAGCAGGCTGTTGTATACAACCATAGTGGGGACGGCATACGTATCAGCAGGGTGACATTGGAGAACGGCTCAAGGAGTCCCTTCCGCGTTAATGTTAACGGCTCGTACGTGTCAAACTCCCTTAACGACCCATTGGAAGACCTTGAGCTTCGCAAGGGAGACTCCCTACGCATCTTCGTCGAGGCAACAACAAGGAACAACGGCGACACTCTGCCGCAGCTTGTCAGCGACAATCTCGTCTTTACATTGGATAGTGGAAAGAAACAGAAACTGGCTCTCACCGTATGGTCGTGGGATGCTACATTATTAAGAAAGGTCACCTTCAGCAAGGACACCACTCTGGCGGAGGTGCATGGGAGGCCGATACTGATATACGACACCCTCACCGTTGACTCACCTGCCGTACTGACCATAGCTCCTGCCACAACACTCTACTTCCATTCCAAAGCGGGAATGAATATTAAGGGCACTCTGATAGTCAATGGCGAGAAAGGCAGGGAAGTGGTATTCCGTAGTAACAGGCTTGACAGAATGGTTACTAACCTCACCTATGATAACAACCCCGGTCAGTGGGGAGGAATCAGGTTCGCCAGTTCCTCTTATGACAACAGGATAAGCTATGCGGATATACATGCCGCAACCGAGCCGATAGTCTGTGAGCCACAGTCACTGCCAGAGCGACACAAGCTTTCCATTGATCATTCCACCATTCATAACAACGTAGGCTGTGGCATCATGTCAACGAAGTGCAATATCAGCATGGAGAATGCACAGATTAGCAACGCCTCTGGTGACTGCATCGCCTTATACGGAGGAACGGTGGGCATTAACCACTGCACCATTGCGCAGTATTATCCTTTTGATGCCAATCGGGGGATGGCTCTTTATTTTGCCAACGTGATAGGAGAAGAGGGACAGACGCTGTTTCCATTATTCCTGACCGTTGACAACAGTATCATAAAAGGCTATGGGGACGATGTGGTAGCATGGTCTTTGGGCGAGAAGGAAGAAAAACTTAACGCCACGTTCCGTAACAGCATAGTGAGGACTGAGCCAGGACAGGATTATGAGTATATGTTCACGGACTGCGTGATAGAAGATCCGAAGGATACATTGCTCAATGCCAGAAGTTACTTCAAACTCTTCGACACTGACAACTTCTTCTATGACTTCATGCCCAAACGCCTTCTGGGTAGCACCGAGACCGTTAATCCGGCTATAGGAAAGGCAAATGCCGAGACAACATTGCCTGATGACCGTAGGGGAGAAAGCCGCAAAAATGACTCAAATCATGATGCCGGATGCTTTGAGGTGACCGAAGAATAATTGATTTGCGTCTAATTTCCAACAAATTACATGCTAAATCGGAAAAAAATATCAAAAACATTTTCGGAAGAGATATTTTTTTTGTAATTTTGCAATCGTTTTTTTGAACAAGACACATCAACAACTACAATAAACTCATAACAAACAATGACTAAGTTAGATATCATCAATCAGATTGTAGACACCACTGGTATCGCAAAGAAGGATGCTACCGTTGCCGTAGAGTCTTTCATGAAGGTAGTGCGAGACGCCATGTGCGACGGTGAGAATGTTTACCTTCGTGGCTTCGGCACATTCCAGGTGAAGAAGCGCGCACAGAAGACTGCCCGTAATATTAGCCAGAACACTACAATCACAGTTCCTGCACATAACTTCCCAGGATTTAAGCCTGCCAAGAGTTTCCAGCAGAGAATGAGAGGTGAAGAGGTAACGGCCAACGATTAAACATAAAGATATCAACCACTAAAATAAAATACAATTATGCCTAACGGAAAAAAGAAAAAAGGTCACAAGATGGCCACTCACAAGCGTAAGAAGAGATTAAGAAAGAATCGTCATAAGAGCAAGTAAGAAAGGTACCGGCATTACATGACGAGCGAATTAATCATCGACGTAAAGGAGAAGGAAATCTCTATTGCGTTGTTAGAAGATAAGAGTCTCGTGGAGTTTCAGACAGAACCCCGCGAGGCCTCTTTTTCTGTTGGCAATATCTATCTGGCACAGGTCAGGAAGATTATGCCCGGACTTAATGCGTCGTTCGTCAATGTCGGATATTCCAGGGATGCCTTCCTGCATTATCTGGACCTTGGGATGCAGTATTCCTCTTACGAGAAGTATCTCAAACAGGTAGGAAGCGACAGAAAGAATCTCTTTCCTTTTACTAAAGCCACACGCTTGCCTGACTTGCCGAAGGAAGGCTCTGTAGCCAATATCCTCAAGGTGGGTCAAGACGTGTTGGTGCAGATTGTCAAGGAACCTATTTCCACTAAAGGTCCCCGACTGACAGGTGAGATATCCCTGCCTGGTCGTTTCCTCGTGCTGATGCCCTTTGGAGATAAGGTGAATGTATCCACGAAGATAAAGAATAGCCAGGAACGCTCGCGCTTAAAGCAGATAATCCAGAAGTCAAAGCCCAAGAACTACGGCGTCATAGTGCGTACCGTAGCAGAGGGATTGCGAGAGGAAGAGCTGACGAGTGAACTTGAAATGCTCTTGCAGCGTTGGCAGGACACCCTGCACAATATTCAGAAGGCTGCTAAGAGACCTGCTTTGGTCTTTGAGGAGACGAGTAGGACTGTTGCGATGTTGCGTGACCTCTTTAACCCTACGTATGAGAATATCTATGTCAACGACGACAAGGTGTTCGAAGAGGTAAGGCAATATGTCAGGCAGATAGCTCCAGAGAAGGTGGAGGTGGTGAAGAAGTATACCGGTAACGTCCCTATCTTCGACAACTTCAATGTCACCAAGCAGGTAAAGTCGTCTTTCGGTAAGACCGTAAACTACAAGCACGGAGCCTATCTCATTATTGAGCATACGGAAGCGATGCATGTGGTGGATGTGAACAGTGGAAACCGATCACGTGGTGTTGACGGACAAGAGGCTAATGCCCTTGACGTAAACCTCGGTGCCGCCGATGAGTTGGCACGACAGTTGAGACTGCGTGATATGGGCGGCATTATCATTGTGGACTTCATTGACATGAACCTGCCCGAAGACAGGCAGTTGCTCTACGAACGCATGTGCAAAAACATGCAGAAAGACCGTGCCCGCCACAATATCCTGCCACTGAGTAAGTTCGGACTGATGCAGATAACGCGTCAGAGGGTAAGGCCTGCTATGGATATGAACGTAGAGGAGACGTGTCCGACGTGTCTTGGCAAGGGCAAAATAAAATCGAGCATTCTCTTTATTGACGTGCTTGAGAAAAAGCTCTACCACCTTACGCATGATATAGGCCAGAAGAACGTGAAGCTGTACGTTCATCCATACGTCTATGCTTATCTGGCACAAGGCCTATGGAGCACGCTGATGAAATGGCGCTTCCGCTATGGTTTCGGACTGAAGGTTATCCCTTCGCAGGAACTCGGTATGTTACAGTATAAGTTCTATGACTATTCCGGCGAATATATCGACATGAAGGAGGAAAATGACGAGTTGTAATGGACTGTGTTGTCTGTTCCTGAACGAAAGTTTTTCTTGTAAAGTAAAAAAATACTGCTGCAATTGTTTGATTTTCGGAAAAAAAGTATTAACTTTGCGGCAAAATAATTCTTATCAATTACAATAATGAAAAAGACTTCTGTATTCTTATCATTGATAGTTGCGGCATTGCTCTTCACGGGATGTACGATGACGAAGCATGTCGCTTATTTCCAGAACATGGAAGAAGTAGACTTGCAGTCAACCAAGATGATGCCCGAGATTCACATCAAGCCAAATGATGAGCTGACCATCCTCGTGTCATCTGTAACACCTGAGGCGGCAGCACCATTCAACATGCGTCTGTTCTCCAATTCTGGCTACTCAATGTCAGGTGCCAGCACGGCCAGCAACTCCCTCTATACATATATTGTAGATAAGGATGGCTTCATCAATTTCCCTGTCATTGGTAAGATTAAGGTTGTCGGCATGAGCCGCACTGAGGCAGAAGAAGCAATAAGAAACCTGATACAGCCATACTTCTCTGCAGAGGAGAAGCCAGTGGTGAAGGTTCGTTACGCCAGCTTCAAGGTAACGATAATCGGTGAGGTCGGCGGCTCTCGAGTAGTGACGGTAACCAACGAGAGACTCAGCATCATTGAGGCCTTGGCTCAGGCAGGTGACCTGTCCATCTATGGTAAGCGCCCTAACGTGCTTTTGGTACGTGAGAATGATGAGGGGCAGAAGATTTCGGTGCGTTTTGACCTGAATGATGCAAATATCTTCAACTCTCCGTACTATTACCTTGAACAGAACGATATCATTTACGTAGAGCCCAACAAGGCAAGAGCAAGAAGTGCTGACGTAACATCCTATACTTTCTGGACGCCAATCGCAAGTATAGCAATGTCGTTGGCAACATTAGCAATAAGTCTTACAAAATAATTACAGAAAAGATAGAAAAGAGTTGATATGAAGAACTTAATCGGTGTTCCTCGTATTGACTCTTTTCTCTAATGGAGAATTATATAATTATTCAACTTTCTGAAGTAATTAAGGAGTCAGAAGTTAAGGAGTTAAGACATATGCTATAGTTGATATGACATCGAAAGTGGAGTGTATCGTCCTAACTCCTGCCCGAAGGGCGAGCGAAGCGATAACTCCTTTTACTCCTGACTACTAAGAAGTTGAGCAAAATGCGAAACTTGAATAAATTATGTGCGGCATAGTAGGTTATATAGGAAATAAGCAGGCTTATCCCATACTTATCAAGGGTTTGAAACGTCTTGAGTATCGTGGCTACGACTCAGCGGGTTGTGCTTTGGTCTCAGATGTTGATGGAGCGCTGAAGATATACAAGGCAAAAGGCAAAGTGTCAGACTTGGAAGCCGTTGCCGAAAGTCAGGACCATAGCGGTACCTTGGGCATCGCCCATACACGATGGGCCACGCATGGAGTCCCCAGCGAGGTTAATGCACACCCTCATACCAGCCAGTCGGGAAATCTGACGTTGGTGCATAATGGCATTATTGAGAACTATGCCACCCTTCGTGAGCAGTTGAAGGAACGCGGGTACTCATTCAAAAGCGAGACGGATACAGAGGTCCTGGTCCAGCTCATTGAGTATGTTATGACGAAGAATAACGTGGATCTTCCTACTGCGGTGCGTGGGGCCTTGAATCAGGTGTTTGGAGCCTACGCAATAGCTGTCATCGATGCACGTAATCCTGATGTCATCGTAGCAGCACGTAAGTCATCACCATTGGCAGTTGGAGTGGTAGATGATAATAGCGAGTTCTTTTTAGCTTCGGATGCTTCGCCAATTGCAGAATACACTAATCAGATAGTCTATCTCAATGATGAGGAGATGGCTATTCTTGAGAGAGGTAAGGCTCTGCACGTGTTCCGTCTTAATGGTGAAGAGGCTGATGCTGTAGTGAAAGAGGTTAACGTAGACCTCTCGATGCTTGACCATGATGGATTCCCGCACTTCATGCTGAAGGAAATATTCGACCAGCCAAACGTATTGAAGGATTGTATGAGTGGTCGTGTGATTGAGTCGCCTTTCACTCATCATCCAGAGATTCTGTTGTCGGCAGTACGCAACCATCGCCGTGAGCTGCTGCAGGCGCGTCGTATTATCATTGTGTCGTGTGGCACTTCGTGGCATGCCGGACTGATAGGAAAACAACTGATAGAGCATTTTTGTCGTATACCTGTGGAGGTGGCATATGCCAGTGAGTTCCGATATAGCGACCCTGTCATAGAGCCCAACGATGTTGTGATGGCGATATCCCAGTCTGGTGAGACCGCTGATACGCTTGCTGCCATTCAGTTAGCCAAGGAGAAGGGTGCACTAATCTTTGGTATCGTCAATGGTGTGGGTTCATCAATAGCGAGAGAGTCGGATACAGGAACCTATATCCACGTAGGACCGGAGATAGGTGTTGCTTCCACCAAGGCATTCACCGGACAGGTAGTAGTACTCACAATGATAGCCCTCGCATTGGGTAATGCAAAGGGTACGGTGGAAGACGATGAATACGAGGAGACGATAAAGGAACTCCAGAATATCCCATCCAAGATAGAAAAGGTGTTGGAGCAGAATGATAAGATAAAGAATCTATCTGCAAGATTCACCTTTGCCCATAACTTCCTGTATCTCGGGCGTGGCTGGAACTATCCTGTAGCGTTGGAGGGAGCACTGAAACTCAAGGAGATAAGCTACATTCATGCTGAGGGATACCCTGCTGCAGAGATGAAACATGGGCCTATTGCACTGGTTGATGAGGAGATGCCGGTAGTCTTCATAGCTACTCACCATAAGCTTTACCGCAAGATAATCTCAAACATGCAGGAGGTTATATCCCGTCATGGACGTATAATAGCTATTGTCACAGAAGGTGATGAGGAGGTAAAAGAAATGGTTGACGATGTGATAGAGGTGCCGAACACTTTGGCCTGTCTCGCTCCGCTGCTGAGTGTGATACCACTACAGTTGTTATCATATCACGTGGCAGTGGCCAAGGGACTGAACGTAGATCAGCCGCGTAATCTGGCCAAGTCTGTGACGGTAGAGTAGGGAAGGAATTAAAGTTTAAAGTTCAAAGTTCAAAGCTTAATGCTTAATGCTTAAAGCTTAAAGTTAAGAGCAGTAGAGAATACACCACAAACATAAATAAATGAGAAACGTAACATTACAATTACAGGACGGTACGGAGTTCCACGGGAAGTCCTTCGGATATGATAAGCCTGTAGCCGGCGAGGTGGTGTTCAACACTGCCATGATGGGTTATCCGGAAAGTCTGACCGATCCTTCATACGCTGGGCAGTTGATGGTACTGACATACCCTCTCGTAGGAAACTATGGCGTACCACCCTTCTCTTTTGAAGAGAATGGTCTGCCGACCTTCATGGAGAGTGACAAGATCTATGCCTCTGCCATTATCGTCGCTGACTATAGCGAGAAGTACAGCCATTGGAACGCAAAAGAAAGCCTTGCCGAGTGGCTTAAGCGTGAGCAAGTACCGGGCATTACAGGTATTGACACCCGTGAACTGACAAAGGTATTGCGCGAACACGGCGTGATGATGGGTAAGATCCTATTCGATGATGAGCCGGACAACATTCCAGAGGCACATTACGAGGGAGTAAACTTCGTTGACCAGGTGTCGGTGAAGGAAATCGTGACTTATCAGCCTGCTGAGGGCACTGTTACAGAAGGATGTAAGCCCAAGCGGGTGGTACTTGTTGATTGTGGCGTAAAGGCCAATATTATCCGTTGTCTCATCAGACGTGGCTGTGAGGTAGTGCGGGTGCCGTGGAATTATGACTATACAGAGATGGACTTTGACGGACTCTTCCTTGCCAACGGTCCTGGCGACCCTGACATGTGTGAGGAGGCTGTAGCCATCATTCGTAAGCAGATGGCAAAGAGCGACAAGCCTATCTGCGGTATCTGTATGGGTAACCAATTGCTGTCGAAGGCTGCTGGTGCAACGATATATAAGTTGAAATACGGTCATCGCTCGCATAACCAGCCCGTTCGTATGGTGGGAACGGAGAAATGCTTCGTGACATCCCAGAATCACGGATATGCCGTTGATGCCTCTACGCTGGGCCCTGAATGGGAAGAGCTGTTCGTAAATATGAACGATGGTTCCAATGAAGGTATCCGTCACAAGACGAAGCCTTGGTTCTCAAGCCAGTTCCATCCGGAAGCATGCTCTGGTCCGGTGGATACAGAGTTTATGTTTGACAAGTTTGTGGAAAAACTGTAATGCAGGCTAATCTGACAACAACCAACAACGACAAGACAAATGAAAGATGATAATATAAAGAAGGTGCTGCTTCTTGGCTCAGGTGCCCTGAAGATTGGCGAGGCTGGAGAATTTGACTATTCTGGCTCGCAAGCCCTGAAGGCTCTTCGTGAGGAAGGAGTCGAGACAGTACTCATAAATCCAAACATAGCGACGGTGCAAACCTCTGAGGGTGTTGCCGACAAGGTGTACTTCCTTCCCATTCAGCCATATTTCGTTGAACGTGTCATAAAGGAGGAGAAGCCAGATGGCATCATGCTTGCCTTCGGTGGGCAGACAGCCCTTAACTGCGGTGTTGAGTTATACCAAAGTGGCGTCCTTGAGAAGTACGGAGTAAGGGTGCTGGGTACTCCCGTTCAGGCTATCATGGATACCGAGGACCGCGAACTCTTTGTGGAGAAACTAGATGAAATAGGTGTAAAGACCATCAAGTCGCATGCCGTAGACAAGATAGAGGATGCCCGTAAGGCTGCGGCTGAACTGGGCTATCCCGTCATTATCCGTGCTGCTTACGCCCTTGGTGGACTAGGCTCTGGTTTCTGTGATAACGAGGAAGAACTGAACAAACTGGCCGAGAAAGCCTTCTCCTTCTCTCCACAGGTATTAGTGGAGAAGTCTTTGAAGGGTTGGAAAGAGATAGAGTATGAAGTCGTGCGCGACCGTTATGATAACTGCATCACCGTATGTAACATGGAGAACTTCGACCCCTTGGGCATACATACTGGTGAGTCTATAGTGATAGCACCATCGCAGACGCTGACCAACTCGGAGTATCATAAGCTGCGTGCATTGGCCATAAAAATCATACGCCACATAGGCATCGTGGGAGAGTGTAATGTGCAATATGCCTTTGACCCTTATTCGGAAGATTACAGAGTGATAGAGGTCAATGCACGTCTTAGTCGCTCATCGGCTCTGGCATCAAAGGCTACGGGCTACCCGCTGGCATTCGTTGCTGCTAAACTGGGTATGGGCTATGGATTGTTTGAGTTGAAGAACTCAGTGACTAAAACCACATCGGCCTTCTTTGAACCGGCACTGGACTACGTGGTATGTAAGATACCGCGCTGGGATCTCTCCAAGTTCCGTGGCGTGGACAAAGAACTGGGCTCATCGATGAAGTCTGTCGGCGAGGTGATGGCCATTGGCCGTAACTTCGAGGAAGCCATACAAAAAGGTCTGCGCATGATAGGCCAGGGAATGCACGGCTTCGTTGAAAACAAAGTATTGCAGATTGATGACATCGAGGCCGCCTTGAAAGCACCTACCGACAAGCGTATCTTCGTTATTGCCAAGGCTTTGAAGCGTAAGATATACACTACGGAACAGATACATGAGATGACCAAGATCGACATGTGGTTCCTGGAGAAACTGCAGCATATCGTCGACATTGATGACGAGATGGACCGTTGCAAATCTATTAATGTAATGGACAAGGCGCTGCTTCGTAAGGCTAAGGTATATGGCTTCACTGATTTCCAGATAGCACGTGCCGTGGGTCTTGACAAGGAGATTGGCAATATGCACAAAGCAATCTTGGCAGTCCGTTCTTTGCGCAAGTCATGGGGCATCGTGCCATACGTAAAACAGATAGACACGCTTGCAGCGGAATATCCTGCACAGACCAACTACCTCTATGTCACATACGCCGCTGTGGCCCATGACATCACTTACGAAAACGATAAGAAGTCTATCGTCGTATTGGGTTCCGGAGCATATCGCATCGGCTCTTCTGTAGAATTCGACTGGTGCGGCGTACAGGCTCTCAATACCATACGCAAGCAGGGATACCGTTCGGTGATGATTAACTATAATCCTGAGACTGTCAGTACGGACTACGACATGTGTGACCGTCTCTATTTCGACGAGCTCACCTTCGAACGTGTCATGGATATCCTCGATTTGGAGAATCCTCATGGTGTCATCGTTTCTACGGGTGGTCAGATACCAAATAACCTGGCCATGAAGCTTGATGCGGAGAATGTGCCTATACTTGGTACTACGGCAAAGGATATCGACAATTGTGAGGATCGTGCTCTCTTCTCAGCTATGCTCAACCGTATCGGAGTGGACCAGCCTGACTGGGCTGCGCTCACATCTATGGACGATATCAATGCATTTATCGATAGGGTAGGCTTCCCCGTCCTGGTGCGCCCTTCATACGTCCTTTCTGGTGCGGCAATGAACGTATGCTCTAACCGCGATGAACTGGAGAAATTCCTGCAGCTGGCTGCCAATATTTCGTCAGAACACCCTGTGGTGGTGAGCAAGTTCATAGAACATGCCAAGGAGATAGACTTCGATGGCGTTGCAAAGGATGGCGAGATAATTGCATATGCTATATCCGAGCACGTAGAGTTTGCCGGAGTGCATTCTGGAGATGCTACTCTGCAGTTCCCACCTCAGAAACTGTATGTTGAAACGGTGCGTCGCATCAAGCGCATCACCAGGCAGATAGCCAAGGAACTGCATATCTCAGGACCATTCAACTGCCAGTATATGGCAAAGGACAACGACATCCTTGTCATCGAGACCAACCTGCGTGCTTCACGTTCATTCCCATTTGTCAGCAAGGTGTTGAAATTCAATCTCATCGACCTGGCAACGAAGATAATGCTGGGAGTGCCGTTCGAACGTCCTTCAAAGAACCTGTTCGACCTTGACTATGTGGGAATAAAGGCCAGCCAGTTCTCCTTCAACCGTTTGCAGAAGGCTGACCCTGTTCTCGGTGTAGATATGGCCTCTACCGGTGAGGTGGGCTGTATAGGCCAGGATACATCCTGTGCCCTGCTAAAGGCGATGCTCTCTGTGGGACATAGGATTCCTAAGAAGACGATACTTCTTTCAACCGGTGCAGCAAAGCAGAAGGCGGAGATGCTCGATGCCGCAAAACAACTGATAGCAAACGGATACGTATTATATGCTACGGGAGGTACACATAAATACCTCTCTGAAAACGGCGTAGAGAACATCGAGGTCTTCTGGCCATCTGACGAGGGTAAGTATCCGCAGGCTTTGGACATGCTTCATGAGAAGAAGATTGACATGGTGGTCAATATCCCGAAGAACCACACTGTACGAGAGTTGGACAATGGATATAAGATACGCCGTGCCGCCATTGATCTCAATATACCGCTTATCACCAACAGCCGTCTCGCTTCGGCATTCATCAATGCGTTCTGCACCATGAAGCTGGATGATGTAGCAATAAAACCTTGGCAGGACTATAAGTAACTAAACATATTTATCTAAGTGGGAAATAATATAACCCACCTTAATTCGAACCGTTCATATATGCAAAACATCTTTCGAGGCTTAGGCATTGCCCTTGTAACTCCTTTCAATGAGGATGGCAGTATAGACTATGAGTCGCTTAGCAACATCATAGAGTATCAACTTTCCAACGATGCAGACTTCCTTTGCATCCTTGCCACTACAGGCGAGACACCATGTCTCTCAAGTGAGGAACATTATCAGGTGAAGCAATTCATTGTTAAGCAGGTGGCCGGACGTGTACCTCTGCTGATGGGTTGTGGCGGCAATAATACTGCTGCTGTCGTAGAAATGTGCAAGACCTACGACATGAGCGGCATCGATGGTCTGCTCAGCGTTTGTCCTTATTATAACAAGCCTTCGCAGGAGGGATTGTATCAGCATTTCAAGACGATAGCGAATGCCACCAAACTGCCTGTCGTTCTTTACAATGTGCCAGGAAGAACAGGTATCAACCTTAAGCCTGAGACAACATGCCGCCTGGCCAACGATTGCGACAATATCGTTGCCATCAAGGAAGCCAGTGGCTCTATAGAGCAGGTGGATGAAATCATAAAGCTCAAGCCTGCAGACTTTGAGGTCCTTTCAGGCGACGATGCCATAACTTTCCACATGATAGCAACAGGTGCTGTGGGTGTCATTTCGGTTATCGGTAATGCTCTTCCAAAGGAATTCTCACGCATGATACGTCTGGAGTTCAGGGGCGAATTTGGCGCTGCGCAAAAGGTGCATCATCGCTTTACCGACCTCTATAGCCTGCTCTTCGTCGATGGCAACCCTGCAGGTGTCAAAGCCTTGATGAGTGAGATGGGACTGCTGAAGAACGTATTGCGTCTGCCATTAGTACCCACTCGCCTTACTACAAGGCAGAAGATTGCCGACGTGCTGAAGAGCCTGAAACTGTGATTCTTCATTCTTCACTCCCGTCCGAGAGTCTGCGATGCCATCGCAGACATCTTCAACTTTCAATCTTCAATTTTCAATCTTCAATTTGATAACGGTAAGCCTCGACCTGATGGAATTCATAGAGCGTAACATCCTGCCGCGATATGCGGCATTCGATGAGGCGCACAACATGGAGCATGTCATGAATGTCATAAAAGCGTCGGTCTCGCTGGCTGAAACGCTTGGAGCCGATGTGGATATGGCATACACCATAGCTGCTTATCATGACCTGGGATTGGAGGGACCACGTGCCATACACCATATCACAAGTGGGAAAATACTGAAGGCAGACCGAAGGTTGGAGCGATGGTTCTCCCCTCGCCAGATAGAGATTATGCGTGAGGCTGTGGAAGACCATCGTGCTTCGGCATCAAGGGCACCGCGCTCCGTTTATGGAAAGATTGTGGCAGAGGCCGACCGCGACCTGGTGCCACGTAGTGTCTTCAAGCGTACTATACAATATGGACTGTCCCACTATCCTGAAAAGACAAAGGAAGAACACTGGCAGCGCTTCTTGGAGCATATACATCAGAAATATTCTCAGGTAGGATATATAAAATTGTGGATTCAGGGTTCTCAAAATGAAAAGAACCTATCGGAACTCAGAAGGATAATAGGCAACGAATTGCTGTTGCGTAAGGAATTTGATTATCTGTGGCAAGAATTGTCGATATAAATACTGGTACAGAGCTGCATGATGCTGATGCTGTCAGGCCAGGCAGTCTGAAGGCGTGGTTTCTTGCTGCCCGTCCCAAGACGCTGTCTGGTGCTGCCGTGCCCGTCATGCTGGGTACTGCCCATGCCGTGAGGGAGGCAGGGAGCGAAGTCCTCTTCACGTCACCCGCTGTGTTACTGTGTTTCCTCTTCGCCTTCATAATGCAGATAGATGCCAACTTCGTCAATGACTATTACGACTGTCTCAAAGGCCGTGATAACGAAGAGCGTCTCGGCCCGTTGCGTGCCTGCCAGCAGGGATGGGTTACGATGAAGGCCATGCGTTATGCTATAGCCGTCACAACACTTTTGGCCTGCCTCGTGGGTCTGCCCTTGGCATACTATGGCGGGGTGGAGATGGTTGCAGTTGGAGCGGCATGTGTCATCTTCTGCTTCCTCTATACAACGTGTCTTGCATCCCTTGGAATGGGGGATGTGCTGGTGCTGCTGTTTTTCGGCATAGTACCCGTGTGCTGCACTTACTATGTGGCGGTGCCCGAGGCATTGCGCACCCTGAACCATATACCCTGGCTCTCAGGCATCGCTTGCGGATTGGTGGTAGATACGCTGCTTATCGTCAATAACTATCGCGACATAGACAATGATGCTGCCAGTGGCAAGAAGACCCTTGCAGTATTCATAGGACGCGAAAAGATGGAATGGCTCTATCTGTGCCTGCCGACAGCGGCACTGGTGCTGATGCTCTTGCAGCTCGGGTGGGACAATTCCAACATCATCGTTTGCTTCATAGTCTATTTCCTGTATATACAGACATGGAACAGAATGCGCTCAATAGGTCGGGGCAAAGCGCTGAATAAAGTGCTCGGCATGACCGCACGTAACATATTCCTCTTTGGCATTTTGTTAAGTGCGCTTGTCATTTTTGCGCAAAATGGATAACTCAAATGCAAGAAAACTTAAATTTGTGGTGCTTTTCTTGCTCCTTTCATAGAAAATGAGTACCTTTGCACCACTTTTTATCAAAGATAAAGTATTCATATTAATCATAATAACAGAACAATGAAGAAGTACAATTTCAATGCCGGTCCTTCAATCCTCCCACGCGAGGTGATTGAACAGACGGCTGCAGCTTGTCTTGATTTTGACAATTCCGGTCTCTCTCTTATGGAGATTTCTCATCGCGCTAAGAATTTCCAGCCTGTGGTTGATGAAGCAGAAGCACTGATGAAGGAGCTCCTCGACATCCCAGAGGGTTATAAAGTGCTCTTCCTCGGAGGTGGTGCTTCGCTGGAATTCTGCATGGTGCCATTCAACTATCTGGAGAAGAAGGCTGCATACCTCAATACCGGTGTATGGGCAACAAAGGCCATGAAAGAGGCAAAACTGTTCGGTGAGGTGGTAGAGATTGCATCGTCAGCCGACAAGAACTTCACATATATACCTCAGAACTACACCATCCCAACGGATGCTGACTATCTCCACATTACCACCAATAACACTATTTACGGCACGGAGATACGTAAGGATATCGACTCTCCTATTCCCCTGATTGCCGACATGTCATCTGACTTCCTCTCTCGTCCTTTGGATGTTAGCAAGTATGCCCTCATCTATGGAGGTGCACAGAAGAATCTCGCAATGGCTGGTGTTACCTTCGTTATTGTTAAGGAAGACACGCTGGGCAAGGTGTCACGTCAGATCCCGACAATGCTTGACTATCGCACTCACGTGAAGAAGGGCTCTATGTTCAATACACCTCCTGTAGTACCTATCTATTCTGCATTGATGAACCTTCGTTATATCAAGGCTCATGGTGGTGTGAAGGCTATGGACGAGCTCGCAAAGAAGCGTGCAGAGATTGTTTACTCTGAGATTGACCGCAATAAGCTCTTCGTAGGAACTGCCGAGGAGGCCAGTCGTTCACTCATGAACCTTACCTTCGTGCTGAAGCCAGAGTATCAGGAACTGCAGGATGAGTTCCTCGCCTTCGCTACTTCTAAGGGCATGGTAGGTGTTAAGGGACATCGTGACGTTGGTGGCTTCCGCGCATCTTGCTATAATGCAATGTCTATTGAAGGCTGTGAGGCTCTCGTGGCATGCATGAAGGAATTCGAGGCACAGCACTAAGTTCCATTCAAAGTTCAATAAACAAAAAATGACAAAAGTATTAATAGCAACAGAAAAGCCTTTCGCCGCTCCTGCGGTTGCAGGCATAAAGGATATCATTGAGAAGGCTGGCTTTGAGCTGGCACTCCTTGAGAAGTATACGGAAAAGTCTCAGCTTCTTGCAGCTGTAGCAGATGTTGACGCTATCATCATCCGTTCAGACAAGATTGATGCAGAGGTTATGGATGCTGCCAAGCAGCTGAAGATTGTTGTTCGTGCCGGTGCCGGCTACGACAACGTCGACCTCGAGGCCGCTACAGCCCACAACGTTGTAGTGATGAACACCCCAGGTCAGAACGCAAACGCAGTAGCAGAGCTCGTGCTCGGCTTGCTCGTATTTGCCGTTCGTAATTTCTATAATGGCAAGTCTGGCTCAGAGCTCATGGGCAAGAAGCTTGGCATCCTCGCCTTCGGTAATGTAGGCCGCAATGTGGCTCGCATCGCAAAGGGCTTCGGAATGGATGTTTGTGCATACGATGCCTACTGCCCAGCCGATGTCATTGAGACTGCTGGCGTGAAGGCATGTGCTTCTCAGGCAGAGCTCTTCAAGGAGGCCGATATCGTATCGCTCCACATCCCTGCAACAGCAGAGACGAAGCAGTCTATCAACTACGACCTCTGCTCTACGATGAAGAAGAATGCTATCCTTATCAACTCTGCACGTAAGGAAGTGATTGACGAGGCCGGTCTGCTCAAGCTGATGGCAGAGCGTGAGGACCTGAAGTATATCACCGACATCAAGCCCGATGCTGATGCAGAATTTGCTAAGTTCGAGGGCCGCTACTTCTCTACACCAAAGAAGATGGGTGCACAGACAGCAGAGGCTAATACCAATGCAGGTCTTGCAGCAGCCAACCAGATTGTTGGCTTTATTAAGGATGGTATCACAAAGTTCCAGGTGAACAAGTAAATCCGGCTTTGAAGATTCTTTCCTCCCCGCTGTCGTGAGGGGATGATAATAAAAACAACAGCAGCTACAGTCCATTGCGTGATTGTAGCTGCTGATTTTTTGCCTATGCCTTTGCGGGTTTTGCCTATGCCTTTTTGAGAGGTGCCCTATGCTTTTGCGGCTTTGGCCAAGAGATAGTGGTCAAGTATAGTAATTGCGGCCATTGCCTCTACTATTGGCACCGCTCTTGGCAGTACGCATGGGTCGTGGCGCCCTTTGGCCTTTAGTATGGTTGGGTTGCCCTCGATGTCTATGGTAGGCTGCTCTCTGAGTTGTGTGGCAACGGGTTTGAATGCCACGCGGAAATAGATGTCTTCACCGTTGCTGATGCCTCCCTGAATGCCGCCGCTACGATTGGTGAGCAGACGCCCCGGGGTGGGGGAGTCTGTATCGAAGAGGTCGTTCTGCTCGCTGCCACGCTGCTCAAGCCCGCTGAAGCCCATGCCGTATTCGAAGCCTTTCACGGCATTGATGCTGAGCATGGCAGAGCCAAGCGTCTGATGCAACTTGCCAAATTCCGGCTCGCCCAGTCCGGCGGGGCAGCCCTTGATGACGCATGTGATAGTACCGCCGATAGTGTCGCCTTCTGCCTTCACCTCTTTGATGAGAGCCTCCATAAGGGCGGCATTCTCTTTGTCGGGACAGCGTACGGCATTCGACTCGATGTTCTCCGAAGAGAGGTCGTAGAGATGGTAGTCGGGGTTGAGGGCTATGCCTCCCACCTGCGATGTATATGCTGTGATATTGATGCCAAGCTGCCTGAGAGCCAACTTTGCAAAGGCTCCGGCAACGCAGCGCGACACGGTGATGCGTGCAGAACTCCTGCCACCGCCACGATGATCCCGTATGCCATATTTTGTGTGATAGGTAAAGTCGGCATGTGAGGGACGGAAGAGATTACGCATGTTGTCGTAATCTTCAGAGTGCTGATTGGTATTCCTCACGAGGAAACCGATAGGACACCCCGTTGTCTTGCCCTCGAAGATGCCGCTCAATAGCTCTACGCGGTCAGGCTCATTGCGCCCCGTTGTGATGCTGCTCTGTCCTGGGCGGCGGCGGTCGAGCTCTTGTTGGATAAAGGCAGTGTCAACCTCTATCCCTGCCGGCATGCCGTCAATCACGCCGCCGATACCGTTGCCGTGACTCTCACCGAATGTGGTGAGTCTGAATAATGTTCCGAACGTGTTCAATTGTATTTGCGAATTAACGAATTGACGAGTATTGTTTTGTGCACTCCATTAATGGTGCGGGACAGATTATGAGTTGCAGTTGCCGCAGCCTCCGTCCTTACAGCCGCCTCCTTCACAGCCGCCTCCACAACCCCCGCAGCCGCCGCAGCCGTGGCCTGAGAGCTGGTTGATCATTGCAGTAATCTCTTCGTTTGTAGCCTCGCGGCATTCCAGCACGCTACCCTGAAAGTTCAGGTCGCAGCCAGCCAAGGGGTGATTGAGGTCTATCTCTACCTCGTTATCGCGAATGGCGGTGATATGTCCCATGAAGCGTGTGCCGTCAGCATTCTGCAGGGGTACGACAGCACCGATGGAGAGGTCGAAGTCGCGCTCATTGTCTGGCTTGGGCAGCGTTACGACGCGCTCTGCTACGTAGTCGCCGTAGGCTTCTGCTGATGGTATGGTGAAGTCGAAGGTGTCACCCTTTGTCAAAGGCTCTATGGCTTTCTCAAAGCCGGGGATGGTAGTGCCGAAACCTGAGATGAAGAAGAATGGTTCTGAGGCAGGGGCCTCTTCCTGAAAAGTCTTTTCCCCGTCCTTGACGGAGTATAGCTTGTAGGCTATGCTGTAGTAATTGTTCATCGTTGATATGTAGTATTTCTTAAAGACGTGTGCAAAGTTACGAATAAATGGCCACAATACAAAATATTATCCGTACTTTTTGTGTGTGGCCTAAAGGAAAAGTCCGCCCAATGCCTGACGCCGACATAAGTCTTTGCCAAAACACTGAAGCGGACTACCCACCTTAAAAAAAGTCTTTTGCCTAATACCTATTGAAGATTGGAGCCTGTATTCCAGGCTTCGGGCTATCCTTGATATCAATCTTTCGCTGCCTCGTTGGCGCATCCTTGCGAAAGCACCCACAGCGCTGATTCTTTGGTTCTTTCTTGAAACCGGGTGCAAAGTTAGCGGGTTTTGCCTCTGCAAGCAAGCAAAAATCCCTATTTCTTATGTATTGCCGTGCTTTTGTTGACGCTTGTCATGTTATTCCTCAATGTCTGTGACCATTGATATGGCCGAGAAGAACCTGTAGCTGACGGTCTCGTTAAGGGCCAGCTGCAGGCGCATGGTATTGCTGAAGGTGTGTTTCTGCAAGGCGAGTTTGATGCAGCGGATGAAGCTGCGTCGCGCCTGCTTGTCGCTGCTTTTGCTGCGTTTCTTGAGGAAGGGCACATCCTCTTCCTTGAAGCCCAGGGCGCTGACAAGCATGTTGCCCTGAAACGATGCCAGCTGTATGATGCCGATGTGTCCCAGCCAATAGTCTAACTGTTCGTAGTCTATGGACTCGCGATACCTTTTCATATGTACTCCGAGGGCTATGATGCCTTTCACGTCGATATCGCGTGTGATGATATAGTCGGCATTCATCACGAGGATGTCAAGCAGTCGCAGCGTGGCCTCGGCATTGCTGCCGTCATCCTCCAGTATGAGGGAGGACAGGCGTTCCATCTCCTCATCGCGTATGCGCTCGTAGCGCTTGTTAGTCCAGTGGTTGAATAGCTGCGCGTTGTTCACGTCGTAGTAGGGAGGAGTGACGTCTGTCGCTTCGCCCGTGGAGGGTAAGGGAGATACGGCCCGCAGCTGCTTCTCACAGTAGGGGAGCACTCCGAGCGTATCGGCCACATAGCGGAGTGTGCGCCATTTGTGGGGCGACATCATCCGTATCTCCGTGTCGGTAAAGCCAAAGGCACCTGCCCTCAGCAACTGGAGTATGTTATGTGTGATGCATGCGTGCATCTCAATTCGCAAATTTGTTAATTTGTTAGTATGTTAATTTGTTAATATGTTAATTCGTTAATTTGTTAATTCGTTAATTCGAACATTTCTTCTGCCCTTCTGAGGTCTTCGGGGGTGTCAATGCCCACGGTTTCCACGTCGGTCTCACCCACCTTTATCTTATATCCGTTCTGCAGCCAGCGCAGCTGTTCCAGGCTCTCGGCAATCTCCAGTGGCGACTGTGGCAGCTGTGTGACCTCTCGCAGCACCTCACGGCGATAGGCATACATGCCGATGTGCTTCAGGAAGGGGAATGCCTCGGGCCATTCCGCTTGTTCCTTGCCGCGCACGTAGGGTATGACGGAACGGCTGAAATACAGCGCAAAGCCGTCGTTGTCGGTGACGATCTTCGGGGAGTTGGGATTGGAGATGGCCTTGAGCCATTCTGCTTTCGCCGTCTCATCGGCATCGTCGCTACCAGGACTGACGAAGCGTTTGCCCAGCGTGGCTATCTGAGTATGCTCATCATTGAAGCATTGGCACACGGCATCAATCTGATGGGGCTGGATGAAGGGTTCGTCGCCCTGCACGTTGACAACCACGTCATATCTCTCGCCTGCTGACTCAATCTTCTCCATCGCCTCCTCTATGCGGTCTGTGCCGCTTTTGTGGTCGGAACGGGTCATCACCACTCTGCCGCCCCATGACTCCACGTGGGTCTGGATGCGTTCATCGTCAGTGGCCACGCAGACCGTTTCTATCTGTTGGCTCACCTGTTCGTACACTCGCTGAATGACGCTCTTGCCGCCAAGCATGGCCAGTGGCTTGCCAGGAAAACGGGTGGAGGCGTAACGGGCTGGAATGATTGCAATGTATTTCATAATGTGCAATGGTTGAATCTTTACTGCAAAGGTACACATTATTCATATATTACGTGTGCGTGAGAGGCGCTTTTTCATATAATATCATAAAAAATGTTGTAAGTTTGTGGGTAATTGAAAATAATTTTGTAACTTTGAAGCGGCAAAACATGCACAGACGACTTTGTATCACACATACATCACAATAGAAAATAAGTGAAAAGACTTCTAATATATATCATTTCTTTACTTCTTCCCGCTACTGTCTCTGCCCAGAAGATAGTGCTCGGCTCGTGCTATACTGCCGACAAGGGACTGTATCAGGGCGAGATGATGGGCAACAGGCCTCATGGCAAGGGCAAGACCGACTATGCCAACGGCGACACCTACGAGGGCGAATACGTGAAGGGCAAGCGCCAGGGATATGGCGTTTACACCTTTACCGACGGCGAGAAGTATGAGGGCCAGTGGTATGGGGGTCAGCAGCACGGTAAGGGCACTTACTATTTTGCCAACAACAACCGCTATGAGGGTCTGTGGTTCCGCGACTATCAGCAGGGTCACGGCATCATGTACTACTACACGGGCGACGTCTATGACGGCCAGTGGTATGAAGACAAGCGCTCAGGCAAGGGCCGCTACACGTTCAAGCAGGGCGCCTACTATGACGGCGAGTGGAAATACGACATGAAATGGGGCAAAGGAACCTTCGACTGGGGCGACGGCAGTTCTTATGAAGGACAGTGGGTAGAGAACAAACGCTCGGGCAAGGGCGTCTTCACCTATGCCTCTGGCGATGTCTATAACGGCATGTGGAAGGAAGACCAGAAGAACGGCAAGGGCATATATAAGTTCCGCAACGGCGATGTGTACGAAGGCGACTACGTAGGCGATGAGCGCACGGGCAACGGAGTGTTCAAGTATGCTAACGGCGACAAATACACCGGCCACTTCTCTGCTGGCGACAAAGACGGTCAGGGCACCTTCACCTGGAAGAACGGCGATGTCTATACCGGCTTCTGGAAGGCTGACAGGCAGCATGGCAAGGGAAAGCTGGTAAAGAAGAACGGCGATGTGTATGATGGCACGTTCAAGGCAGGCAGCCTTGATGGAGAGATAATCATTCATTATGCCGATGGCAGTAAATATAAAGGTATATACAAAAACGGAAAGCGTGAGGGCAAGGCCATTGAAGAGAACAAGGAAGGCATACGCTTTGAGGGCTCTTACAAGGACGATGAGCGTGACGGTAAGTTCGTGGAGAAAGACCGCAACGGCCAGGTCATAGCTACCGGAACATACGACATGGGAGAGCGCCATTGACCATTGACCATTGAGCATTGAGCATTGACCATTTGCCATTCTGAATTTTGCATTCATAATTATTAATTTAACTAAATACTTACGACTATGATTGTAGACACTTTAGACAACTTGAAGTACTATGTCGCACTCAACCCCCTGTTTGCTGATGTAGTGAAGTTTATTGAAGAGAATAACCTTGAGGACCTTGAGGCTGGTAAACATGAGATAAAGGGCAAGGACCTCTTTGTCAATATCATAAACCAGAAGGCCAAGACTCCCGACGAGGCAGTGATGGAAACCCATCGCAACATGCTCGACATACAGATACCCCTTGACGACAACGAGACCTATGGCTACCTGCCACTTGAGGACATCGAGGTAGAGGCAGAGTATAATGCCGAGAAGGACGTGACGAAATATCCTGGCCAGCCAAGTTCTTCCTACATAGAGTGCCGCCCGGGAATGTTTGCAATGTTCTTACCACAAGACGGCCACACACCTTGCATCGCTAACTGCGAAGTGTTCAAAAAGGCGGTATTCAAGGTAAAGTGCTGATACGTAATACACAATTTGTTAATTCGTTAATTTGTTAATTCGTTAATTTGTTAATTCGTTAATTTGTTAATTCGTTAATTCGTGTATTATGGCAGAGACAAAGAAAACAACAGCAAAGAAGGCTACGGCCCCCAAGAAGGCAGCATCCACCAAGAAAGCAGCAGCTCCTAAGAAGGCCGCAGCAAAGAAACCAGTGTCAAAGAAGGAACAGCAGCCTCAGGTGCCGCAGCATATAGGCATCGTGGCAGCCGACCCATGGCTGGAGCCTTTTGAGGATGCCATCCGCGGTCGTCACGACCATGCCCTGTGGATGATGGACCATCTCACCAACGGCGGAAAGACCAGCCTGGCCGACTTCGCTACAGGATACCTCTACTATGGCCTGCATCGCAACGAGAAGGGCGAGTGGATATTCCGTGAGTGGGCACCCAATGCTACGGAGATACACCTCATCGGCGACTTCAACGACTGGAAGGAGACGCCTAAGTATAAGCTGAAGAAGAATAAGAACGGACAGGATTGGGAAATCAAACTGCCCAAGACCGCCATGAAGCACGGCGACCTCTACAAGATGCTCGTGAAGTGGGACGGCGGACAGGGTGAGCGTATCCCCGCTTGGGTGCGCCGCGTAGTGCAGGACGATGAGACAAAGGTGTTCTCGGCACAGGTGTGGGCTCCCGAAAAGGAATATAAGTGGAAGCGCAAGACCTTCAAGCCCGATACTACGCCGCTACTCATCTATGAGTGCCACATCGGAATGGCTCAGGATGCCGAGAAGGTAGGCACATACAAGGAGTTCAAGGACAATATCCTGCCTCGTATCATCGAAGACGGATACAACTGCATACAGCTCATGGCCATTCAGGAGCATCCTTACTACGGCTCCTTCGGCTATCACGTAAGTAACTTCTTCGCTCCTTCAAGCCGCTTCGGAACACCTGAAGACCTGAAGGAACTCATCGATACGGCACACCAGAAGGGCATCGCCGTCATAATGGATCTCGTACACTCCCACGCCGTGAAGAACGAGGTGGAAGGACTGGGCAACCTCTGTGGCGACCCATGTCAGTACTTCTACACCGGTGACCGACGCGAGCACAACCAGTGGGACAGCCTCTGCTTCGACTATGGCAAGGACCAGGTGATGCACTTCCTGCTCTCTAACTGCAAATATTGGCTCGATGAGTTCCACTTCGACGGATTCCGCTTCGACGGTGTCACATCCATGCTCTATTACAACCACGGACTCGGAGTGGACTTCGGAGGATATCCCGACTACTTCAACGGTGCTCAGGACGACAATGCCATCTGCTATCTCGCACTTGCCAACAACGTCATTCATGCCGTGAACAAGAATGCCATCACCATTGCCGAGGAGATGTCGGGAATGCCAGGACTGGCTGCCAAATTTGAGGATGGAGGACTGGGATTCAACTACCGCCTCGCAATGGGTCTGCCTGACTACTGGATTAAGATGATTAAGGAGAAGAGCGACGAGCAGTGGAACCCACGCGACATCTTCTGGGAGATGACCAACCGTCGTGCCGGAGAGCTCACCATCTCTTATGCCGAGTCTCACGATCAGGCCCTCGTGGGCGACAAGACCATCATCTTCCGCCTCATCGATGCCGATATGTACTGGCATTTCAAGAAGGGCGACGAGAACGAGATGGCACGCCGAGGCATAGCACTCCACAAGATGATACGCCTCGTCACCGCTGCCACGATGGGAGGAGGATACCTCAACTTCATGGGCAACGAATGGGGACACCCCGAGTGGATTGACTTCCCGCGCGAAGGCAACGGCTGGAGCTGTAAATATGCACGCAGGCAGTGGAACCTCGTAGACAATAAGGAGCTGTGCTATCACTGGCTCGGCGACTTCGACAAGAAGATGCTCGAAGTGATGAAGTCGCAGAAGAACTTCAACCTCACCCCCGTGCAGGAGATATGGGTGAACGAAGGCGACCAGATCATGGCGTTCATGAGAGGAGACCTCATCTTCATCTTCAACTTCTCGCCAACACGCTCCTACACCGACTACGGATTCCTCGTACCACTGGGGTCTTATGACGTCGTGCTCAACACCGACTCAAAGGACTATGGCGGCTTCGGATTTGCCGACGACAGCGTCACTCACATCACTAACTATGACCCAGTCTATCAGGAAGATAAGAAGGAATGGTTAAAGATGTACATTCCTGCACGCTCCGCTGTAGTACTGAAGAAGAACTGATGAAATCCAATAACAAACCAACAAACGGTAGCACCGCTGTCATCATGATAGCGTGTGCTATCATTTTCATATTATTCTCCGTATCATACCTCTACCTGTTTCAGGCCTCCCTGCTTGAAATGGTGCAGCATGCATGGTCAGGAGGCACCACAACCTACAACCACCTCTGGGGCGCAGCGATACTCTTCTCTGCTGCCACCATCATCACCTTCGTAGCGGCAAAGATGCTGCCGCTGCCATTCTTCTATTTCCCCGCCATGCTGTGCATGGGACTGCTCACGGCAGTCAGCGTAGGACCAGATGGCTCGGTACATACCAGCCTCTTCTGGCTCATCTTCGTAGTGATGGCAATCATGCTGCTGCTCTTCATGGCGTGGAAGGGTAGGGAATGGCTCTATTTCATCACCTCTGCCGACAACCCCAGCGGTGCTGCGGGAAAATCATTCTACTGGCTCCCTCTGGCATGGATGATGCTGTGCATGGCTGTCGTTTTCATGATGGGCAACACCGACCGAGGCCTTCACACAAGGCTCTCCGTTGAACACCATTGCAAGTTGCTGCAATGGGACAAGGCATTACAGGCGGGACTGCCGCAATACGATACCGACGGAGCAACAACCATGCTTCGAGCAATGGCATTGGCAAGGACAGGACAACTGCCCGAACGCCTCTTTAACTATAACATGGAGCCGCAGACAACCTCTGACTGCCTCTTCTATGGCGACATCAGCGACGATGCCCTGCGCGACAGCGGAAGGGGAACATTCCTCCTCTCAAGCGGCTACCGACTGTGGCAGACAATAGGCTTCGTGCCATGCAACCGCCATGAGCCCGTAAGGACCATCCTTGCAAGGGAGCTAAGGCGCGAACAGATCCTCATGGACAGCATCACTGCCGACAGCATACCTGCCGACAGCGTGAAGCATCTCGTCAAGCCCGTAGCGAAAGACTATCTCCTCTGCGCATGTCTCATCGATGGCGACCTGAAGACGTTCATGAAACTGCTGCCAAAATACTATCCCGTAGAAGGCGAACTGCCAAAGCACTATAGGGAGGCTTGCCTGCTATACTGCATGGAACACCAGCTGCCCGTGCCGAAAGAACGCCAGGGAGTGGCAGCAGAACTGGCCGACTATGAAGACTTCTGCAGCCTGATAAAGCAGAACCCCGCCCCCGTAAGATGCAACGCAGCACTCCGCGACAACTACTTCGGCACATATTGGTACTACTACTGGACAAAGACCAATAGGTGATTTTTCTTTCAGAGTTTTCTTGCGTTTTAGAAAAAGAAAGTCCAGAAACACGGCATATTTACCCTGTTATTTTGTCGAAGGGCATCTTTGACCTCCTCAAAGATGCCCTTCGAGGTGGTAATAGACGGTCTTTTACACTGCAATCGATGGTCTTTTACACTGCAATCGACGGTCTTTTACACTGCAATCGATGGTCTTTTACACTGCAATCGACCGTCCATTACACTGCTTTCGAGGCTCAAAAACAGCCCTTTTTGAAATCCCTCTGCTGATTATCAATAAGTTACGCAAATGTAAAATTTGCGCGAATTTCAGACCGAAGTTGAACTTGCTGGAAAATATCGCGCTGTAGAGCATGATAAAAGTCAAAAGTTTCCATGTTTCTGGACTTTCTTTTGGCGTTACGCAGGCCTCGCCTATGCAGCAACGTCTGTCCGCATAATGTCATCATACAGTGGAAACTGTTTTTCCATTCTGCCAAATGGTTCTCTCTTTTTCTTTCATTTTTCAATTTTCCGCTTTTCCCGCTATTTCTTTGGGACAATATAACCAAGTAGCCATCTGCGTGACAATTCGCGGGCGAGACGCCCACGTCCCTGCCTTCGGTATTACTCATCAGCGAGCATCCACACAGTTACTATGCGGATGCTCGCCAGATTGAGGTTTTGTGATGTTCACAGATAGAAGTCCTTAGTTATTTCTGCATACCACCGGGAGCGTTGGCCGTTTTCCATTAGGACGCGTTCGGATGTCATGGGTGGAGCGGGGTGTTGGCGGAGGTAGAGCAGGGTGCGCTTGGGTGATTTCTTTTCGGTGGTTTTGATGAGGATTCGCTTTACGATGAAGAGGTTGTGGAATGCACATTCTTCTTCCATCCTCTGTATGGCCGAAAAGGGGATGATGAGAGTCAGCGTGCCGTCTTCGGCAAGCAATTGCTTGCAGCGGGAGAGCAGCAGGGAGTAGGGAAGTGAGGAGGTGTGGCGCGCCATGTCGCGATGTTTGTCGGGACAGCCGAGGGTTTCTTCAAAGAACGGGGGATTGGAGAGGAGGGCGTCGTATTTGCCTTCTGCTTCAAAATTCTGAAGCGAGGTATTGACGATGTTTATATTGCTGAAGACGGAACAGTTCTCTTTAGCCTGCTGACAGGCATCTTTGTCTATGTCTATGCCCGTTATGCCGGCTTCGGGAAAACGCTGTGCCATCATCATAGCGCACAGGCCTGTGCCCGTGCCAATATCCAATATTCTTCCTTTGCAGCCCCACGCAAGGGCTCCAAGCAAGACACCGTCGGTGCCCACCTTCATGGCGCAACGGTCGTGGCGCACGTAGAAATGCTTAAACTGAAAACCTTCGGACATGGAATCATTTACAATGTACAATTTGCCATTTACAATGTACAATTTTGCTGGTGCGATGAAGCACCTTGCCGGGAGCTGCTGAGGCCAGGGACGTGGGCGTCTCGCCCGCGACAATTCCTAACGTAGTCAACGAAGGAGTAACGCTGCGAGTGTTTCTCGTCAATGTCGTGGTCTTCGCGCCATGCTTCTGTCCAGTCGTCGAATGGTGGGAAGAAGGCATCGGCTTGCTCGGGCGTGTGGTGGACGAGGGTCAGACATAGCCTGTCAGCCAGTGGCAGGGCCTGCTCATAGACGGAGGCTCCGCCGATGATGTATGCATCCTCATCGCGGCAGGAGTGGAGGGCCTCTTCAAGAGTGGGATAGACATCGCAGCCGGGCAGGGAGGTTACGGTACGGGAAATGACGACGTTGCGACGGTTGGGCAGCGCTCCCTTGGGCAGCGAGTCGAAGGTCTTGCGACCCATGACGATGGTGTGGCCCGTGGTGAGGGCCTTGAAGCGCTTCAGGTCGTTGGGAAGCCAATAGAGCAGCTTGTTCTTATAGCCTATGGCACCATTCTCGGCCACAGCAGCAATAATGTTGATCATATTCTTCACTTTTCACTTTTCACTCTTCACTTTTATACGGAAACCTCGGCCTTGATATGTGGCCAGGGATCGTAGTCGGTAAGTTGAAAGTCTTCGTACTGGAAGGAGAAGAGGTCTTTCACGTCGGGGTTGATGAGCATCTTGGGCAGAGGGCGCGGTGTGCGCGTGAGTTGTAGCTCTGCCTGTGGCAGGTGGTTGAGGTAGAGATGGGTGTCGCCTGTGGTATGCACGAAGTCACCGCACTCCAGTCCTGTCACCTGTGCCATCATCTGCAGCAGCAGGGCATAGCTGGCGATGTTGAACGGCACACCGAGGAAGGTGTCGGCGCTGCGCTGGTAGAGCTGCAGGGACAGCTTGCCATCGGCCACGTAGAACTGGAACAGGCAATGGCAGGGAGGAAGGGCCATCTTGTCGACCTCGGCGGGGTTCCAGGCACTCACCATGATGCGGCGAGAGTCGGGATGGTTACGTATGAGGTCGATGCATTGCTGTATCTGGTCGATGGTGCCGCCGTTATAGTCGGGCCATGAACGCCACTGATGACCATAGACGGGTCCCAGCTCACCGTTTTCGTCGGCCCATTCGTTCCATATCCTCACACCATGTTCCTGAAGATATCTCACGTTGGTGTCGCCATTGAGAAACCACAGCAGCTCGTAGATGATAGACTTCAGATGCAGTTTCTTGGTGGTGAGAAGCGGAAAGCCGTCTGACATGTGGAAACGCATCTGGTGGCCGAAGACACTCTTGGTGCCCGTGCCGGTACGGTCGGTCTTCTCTATTCCTTCGGTGGTGATGCGTTTTAGCAGGTCTAAGTATTGTTGCATGACTTGGGGTTGGTTGGTTTTTGGGGTTTCTATTTCGATGTCTTGGAGGGAGTCCGCCCTTCTTCGGTGGCGCTGTATCTTATCTTCAGCGCACCGGCTTTGCGCAGTTGCTGCTTTACGTCGGTGATGACTCCCATAGGCGTGGATTTGTCTGCACGGATGTTGACGATGAAGTTTTCGGCATCGGCATCGTTCAGCCTGTTGCGCAGCGACAGCACCACATCGCCAACAGATTCCATCGGCACGATGCTGTTGCCTATCTGTATCTGCGACTCGCCATTGCCGTTGCTGCCGATGTAGAGGTTGGCGATGAAGCGCCGGTGCTGGGGCTTCGTCAGGTCGGTGCCCTGAGGCGTTGTGAGGCTGAGCATAGGTGTCTCCGTCCTCATGTGGGTTACTATCATGAAGAAGAACAGTACCGTGAATATCAGGTCGGGCATCGATGCCATATTCAGAGTCGGTATGCTGTGATGTCTATGTCGGCGTATTTTCAAAGGGTTAATTGGCTTTCGCCGACCCGCTCGCAATGCTCCTTGATACGGCAAGCGTATCATAGTCGCTTCGCTCGGGGTTCGTTAATTTGTTAATTTGTTAATTTGTTAATTCGTTAATTCGTAGACACCTCTTGTATCCTCTGTGGATAGTCTTCCAGCTCAGAATAGCTTTTCACCAGCTGATTCTGCAGCTTGAAGTAGGAGTCGTAGTCGGCATCGCGGTCTACCTGGAGCTCTATGATGTGTTTAGGGCCGGCATTCACGATGAACTGCTTCACTGTCTTGCGCAGCTCTGGGGAGATGCGGGCCTCCTTGTCGTTGATGGTCAGCTTGTTGTTGGCCATGAGGTGTATGGTGAGCACCTTGTCCTTGTCGATGTCTTTCTCTATCTCCTGCTGCTCTTCGGGGTCGAGTGGGGGTAGCCTCCTGCCCAGTCCCTTGTCGCTGTCCATAGAGGTAGTGATGAGGAAGAAGATAAGGAGCATGAACGAGATGTCTGCCGTCGAGGCGGTGTTCAGCCCGGGGACGCTATGTCTTTTGCGGCGTTTAAACATGTCGGCGTGTTATATGGGTGTTGATCTTGCTGTATGCCAATGCAGCGGCAGCGATGAAGAACATGGCAAGGGTGGTGATGAGGCATGCGTTGGCAAGGCTGCCGATGATGAGCGCAGGGAAGAAGATGACTGGGAGCAGGGCGAAGACTCCCCATCCGAGAATGCCTACGGGGATGCCGTTCTCCATGCTCTCGCGCTTGTTGACGCGCAGCGAGTGGCAGATGGAGTAGCACGTGAGGACTATGGCTGCTAAGATTGTCAGCAGGCCGGATATGATGATTATGTCAGCCAGGATGTACATTGACTATTGATGGGGGCTATGAATTGGTGTTCTCAGACTTTTTGCTCTCCAGTATGTCCATCAGCGTGATGGCACTCTCTTCCATCTGGGCTGTGAGATGGTCTATTTTCGAGAGTATGTAGTTATAGAACAACTGCAGTATCAGCGCTGTGATGATACCGAAGATGGTGGTGATGAGTGCCACCTTCATGCCTGAGGCCACGATGGTAGGCCCGATGTCGCCTGCCACCTCGATATTGTCGAAGGCCATCACCATTCCTATCACGGTGCCGAGGAATCCCAGGGAGGGAGCCATAGCGATGCAAAGGGTGATCCACGAGCACCCCTTCTCCATCTTGCCTATCTGGACGGAGGCGTAGGAAGAGACGGAACGCTCGATGTTGTCAAGCGTCTCCTTGTGGCGAAGCAGACCCTGATAGCAGATGCTGGCAACGGGACCGCGGGTGTTGCGGCACAGGTCTTTGGCCTCTTCGATGCCTCCTGAAGAAATCTTATCCTCCAGGGTCTGCATGAATCGCTTCGCATCGATCTCCGACATGCTGAGGTATATGATTCTCTCAATGCAGAAGGCAAGGCCGATAATCAGGCAGAGTGCCACGATGGACATGAAACCGACACCGCCGTCGACGAATTTGTTCTTCAGCTGGGTGTAGGCCCCGCCTTCGCCCTGGCCTGCAATGGAGGCGCTGTCTTCCATCTCCAATGCTGCATCGTCAAGAAGGTCGCCGATGGTTGAGCTGTCAGCAGATGCGACAGCAGGGGTTGCCTGTGAGGAAACGGTGTCGGGCGAGGCTGTAGCAGCGGCTGATGGGGCACCGTAGGTTGCGATGCAGAGCGTCTGCATCAGTAGTAGGAGTGATAGTATGGTTGCTTTCATTGTTGTAGAACCGGAGCTCAATGATGTTGTTGATTATTCACAGATTATTATTCCGCCCATTCCCTGAATGGACACTTTTGCCTTGCCGTCCTTGCCTACCTTGAGCGTCTTCTTTACCGGCGTAGGGAAGATGTCGCCTTTCTTCAGGGGATGGTCGGTGTAGTAGGCTACGGTCTGTCCGGCAAACATCGGCAGCGAGAGAGTGAGGCTGCGGGCTGTCTGTTCGCCGTTAAGGCCTGCCACATACCATTTCCCCCCGGTGCTCTTGCGGGCCATCACGATATACTTCGTGGGATAGCCGCAGAGGTATTCGCTCTTGTCCCATGTAGTGGGAAGGCCACGGAGGAAGTCCAGCTCGAAAGCTGGCAGACTCTCAAGATTGCTCGGCTGAAGGTCAACGCAGTTGATGCTGGACTGATTGATGATGCCCGATGCCATCTCGAAGGTGTCGCTCGTGTAGCGGCGGTGACGTTTGCCGGCCTTATCCTCCTTATTCATGTAATGGTTCATGATGCAGCCACCCCAGTCCATGCTCGCTACGGCATTGCGGCAGAATGGGTGCATGGTGAGCTCAAAGCCCTGCTGCTTGGCATGGTGCTCAGAGAAGTATACGTTCTCAGAAGCCAAGACGGCCTCAGAGGCCACAAAGTTGGGATACATCTTCTCCCAGCCGCGGGGCAGGGTGCAACCATGGAAGATTACCTGGATGCCGTGACGGTTGGCATCGCTAAGGATGTCCTCATAGAGCTGCATGGTCTGCTGCTTGTCGCCGCCGAAGAAATCGACCTTGATACCCTTGATGCCGATGCTCTCCATCCATGCCATCTCCCTTTCACGGGCTATGGAGGTGTTCATGCCGTTGCGAGGCCCCTGGGGGGCATCGTTGCTGCAGCCGTTGCTGTTATACCACAGCATGAGGCTGACACCCTTGCTCTGGGCATAGCGGCTGAGGTCGGCGATGCGCTCGCGGCCAATCTGAACATCCCACAAGGCATCGACAAGGCAATATTCGTAGCCCATGGCGGCAGCGGTATTGATAAACTGTACCTGGTCATCATAGTTGGCGCTGTTGTCCTGCCAGATAAGCCAGCTCCACGTATAGCGGCCAGGCTTGTAGTTCTCGCGGGCCTTATACAGTTCATCCACCACATCGTATGCTATAGTGGTCTCAACGATTGGCTTCAAAGTGAAACCGACGGTAATGGTGCGCCAAGGAGTGTCGCCAGGCAAGCTCATAGCAGGAGTGGTGCTGCCAAGGCCGTGATTCTCAGTCATGTCAGGAAAGGCTATGGTGTAGCCCTTGTCTGGGTCATAGTCGCTGATATGGCTGCCGCAATAGTTGCTGCCTACACCGGTCTCGCTAAGCAATACCCAGCCGTCGTCGCCAACATGGAAAAGGCAGGGGAACGTATAGCCCTTGCCATACATGGAAGGCGCCGTCAGCGGAGCATCGGCCTGATACTCCTCCTCATAACTCGGCTTGGTGCTCATCCAACCCTTATGGTCGCCGTCTATCTGAGGGCAGATAAACGTAGTGGTGTGGGAGGGGAAACGATAGCTGCCAGTCTCGCTAAGGATGGTGACGCGGCGTGCCTCATCCTTCGTAGTGGTGGGAGCACCGTCAAAATGATATCTGTATGCAATGTCATTGTCGCTCACCTGCATCACCACGGTCATATCCCGCTTGGCGCCAGAGGCCTTGACAGTCAGTTCAAGACGCTTCGCAACATAATGCTTGGACGATTGCTTCGTGCTGCGCATGGTATAGGTGGTGTCGATAAGGCTCTCCCTGTCCGACACGTAAGTCAGACCGCGGCTGTAGTCGCCCATGTCCGTGGTTAAACCCAAGGAAGACGGCTCTATCATGGTCTTGCCATCATAACTGACAGAATAAGACAGACTGCCTGACTGAAGACTGATGGAAACAGACAGTTTACCGTCAGGAGACAGAAGGGTCTTCTGGAAACTGTCGGCGGTGGAACCAGAGGCACCGAACATACCCTGCGCGCATGCGCATAATATTAATAAGGTGTAGATAATTTTGTTTGACATCTTGAGAATGCTTATAAAGAATAAAACAGGTGTTTAATGACGTTTTCGTCGGGATAAAAGCTACGCATCATGCGTAAAACGGCACAAAGGTAATGTTTTCTTTTCTATTGACCAAACCTTTTCGCCATTTATGTTGATTTCAGTCAATGTGGAGGCCTTTTTTAGAGTTTTTTCGAAAAAAGTTGCGAAAACATTTTGTCAGTTCGCCAAAAAGCAGTACCTTTGCAC
>LXOW01358180.1_pt1 | contig 50645 bp, 26 predicted proteins | sample 1368591 | NCBI WGS metagenome assembly LXOW01 (sample SAMN04884650, study PRJNA319009) | bovine gut metagenome | isolation source: Cow rumen | host: Bos taurus | place: Italy: Legnaro (PD) | collected 2014-07-09
AGACAGATGTAACAGTGTAAAAGCGTATAAGTGTAAAAGCGTTTGTGGGACTCGCAATATTTGTGGAGCTGCAGGTGAGAGAATAAATAATAAAATGTCAGGGATATGATTACATAATCATGTCCTCTGCGTCATATTGATAGTTAGAAGCTATACATGTATAAACTTAAATAACTAATTTCTGTATGAACAAAAATCAAAAATCAAGGAGGAACCGTAGGTTCGCCTGGATAATCGGAAGTGGACTGCTGCTGGGAGCAGCGACGCTGCTGACCACCTCGTGCGCTACTGACGGCTACGACGATGACGAGCGCTTCGACAACGGTGTGAGCGGCCAGGCCCTCGCCTCGCCCAGCGCTGAGAGCATCACCATCACCCCGAGTGCCGACGGAAAGACGCAGACCATCACGTGGCCTGTGGTAATGGGTGCCGGCGGCTATCTGTTCTCTTTCTATGATGTCACAAATCCCAACGAGCCCATCGTGAAGGACAGTCTGGTGGACGGTTGCAGCGTGACCGTGAAGCGCGAGGAGGACATGTACTACCGAGTAGACCTGAGGGCCAAGGGCAGTGCCAAGTCGAACACCTCGGACGCCAGCGAGGCCACACAAAAGGAATTCTCGACGTTTACACCCACCTTCAAGACCATACCCGCAGGGACCGAACTGAAAGCGTGGTTTGAGGCCAACCCGACGCCCGGCGATTCGATTGGCGTGAACCTGAACTACGACCTGGAGGCCGGCGGACAATATACCCTTGACGGCACACTCGACTTCAACGTGCAAGCCGTGACGCTGCGTAGTAACAGCAAGACCAACCCCGCCACAATCAACTTCACGGGCGAGGCTTGCATCACCTTCGCAGCACCCTTCAACATGAAATACATGAACGTGGACTGTACCCAGCAGGTGATATCGAGCACCAACCACGGTATCTTTGCCTTCAGCAAGGATCCCTCGGCAGCCCCCACGGGTACGGACATCGACGCTAAATACAAGTGGGCCAACCCCCTGATTGAGAAACCCGTGACCTTTGCCAGCTCCACTTTCAAGAACGTCAGGAGCTACTTCTTCTGGGACAACCAGCAGGCCGTCTGTGCCATGACAATGCTCGTGGACAACTGCGTGGTGCAGCTGGCACCCGAGAAGGCCTTCGGCGGCGGTGTGTTCTGGACCAACAAGGGCGGACATGTCAATGAGCTCTACATCACCAACTCGACCTTCTACGAACTGCCCGACAATGAAGGCGACTACAAATATTTCTACCAGGCCGGTATGGTGAGCGGCGAAGAAATCTATGCCGACAAGAACGTGGCTACCAATACCGTAAGCTATACCAACTCGACCTTCTACCATGTGGCCTGGAACAATGGCCAGTGGGGTAACTACAACCGTATGGGCGGACGTGCCTGCTCACACTGGATCATGACCGACTGCATCTTCGTAGACTGCTCCACCGGCGGCGGCGTAGCCCGACGATTCCTCCACGGCAAGAAGAACCAGACGTATGTGACGTTTGCCAACAATACCTACATGAAGGCTGACGGCACATTCCAGGACATCACCGATGACGGCAGCCACGACTACGACACTTCAGGCACCACGATCGAGCAGGATCCGCAGTTTGCCAACCCCGCTGCCGGCGACTTCCACATCAGCGGCGCGACACAGGTGGCAAGAAGGACAGGTGACCCAAGATGGCTGCCGTAAGAAATGATAATGAATAAATGATAATGGATAATTATATGAGACAAAAGATATATAAGATTTGCGTAGGGCTGGTGATGGCGTTTGTCAGCACAACGGCCATGGCGCAGAACCAGACTGTGACGGGACAGGTGGTGGACGAGAACGGCGAGGCCGTGATCGGCGCCTCGGTCACACTGGCCGGCGATAAGTCAAAGGGTACCATCACCGACCTCGACGGCAATTACTCGCTTTCGGTTCCCAAAGGCGAGAAAATCACAATTACCTATATCGGTTATATGCCGCAGACGGTGAAGCCTGGCGGCAAGATCCAGCTGCAGGTGGACAGTCAGAGCCTCGAAGAGGTGGTGGTGGTCGGTTACGGCACCCAGAAGAAGGCCCACCTGACAGGATCGGTGGCCAATGTGGAGATGGATGACATCCAGGATCTGGCCAACGGCAACCTCGCCTCATCCCTCTCCGGTCTGGTGAACGGTATGTCGGTGAGCGGCGGTGATGCCCGTCCTGGCGAGAATGCCCGCATCACCATCCGTGACGTGAATTCTTTAGGCGAGATCGGTTCGACGGCCCAGCAGCCGCTGTTCGTGATCGACGGCTATATCTATCCCAACGACGTGAAGGTAGGCAACGGCTACCAGAACCTCGGTGCCGAGGCCTTCAACAACCTCGACGCTTCGGAGATTGAGAGTATCTCCGTGCTGAAGGATGCCTCGGCTGCCGTCTACGGTGCCCGTGCTGCCAACGGTGTGATCCTCGTGACCACCAAGAAGGGTAAGCAGGGCGCGCCCAGCATCAGCTACGGCGGTTCCTTCGGTATCAACGACGAGGTGACGCGTCCGAAGATGCTGAGTGCCTACAACTGGGGACGCCTCTACAACACCATCGCAGCCGCCGACCCCACGAACACCAGCCTGAACCATACCACAGCCCTCTATCAGGCTGACGAGCTGGAGGCTATGAAGGATCTGAACTACGACCTGCTCGACAAATACTGGGAGCCCAGCTTCCAGCAGAAGCACTCCGTGAACGTGAGCGGTGCGACCGACCGTGTGAGCTATTTCGCTGGCGGCAGCTACTTCAAGCAGGACGGTAACCTGGGTAAGCTCGACTACGACCGCTGGAACTACCGTGCCGGCGTGGATGTAAAGATCAACGAATGGCTCTCGGCCAACCTGACCGTCAGCGGCGACTACGGCAAGAAGAACAAGCCGTTGGTGAAGGTTGGCGGTTCGGGCGACGAGAAGGACTACAACCTGCTGCTCACCCGCCCGGGCTACCTGCCTGAGTACGTGAACGACCTGCCCATCGTGGCCTACGGTATCAGCAACGGCCAGCGCCACGGCAGTCAGGCCTACAACTTCGACCTGCTTCAGAACAATGGTGACTACAGCCGCACCATGACCTCGAACACCACCCTGAACGGTGGCCTTACCGTTGACATGGGCTGGCTAAAGGCCCTGAAGGGTCTGAAGCTGCGCTTCACATACGCCAAGAGCATCAACAACGACAAGACCAACCAATACGGTTCGAACTTCACCATCTACCAGATGGTCAACCGTTACGGTTCGGGCAAGCATCTGTATACGCCCACCTCGGGCGACGACCCAAACTTCGACTACCTGGCAGAGAGCAACTTCCTCGGCCTGCAGAGAAACAACGGTAATATGCTCTATCGTACGATGACCCGTACGGACAACTACCAGATCAACTTCACGGCGCAGTACCAGCGCAAGTTCGGCAAGCACGACATCAGCGGCCTGTTCTCAATAGAGAAGTCGGAACAAGAGAACGAGTATCTGCAGGGACAGCGCGAGAACCCCTACCCCTTCACGACGGGTCAGTACAACTCGGCCACTGGCGAGATGACCACCGTCTTCACCCGTTCGGAGAGTGCGTCGCTGTCGTATATCGGACGTATCAACTACGTCTATGCCGACCGCTACCTGTTGGAGTTCCTCTTCCGTACGGACTATTCCTATACGAAGTTCGGTCCCAACAACATGCGTGGTTACTTCCCTGCCATCTCCGCAGGTTGGGTGATCAGCGAGGAGCCGTGGTTCCAGAACAGCCAAAGTCTGAAATGGATCGACTTCCTGAAGATCCGTGCCAGCTGGGGTCTCACGGGCCGTGACAACTGCGCCCCCTGGCAGTGGATGCAGGTCTACGCCCAGGATGCCAACGGCGGTATCGTGCTCGGCACAGGTACTGGCAACGACTCCAGCAACCGTATCACGATCAACAAGAACAACTCGGCCGTGAATACCGACGTTCATTGGGACAAATCGTATAAGACGAACATCGGTCTCGACCTGCAGGTGTTGAACAAGCGTCTGGCTGTCGGCCTGGAGTACTACATGGAGAAGAACCGCGAGATGCTGATCAACCTAAGACAGGACGTGCCGGCCACCGTCGGTACGCAGTCGGCCTCTGTCAACATGGGAGAGATGGACAACTGGGGTTGGGAGCTCTCGCTGACCTGGCGCGACAAGATCGGCAAGGACTTCAAATACCGCATCGGCATCAATACCGGCTACAGCGACAACAAGGTGAAGGTGATGGACTTCGAGAGCGACCCGAAGAACATCTACCACAGCATCCAGCCCGGCGGACGCACGGACATCGGTCTCTGGGGCATGCAGTGCATCGGTATGTTCCGCTCGTTCCAGGATATCGAGGAGTATTTTGCGAAATACAATATTACCAGCTATATGGGCATGACCAAAGACCAGGTGCGTCCAGGTATGCTGATCTATAAGGATGTACGCGGCGCCTACGACCAGACGACTGGCACCTACGCAGGACCCGATGGCGTGGTAGACCGTGAAAACGACCTGGTGCAGTTGGGCGATCGTGGCAACATCTACGGTTTCACCATCAATATGGGTGCCGACTGGAAGGGCATCTCACTGACGGCCCAGTTCGGCGCTACCTGGGGCGGCTATACCACCATCCCCAGCGCAGCATTGAGCGTGCCCTCTACTTCGAACATCGAGTTCTACAACTTCCCCTCGTTCTGGAATCCTGACAATGTTTTTGTCTATCAGGACATCATCGACGGCAGCGGCAATGTGGTGATGAAGCAGAACCGCGAGGCCGAGTATCCCAACCTGGCTTACGGCATCAACTCGATTGCGTCGAGCTTCTGGCGTGTCAGCAACGCACGTGTGGCACTCAACCGTCTGACGCTGGCCTATGCCCTGCCCAAGCAGTGGTTTAAGAGCATCGGTATCAAGAGCGCCCGTGTCAACGTGACGGGACAGAACCTCATCAATTTCTACAACCCCTATCCTGACAGTTTCACCAATCCCATGGCCGGCGGCTACGGCAGCTATCCGAACCTGCGCAAATGGACCATCGGTGTGAACCTGAGCTTTTAAATAATTGATAATTGATAAATGACAAATGATAATTATGAAAAAGATATCTAATAAGAACTGGATGCGGATTGTGATGGCTGCAGTATTCTCTCCCCTCATATTTACTTCCTGCAGCGAGGAATTCATGGAGGAGAAGCGGAACTACGACAATGTGAACGAAGGCATCTACGACTATATCGAGGGTTGTGAAGGGCGTCTGAACGACATCTATGCCTGGTGTCTGCCCGTCGTGGGCGATGCCAACGGTACCATCAACCGCAACTTCCCCGTCTCGATGGGTAATGCAGATATCTGCGCCAAGTCGACGGAGGAATATACGGGCTTCAGCAGCTTCGTAGACCCGCAGATAGAGTTAACCTCGATGAGTGGTGAGAACGCCGTGCCCGACTTCTTCAAGGGCGGCGACGGTAATATCCAGACATCGGTCTACGGACGAATCCGTAATATCAACGACTGCATCAGGGGCATCCAGAACGGTGCCCTGTCGGAGGAAGAGAAGGCACCGCTTTTAGGACAAGCCTATTTCTTCCGCGCCTGGAGCTACTTCAACCTGTTCCGCTGGTATGGCGGTGTGCCCCTCGTTGCTGAGACACTCGAGCCCAAGGAGGGCAACTTCACACCACGCTCATCGGCCAAGGCCACGATGCAGTTTATTCTCGAAGACCTTGACCGTGCCGCCACGATGCTGGCATCGAAGACCACCAACGGCGGATGGACGGGCAGCAACTGGGGACGTGTGACCACCGGTACGGCGCTAGCCCTGAAGGGACGCGTGCTGCTCTGGTGGTGCAGTCCGATCTACAACCGCGCCAACGACGAGAGCCGCTGGAAGGAGGCCTATCAGCAGATGAAGAACGACCTCAGCACCATTGACCGCTGCGGCTACGGACTTTATAAGAGCGGCAACAACGTGAACGGTTCCGACTTCGCCGCCCAGTTCCTGCAGAGCGGTCAGAACCCCGAGGCCGTGTTTGTCACCCTCTACAACAACATCGAGGGCGACGGTCTCGACAATCAGAAGAACAATACCTGGGAGAAGGCCATTCGTCCGAAGAACACGGGTGGCAGCGGCAAGAAAGCCGGACTCCGCCTGATACAGATGTTCCCCATGGCCGACGGTAAGGTGCCTGCCAGCACGAGCGAATACACCAATCCCTATTCGAAACTGGAGACATCGGCACTGCCCATGGAGGATCTCTACCCCTTCATGAACCGCGATCCGCGTTTCTACCGCACCTTCGCCTTCCCAGGCTTCCGCTGGGCCTACAACGGCGATGCCAGCAGCATCGACCCCAACAACCCCAAAGACGGCAAGAACTTCGTGCTGTGGAATTATGTATGGTATACCGAGGAAGATGCTGCAGGCAATCCTGAAAAGGGCGACAGCTATGGAGCCGACAATCTTCTGAGCAGCAAGGTCGGCGTGTATGTCCGCAAGAAAAGCGATGACCTCGACGTGAACAGTTCCAGCCTCTATCAGTATATCACCGGTTCGGACAAGGGAGCCGCGCCCTACTATTCAGGTGCACCCCTCATCGAACTGCGCTATGCCGAGGTGCTGCTGAATCTGGCCGAGGCTGCCTGTATGGCAGGCGACCTGTCGACAGCTGTGGAGCAGTTGCAGAAAATCCGTGCCCGTGCCGGTTATACGGCAGAGAACAACTATGGTCTGCAGGCCAACCTTGCCAGCGACCAGGCCACCTGTATGAGTGCCATCCTCTACGAGCGTCAGATTGAGTTTGCCTACGAGGGCAAGCGCTTCGACGATCTGCGCCGTTGGATGCTCTTCGATGGCGGTGTAGGTCAGGAGTCGCTCAATCCTTCGTGGAAAGTTACAGGCTGGAACGGCAACACCTGCACCTGGCTGGGCTTCACCCCGATGAACAGCCAGCGTCGCGAGAATATCGAGTTCGCCACCAGCGAAGACTATGGCGTGGGTGGGACCAGCTACGACAGCGACCCCTTGGTGAGAGCCGGCGTAGAGCGTCCGGCAGGTGTAGACTTCCGCAAGCAGGATATCGCCACACAGCTGGAAACCCTGAAAGACTGGTATGAGGAGAATCTGAACGTCACCATCAAATACGGTGATGCACGCGACTCCCAGCACAACCTGCTCTACATGAACTACCGTCCCAAGTACTATATCCTCGGACTGAGCAACAGCGCCCAGAGTTCCAACAAGGATCTGCCACAGACCATTGGCTGGGAGGATTACAACAACGGTGGTTCTATGGGAACATTCGATCCGCTGGCTGAATAAGCGACACCTGACATGAAAAGAAATATCATCATACTAACCCTCCTGTCTGCAACATGGTGTCTGAGCACTGTGCTGCAGGCAGCGCCTAAGCCAAAGAAGGAGCTTTACATCCCCATGGACTATTCCACCTGCGGCTATCATGCTTCGGAACAGGCCATCCCTAAGATGGAGACGGTAGTGACCGTTGACTGGCAGGCTGGCGACTGTTCAGCGCTGATCCAGCAGGCTATCGACCAGGTGGCCACGCTGCAGCCCGACTCCAATGGTCATCGGGGTGCCATCCTTTTAAGCGAAGGTGTCTTTGCCATCGATGCGCCGCTACGCCTGACGGCCTCGGGCATCGTGCTGCGAGGGATGGGACGCGACAAGACCACGCTGGTGAAGCATGGTGTGGAGCGCGGTGCGATGATATATTTAGAGGTGAAAGGAAAGAGGTTAGAGGTGAGAAAAGATACTGTCTGGGTAGCGGAGAAGGCTGCTGCAGGCAGTACGACACTCACGACCAAGGGTGGAAACCTGAAAGCGGGTGACAGAATCCTGATCGTGCGTCCTTGTACGAGGGCGTGGATCGAGCATCTGAAGATGGACGACTTCGGCGGCGGACTCGACTATACGGGTTGGAAGCCGACGGACATCGACATCACCTGGGACAGGACCGTCGAGACCGTCGATGGCAACGCCATCACGCTCGACGCCCCCATCACCACGACCCTCAGCTCGGACTTCGGCGGCGCTTATATCGTCATGCGCCCCCAGTATCCGGAGGTCACGGAATGCGGTATCGAGAACCTGACCCTCGAAGCAGCCGTCAACGACTGGAACAACAAGGATGAAGACCACTGCTGGGACGGTATCTCCATAGACAACGCCCGCGACTGTTGGGTGCGCATGGTGAACTTCCGCCATCTGGCCGGTTCGGCTGTGAACCTGCAGAAGCAGACCAGCCGTATCACCGTTGAGGACTGTATCGCCGAGCAGCCCGTTTCAGAGATTGGCGGCTGGCGCAGACAGGTGTTCCTGACCCGTGGTCAGCAGACGCTCTTCCAACGGTGTGTCTCGCGACAGGGTATCCACGACTTCGCTGCCGGTTTCTGTGCAGCAGGTCCCAATGCCTTCGTGCAGTGTGAGGGCGAGGAGTCGTTAGGCTTCAGCGGCAGCATCGGCTCGTGGGCGGCAGGACTGCTCTTCGACATCGTGAATATCGACGGCCACGACCTGCGCTTTGCCAACCTGGAACAGTTTCAGTTTGGTACGGGCTGGAACACCGCCAATTCGATGTTCTGGCAATGTACCGCCTCGACCATAGAATGCTATTCGCCCGATGAGGATAACAGAAGTAGCGGTCATGGTTGCTGGGGTACCCTCACGGGCAATGGTGAGTGGACAAGCAGCAACGACCACGTGTCGCCTCGCAGTCTGTTTTACGACCAGTTGGAGAAGCGCTTGGGCAGACTCCCGTTCGAGCCCTATCTCCTACCCCGCAATACCAACGCCACCAGTTCACCAACCGTGGAACAGGCGATGGCGATGGCCGAGGAGTCCCTCACCGACGCCAGACTCACCATGGAGATGTGGATTGACGCCATAGAGTTGTTAAGAGAAGATGTAAAAGAAGAGGTAAGAGGTAAGGGGCAAGAGGTGAGAGAATACTCTGCTGCAGACATATCTCTCACCTCTTATAATATCACTAACGCCCATCTGACAGCCGACGGAATGCTCCTTACCGGCAACCTCTACAATATTCCCTGGTGGAGCGGCAGGGTGAAGGATAATTTTGTGGAGAAAGACGCCAAGCCTGCCATCACACGTTTTGTGCCAGGCAGAGAGGGCACAGGCTGGACAGACCGTATCGACTCCGTGGTGAATTTCCTCTCAGACAATCACTTTGCCGCTTTGGATCACAACTACGGTCTCTGGTACGACCTGCGACGCACCGACCATGAACGGGTGCGCAGAGCCGACGGCGACGTATGGGCACCATTCTATGAGCAGCCCTTCAGCCGTTCTGGCGAGGGGACGGCCTGGGACGGGCTCTCCCGCTACGACTTGACAAGGCCCAACCGCTGGTATTGGAGTCGTCTGAACGACTTTGCACACAAGGCCGCCAGTCAGCAGATACTCCTCTTCCACGAGCATTATTTCCAGCACAACATTCTTGAGGCAGGCGCCCACTGGGTAGACTGTCCCTGGCGCCCTGTGAACAACGTCAACGGCACCGACTTCCCAGAGCCCGTGCCCTTCGCAGGCGATAAGCGCATCTTCCTCGCTGAACAGTTCTATAACGAGCAGAATCCCGTGCTCCGTCCCCTGCACCGCCAGTATATCCGCATGTGCCTCGACCAACTGAAAGACCAGTCGAATGTGGTGCACCTCATCGGCGCGGAATATACGGGGCCCCTGCATTTCACCCGTTTCTGGTTAGAGACCATCGCCGAATGGGAGGCAGAGACAGGGCGGCACCCGCTGATGGCACTGAGCTGCACCCGCGATGTACAGGACAGCATCCTAGTTGACCCTCAACTGAACAAGGTGGTAGACATCATCGACATCCGCTATTGGCATTATAATACGGAAGGTCTGTGGGCGCCCGAAGGCGGCAAGAACATGGCTCCCAGACAGTGGATGCGGAAGATGAAGGTTGGCAAGACGGGCTTCAACGAAGCCTATAAGGCCGTCAAGGAAATGCGTGACCGCTACCCTGACAAGGCTGTCACCTTCTTTGCCCAACAGTATCCCGACTACGGCTGGGCCATCCTCATGGCAGGCGGTTCGCTACCCAACATCCCCATCAGCGACAAACAGGCCGACAAACTGCAGAAACGGTTCTTGCAGGATGTCTGTGAGATGACGCCCATGGAAGGTGAGGACTGTGTCGCCATCGGTAGCAAGGGCAAGGGCTATCTTATCTATCCCCAAGGCGATGCCCCCAGCATTTCCGTGCCAAAAGGCACCTATCGGGTATACACCATCGACATGAAGCAAGGCGATATCAGACTACAGCAGAAGTCCGTCCGTCTGCAAGGCACCTACCGTCCCGCAAACGGATCGTCAGGCCAACTGCTTTGGCTCCGCACACGATAGTCTGTAAAAATTATAGGAAAAAAATCATTTTTTAGGGGTCAGTCTCGAATTTTGTTACTACTTTTGCAGCGACAAACTACTTATACTGCAAAAACTACTAAAAGTAACAAAGAGATGGAAGATTTCTCTAAACTATATGACAAGTATGTCGACGGACTCTTCGCTTTCGGTTCACGTTATATGACCGACCGCGAGGCGCTGAAGGACTGTATTCAGGACGTATTCGTAAAACTGTATACGCGTAATGAAGGACTTGGCACCATCAGCAACGTAGAGAGCTATCTCTATATCTCCCTACGCAACCGCATCAACGATGAGTTCCGTCGCAACACCAAGATATGCGACAGCGAGATTACGGATGCCAGCATGCGGATGATTGCAGAGAACGACGAATACTGTCGCGAGCAGATGGAGCATAAACAGTCGCTTTCCGACACCATTCAGGAATATTTCGGCATGCTGTCACCCCGTCAGCGACAGATCATCAACCTCTATTATCTGGAGCATCGCAAATATGACGACATCTGCCGTATCATGGGCATCAACTACCAGAGTGTGCGCAATCTGATGCACCGCAGCATCTGCAGGTTAAGAGAATATGCCGTTCAGATGCAAATCACCGGCTGAAGATTGGTTACAGATTACGCCATTGTCCGTCCTATAAGAAAAGACGAACAATGGCTAACAAAGAATCAACTACAAAATACATTCCCTTGTCCCGTGAAGAGCGGGAAGAGTTGAAATTGCGTATCTCTATCGCCATTGGTTTGTCGAAACGTTGGCATTTCTCACAGAATTAATGATATGATTAAAATACGCATCATTTTGGTCATAGCCTCTGTTCTCTGCTTGTTTGGGATGGAGACTATGATGGCACAACAATATAAGGTTGGCGTTTGCGACTGGATGATTCTCAAACGTCAGAAGATAGGCGCGTTCAATCTGGCCCGACAGTTGGGATGCGACGGCATCGAGATGGACATGGGTGGTCTGGGACAGCGCGAACTGTTCGACAACAAGATGCGCGATGACAAGGAGGCGCAGTATTTCAAGCATACCGCCGACTCGCTCGATATTGAAATCGGTGCCATCGCCATGAGCGGCTTCTATGCCCAGGATCTGACGAAGCGCGACAACTACATGGCTCTGGTAGAGGACTGTTTCGACACCATGGATAAAATGATGGTGGGCGGTGTGAAGGTGGCCTTTCTGCCTCTTGGCGGCTGTGGCAACGATTGGGCAACCAACAAGGACAAGCGGCGTGAGATTGTGAAGCGTCTGCACGACATCGGCGAGGCCGCCAAGGCACGTGGCAAGCGCGTGGGTATCGACACACCCCTCGATGCCAAAGGCAACCTGAAACTGCTGAAGGAGATCAAGAGCGACGGCATCGCCATCTTCTATAAATGGCAGACAATCGTGGAAAACGGCTGGGACGTGGTGAAGGACATCAAGCAGTTAGGAGCCAGGAACATCTGTGCCATCCATGCTTCTAACACGGACAGGGTATGGCTGCGCAACGACTCGACATTGGATATCCCCCAGATCAAGAAAACTCTCGACGAGATGGGCTGGAACGGTTGGCTGTTTGTTGAACGCAGTCGCGACGTGAAAATGGTCAACAATGTGAAGATGAACTACAGTGCCAATGTGTTCTATCTGAAGGAGATCTTCAACAGCAATCCCCAACCCCATGTCGTGCTCGACAGCACAGGACGGGAGGCCCAATATGTGAAGACCATCGTCGAACGCAGTCGGAAAGCTACCGACGAACTGGGTATCACATGGACACCTCTCGGACAGAACGTACAGAACATCATCAGCAACCGCTACTTCCAGTTGAATGATCTCTATGCGGAACGCGATTCCGTCAAGAAGGCCGACAAGAAATTGGCTGAGGCCCAATGCGACTCTAAGCTCTACCGTTCGCACAACGGATTCCTTGCCGACCTGTCGATATATCTGAAACCAGAAGAGATTGACAAGGTGAAGGATGTGATGACCTTTGATGTGGTGAAGGTGACTTATGACGCCCACTGTGACATGATTCCGACCCTTCAGGAAGAGGAGAAGCGACAGATCATGGCGTGGCTCATCGAAGCCCGTGAACTCGCCTTAGATGCTGAGAGTTCAAAAAAGAAACACGAGGTGTTTGGCAAGTACAAGGGACGTATCAACAACTATCTGACCAAGCGCGGCTACGATCTGACGAAGGAACGTGAGGCGTGGTATGAGCGTGTCAAGGCAAGAGGAGGGAAGCTATGAAAAAGCTGATAATAACAGGCTTGGCGATGGTGATGACTATCAGCGCGCAGGCACAGGGCAAGGGTCTGACGGACATGGGCAACAGTCAGCAGGCCAGGATGAAGAATCTGCCATTAGGCAGTGTGAAGTGGACGGGCGGTTTCTGGGGAGACCGCTTTGGTGTGCTCAGCAACACCACCATCTGGGACATGTGGGATACCTGGAACACTCCTTGGGAGACGCTCGATGAGAAGGGCGCCCATGGCAGCAACGGCTTCCGCAATTTCGAGGTGGCCGCTGGCACTGTCAACGGCAAGCACCACGGTCCTCCCTTTCACGACGGCGATATGTACAAATGGCTGGAGGCCTGTGCCGCCGTCTATGCCGTGACCAAAGATCCTAAGCTCGATGCCCTGATGGATCGGTTCATTACGCAGGTGGCTCTGGCCCAGCGCAAAGACGGCTATATCCACACACCCGTCGTCATCTCCGAGCGGAACCTCGGCATCGACTCCCATGCTGGCGACAACACAAATCTCGGCATTGAGATCGGGGATGACCACAAGAAGGCCTTCGCCTCTCGCCTGAACTTCGAGACCTATAACCTCGGACATCTGATGACAGCTGGCATCGTGCACAAGCGTGCCACTGGCAAGACCACGCTCTTTGATTGTAGCAAGAAGGCCGCAGATTTCCTTTATAACTTCCTGACCAACGATGCGGCAGAGCTCTCGCGCAACGCCATCTGTCCGAGTCACTATATGGGTGCTGCAGAGATGTACCGTGAGACAAGCGACGAGAAATACCTGACATTGGCAAAAGGGCTCATCGCCATCCGCGACAGCGTCACCAATGGCGAGGACCATAATCAGGACCGTCATAAGCTGCGCGACCAATACGAGGCCATGGGACATGCCGTGCGTGCCAACTACCTTTATGCCGGCGTGGCCGACCTCTATGCCGAGACTGGCGAAACACAGCTGATGAAGAACCTCTCGGCCATCTGGAACGACATCATCCAGCATAAAATCTATATCACTGGCGGCTGTGGTGCCCTTTACGACGGGGTCTCACCCGACGGCACCACCTACGACCAGCCCAGCATCCAACAGATCCATCAGGCTTACGGCCGACAGTTTCAGTTGCCACAGGAAGCCGCCCACAACGAGATCTGTGCTCAGATCGGTATGCTACTGTTCTCCTGGCGTATGTTCCAGACCACCGTCGATCCCAAGTATGTCGACAATATCGAGAACGAACTCTACAACGGCATCCTCAGCGGCATCTCGCTCGACGGCAAGGACTATTTCTACACCGAGGCCCTGCGTCGCACGAAGGAATTCCCCTACGTGATGCGCTGGCCTAAACATCGTCAGCACTATATCTCGTGCTTCTGCTGTCCGCCGAATACCGTGCGCACCCTCTGCGAGGCTCAGGAATATGCCTACGCCATCGACAAGGACACCTTGTGGGTGAACCTCTATGGCGAGAACAGCCTGAAGACCAAAGACCTCGAAGTGGAGCAGCAAACCAATTACCCTTGGGACGGACATGTCACCCTGACCATCAGAAAGGCCAGAACGTTAAGGAGCATCCGTCTGCACATCCCTGGCTGGAGCACGGAGATGACCCTGAAGCTGAATGGTGAGCCGATAGGTCTTGAGGAACTGCGTCAACCCAGGAAGTGGAAGAAGGGCGATGTGATTGAGCTCGACCTCCCCATGAAGGCCCGTCTGGTAGAAGCCAACCCGTTAGTGGAAGAGGTAAAAAACCAGGTGGCCGTGATGCGCGGACCTATCGTGTATTGTCTCGAAGGTCAGGACATCGAGGGCAACCATCGTCTCAACGACATCGCCATCCCCAACGACATCCAATTCACAGAAAAGAAGATCACCATCAGTGGTCATGAGATGATAGCCCTGGAGGGCGACGCCGTGTTGGTGAACCAGGCAACCTGGGATAACAACACCCTCTATCGCGACCTGCGACCTGCGAGGAAGCAAAAGGTACGTATTCGTCTGATTCCCTATTACGCGTGGGATAACCGAGGCATTCAGGACATGAGTATTTGGTTGAACAGATGATGAACTGGAGACGGGCAATAGTAGTGATAATGGGTTGCTGGTGTATGAATGCACTGGCCACGGAAGAGGTCATCTACTGTATGGACATAAGGATCACGCCGGATTCGTCGTTGACGGATGCGGTGAGAAAGGCCAGAGAGATCAGGCGGACAGGGCATTTGAAAGTGACCATCCATCTGACACCAGGAGTCTATCACCTTTATGAGCCGCTGCGTCTGCGTCCTGAGGACAGCGGTCTGACCATTGTCGGACACGATGCCATCATCAGCGGCGGACAGGAGATCAACATCTGGAAAGAACAGGACCAGAATCTCTATGTGGCAGACGTCCCCGACTTCAACGGACGGCCCGTTGACTTCCGTCAGTTATGGAGAAACAGAGAAAAAGCCATCCGTGCCCGCGATGTCGTCGACTTTGAACAGATGCATCGCATCCTGACCTACGACAAGCAGAACCAAATCCTCTGGGTACCGAAGGCCGCTGTGACAAAGATTCTGAAGGCGCCTTACGCAGAGATGGTGTTACATGAGATGTGGTGTACGTCAAACCTCCGTATCAAAAGCATCGAGGTACAGGGTGACTCCGCTGCCATACACTTCCACGACCCAGAGGCAAAGATACAGTTCGAACACCCCTGGCCCTCGCCGATGACACCCAATACGGGCCATCCCTCACCCTTCTATCTCACCAATGCCAAGGAACTGCTGGATCAGCCTAGGGAATGGTATCATAATATCAGGGCGCACAAGCTTTATTACTATCCGCATGAATATGAGGGCACAGTGAAAGTCCTGCTTGCTACTTATCCCGTACTCGAGACCCTTGTCGAAGTAATAGGCACTGCCGATCATCCCGTACATGATATTACCATCAAAGGTGTTACCTTCAGCCATACCACGTGGATGCGCCCCTCGGAGAAAGGACATGTTCCTCTTCAGGCTGGCATGTACCTGACAGAAGTCTACAAGCTCCGTCCGCAGATTGACCGTAAGAATAACCACAAGCTCGACAATCAAGGCTGGCTGGGACGTGCTGATGCAGCAGTAGAAGTGAGATATGCTGAGAACGTCAGTTTTGAAAGATGCCGTTTCGAGCATCTTGGAGGCTCAGGCCTTGACTATGTGATTGGCTGCAAGAGGGGAAAGGTCAGCGACTGCACATTTAGCGACATTGCCATGAACGGTCTGGTGGTGGGCAGTTTCTCGCCAGAAGGGTTAGAGACCCACCTGCCCTATCAGCCTGCAGACGCACGAGAGGTTTGCAGTGGTCTGACTATTGAGGAGTCGGAGTTCTACGATGTGAGCAACGAAGACTGGGGCTGTGTGGCCATCGCAGCAGGCTATGTCTCAGATATCAACATTGCGCACAATACCATCCACGACGTTTCCTATACGGGCATCTCCTTGGGCTGGGGTTGGAACCGCGACTCGGTCTGTATGAAGGATAATAAGGTTCACGCGAACCTCATTTATAACTACGCCCAGCACATGTACGACTGTGCAGGCATCTACACCCTCGGTAACCAGCCTGGTACCGTGATCAGCGAGAATGTGGTTCGCGACATCGCCAGGCCGAGCTATGTGCACGACCCAAACCATTGGTTCTATCTCTATACTGATGAGGGCTCTTCGAACATCACCATCCGCGACAACTGGACCCCCAGCGAGAAATTCCTCCAGAATGCCAACGGACCAGGCAACGTGTGGGAAAACAACGGGCCGCAAGTCAGCCAACAAATAAAAAGCAATGCAGGAAAACAAAAGCAATAAAGCCACATGGATATGGTATCCCGGCGACTTCGAAATATGGCTGGGTAACATCTTCAACAACCTTCGCACCGAGCGAGGGGCGATGTTCCCACCGTTCTGGAAGCAAGACTCTCACTGGCAGACGGTGGAGTTTACGAAGACCTTCACGCTGAAAGAAGACGAGACCATCACCATCGCCTGCGAAGGGAAATTCAATCTCTCAGTTGACGGGAAGTTGCAGTTTGGCATGCCCAAGACCTTCGTCGTTCCTGCTAGCGAACATAAACTCAGTTTGAAAGTCTGGAACCAAGCCACACCCCCTGCCCTCTTCATCGACGGCAAGACCATCAAAACAGACTCGACTTGGTTCACCACCTACGAAGACAAAATCTGGATTGATGAAAACGGTATAGCTCATGGATCTGGGGTGTATGTCCCTGCCGCCTCATGGCATTTTAACAGCATCGACACCCCACCATCTACCTACCATTTAGAGCGCGAAGAACGGCATCCTGTTTGTTGTCATGTCATAACAGCCAACGGCACCCTCTACGACTTCGGCCGCGAGACCTTCGGGTATCTGAAAGTCAAGGGACTCAAGGGCTGTGTCCGCATCTACTATGGCGAAAGCCGCGAGGAAGCCCTTGATAAAGACCATTGCGAAACACTGGATGTACTACATGAGGGCGAGACTTTAGACAGTAAGGCTTTCCGCTATGTCTATATCGAGAAAGAGGCAGATGCCACCTACGATGAGGTGCTGATGGATTATGAATATGCCCCTTTCTCCCCACAACGGAGCGGGTCCTTCCGTTGCTCTGACGAGGAAATGAACCGTATCTGGGAGGTGGCCGCCTATACGATGGACCTCACGACGCGTGAGTTCTTCATGGATGGTATCAAACGTGACCGTTGGACGTGGAGTGGTGATGCCATCCAAAGCTATCTGATGAACTATTACCTGCGTTTCGATACCGAGTGTGTGAAGCGCACCATCCGACAGCTGAGAGGCAAAGACCCAGTCACGGCCCACATCAACACCATCATGGACTATACCTTCTATTGGTTTAAGTCGGTGTCGGATTACTATGAGTACACGGGAGATGCTGCGTTTGTCAAAGAGATGTGGCCTCGGATGGTGTCACTGATGGATTATGTGCTAAGCCGGACCAACGTCGACGGCTTGGCCGAGGGCAGGCCCGACGACTGGATCTTCGTGGACTGGGTCGACTTCCCCATGCACAAACGGGGCACCCTCGCCTTCGAGCAGATTCTCTTTGTCAAGGCCTTGGAGACAATGGCGCGTTGTGCAGAGATTTATTCTGAAAAGGCCACCCACCTGCGCAAGAGAATCAAGGAACTTTTCTGGGATGAAGCGCAGCACGCCTATCTGCATGCCATCGAGGACGGCAGTCTCAACCGTCAGATCACCAAGTTCCCCAACATGTTCGCCATCATCTACGGCCTGGCGGATGACAACGAATGTCAGCAAATCTTGCAGCATGTGATGCTCAACCCTGCCATCGACCCCATCACCACCCCCTATATGCGTTTCTACGAACTGGAAGCCCTCTGTATGATGGGACAGCAGGAAAAGGTGCTGGCCGAGATTAAAGCCTACTGGGGCGGGATGCTGCGCGAGGGTGCCACCTCCTTCTGGGAGAAATACAATCCTGAAGAAAAAGGAACCCAGCATCTGGCGATGTATGGCCGGCCTTATGGCAAATCACTTTGTCATGCCTGGGGTGCCTCACCCATCTATATCTTAGGAAAGTATTTCCTCGGCGTAAAGCCCACTAAGCCTGGCTACGAAACCTATGAAATCCGTCCTGTCCTCGGTGGTCTCGACTGGATGGAAGGCGAAGTGCCAACCCCCTTCGGCAAGATCCATGTCAGGATGGACAGTCAGACCGTCACCGTCCGTAGTGACGGCGGTCACGGGACCCTCATCATCGGCGGTCGTCAGATCGACATCCCTGCCGGCGAGGAAATTTCTGCCGCAACAAACAGATAATCACGACAGACTATGAGACGAACGATACTCCTTTGCATCACCCTGGCCATGATGGCGACGATGGCGGCTCGCGGACTCACCATCAAGATGCGCAGCGATGCCACTGAACGTGAGAAATATGCAGCCGAATACCTGCAGAAGAAACTCGCAGGCAAAGCGTTTGATGGCTACACGGTGACACTCACGCTCAGAAAGAAGATCGAAAACTACACACCAGCTACCCAAGGCTATAACATCACGAGACTCAACAGCCGCCACATCACCATAGAGGGGTATGATCCTTCAGGGGTGATCTATGGCGCTGTCGAAGTGGCAGAGCGTTTACTCACTCGTCGTGTCACCAGCGCAGGTATCAATGAATGGCCGCAGATGACGATGCGAGGCACTTGCATCGGCTTGCAGAAAACTACCTACCTGCCCGGCCATAGCGTCTATGAATATCCTTATACGCCAGAGAACTTCCCCTGGTTCTACGACAAAGAGATGTGGATACGTTACCTCGACATGATGGTGGAAAACAAGTTCAATTCACTCTACCTCTGGAACGGTCATCCCTTCGCCTCACTGGTGCGCCTGAAGGACTATCCCTTTGCCGTGGAAGTCGACGATGAGACCTTCCGCAAGAACGAGGAAATATACACGTTCCTGACCCACGAGGCCGACCGTCGTGGCATCTGGGTCATCCAGATGTTCTATAATATCATTCTGAGCAAGTCCTTTGCCGACCACTACGGATTAAAGACGCAGGACCGCAACCGACCTATCACACCGCTCATCGCTGATTACACACGCAAGTCGATCGCTGCCTTCATCGAGAAATACCCCAATGTGGGCCTGCTTGTCTGTCTCGGCGAGGCGATGGCCACCGTCGAGGATGATGTTACTTGGATGAAAGAGACCATTATCCCCGGCATCAGGGACGGACTGGCAGCTTCAGGACGCAAGGACATACCGCCTGTCGTGCTTCGTGCACACGATACCGACGGGCCGCTTGTGTTGAAGGAGAGCCTGCCTCTCTATCCGAATATCTACACCATGTCGAAGTACACAGGCGAGAGTCTGACAACCTACGAGCCTGGCGGGCCGTGGGGAGAGACGCATCGCCAGTTGGCTGATGCCGCGCCCGTACATATCGACAATGTGCATATCCTGGCCAACCTCGAACCCTGGCGCTGGAGTAGTCCGCTCTTCATCTGGAAGGTCATCCGCGCCATGCACCGTGTGCATCACTCCAAAGGCCTGCACCTCTATCCGCAATCCTCGTATTGGGACTGGCCCTACACCGCCGACAAACTGCCTGATGGCAAAAGGCTCCTGCAGATAGACCGCGACTGGATGTGGTATAAGGCCTGGGGGCGTTACGCTTGGAATGACTATTACCCTGACCAAGACGACGAGGACGACGATTATTGGTTACAGATACTCTCCAACTATTACGACATCACTCCAAGCGCTGCAGCCAATCTCCTCATAGCCTACAACGAGGCTGGCGAGATTGCGCCAAAACTGCTACGTCGCTTCGGCATTACAGAAGGAAACCGCCAAACACTACTATTAGGCATGACAATGGCGCAGTTGGTGAATCCATATAAGTTCAACATCTATCCGGGCTTCTACGAGAGCTGCGGACCGCAGGGTGAGAAACTTATTGAGTATGTAGAGAAGGAGATCAAGGACGAGAAGCACGTAGGCGAACTGCCCCTCGATATCGTCGACCAATGTGTACGTCACGGGAGGGATGCCGTCATTCATATGACAAAAGCCATGAGGGAGAAGCCCACCCGCCATGCTGATGAATGGCAACGTGTGTGGCAGGATTTCTGGTGCTACAACAAGTTCGCCATGTCGTTCCGCTGGAAGGTGAAAGCAGTTGAACAGGTACTTCGCTATAAATGGACAAAGGACATCCAGTACCTTGACGCTGCCGTGCCCCTGTTGGAGAAAAGCCTGGAACAATGGCGCTATCTGTGTAACAAAACTGATAGTACCTACCTCTACGCCAACTCAATGCAGACCTCGCAACGTCGCATCCCTGTGGGTGGTGACAACGGGAAATTCAAGACCTGGAGCGAGATGCTGCCTGTCTACGAGGCTGAACTGGAGGCCCTCAAAGCCAACATCGGAAAGCTGAAGCATCCAACGGTTCAGATAGACATTAAGATTTTGCCCGTTAAGCCTGCCAGCATCACTATTCTCTCACCTCTCACCCCTCACTTCTCACCTCTTGAAAGAAACGCCATTCTCTTTGAGAACCGTACTGACACCCCTGTCGACAGTCTTGCGCCAGAACTTGCCGGCCTGAAAGCCCTCGTACTGAACCGCGACACGACTCGCATCGTCGGTACGTCCGTTACCTTCGACACTGACAAGCCTGTGAAAATGCTCGTGGGTTTCTTCCAGGATGACGACCCCAAATGGGCCAAAGTCCCCAAGCTCGAAGTGGATGCCACAGGCAACGAATACGGTCAGGCAGAGCCCATCCTCACAAATGCTATCAGCATCATCCAGATGCCGCCTGTGAATATCCATGCTTACCACTTCCCCGCAGGCCATCATACCATCAACCTGCCTAAAGGCATCATCATGATAGCAGGTTTCACCTCTGACGATATCATGCCCCGCGATGTGGGGCTACAGGGGGCTGGCGATGAAGTGGACTGGCTGTTTAAATAATTTATCATTTATATGACGCTGAAACGATTATCCCTAACCGCCCTGATATTATGTATGATGCAGTATGCGTTGTGCATTGATAAACAGACGATGCAGCATATCTTCGATGAGGTGAAGACGCCCTATAAATACGGAATAGTGGTCGCGCCTACGGACAATTACCACAAGATTGACTGTCCGACCGTCTTTCAGGAGAACGGTAAATGGTATATGACCTATGTCGTCTATAACGGTAAGGACGGTACTGACGGGCGCGGCTATGAGACTTGGCTTGCAGAAAGCAACGATCTTCTATCATGGAAAACCTTAGGACGACTGCTCAGTTATCAGGATGATGGATGGGACATGAACCAGCGTGGTGGTTTTCCCGCCCTTATTGACTGGACTTGGAATGGCGACTATCACATCGGCACGTATCAGGGCAATCACTGGATGACCTATATCGGTGGGCATGGCATGGGTTATGAAGCCGTAAAGGAACCGTTGAACATCGGTCTGGCCTGGACAAAAGACGATGTCACCAAAGCCCACGAATGGCAGACGAGCGAAAAGCCTCTGATGAGCATTGAGGACAAGAACGCGCAATGGTGGGAGAAACTGGTACAATATAAAAGTACCATTTACGACGATCCGCAGAAGACATTGGGCAAGAGATTTGTGATGTTCTATAATGCCGGTGGCATCAACCCCACCAACGATCTGAAAGCCGAGCGTATTGGTATCGCTCTCTCCAACGACCTAAAGAAATGGAAACGCTACTCTGGCAATCCCGTCTTCGCCAACGAGGTAGGCGGCATCATCACCGGTGATGCCCAGATTACCAAGATGGGCGAACTTTATGTCATGTTCTATTTCATGGCCTACGACCCCTCACGCCCCTACAATGCCTTCAACACCTTTGCCGTGAGCCACGACCTGATTCACTGGCAGCGTTGGGAGGGCGAAGACCTGATCTGGCCCACGAAGTCCTATGATGAGATGTTTGCCCACAAAAGTTATGTACTAAAGCGCGATGGCGTGGTCTATCACTTCTATTGTGCCGTGAACAACGATGGTCAGCGGGGCATTGCCCTCGCCACTAGCATCCCTATGGGGCGTAGCAGCATCTGCTTCCCGGCACCAAAACCAAAAGGCCACAGAAAGACAGTCTCCCTCAACAATGATTGGACAGCCCATTGTCTCGTCGGCCATGATACCATCCCAACAAAAGTCAATGTACCTCACAATTTCGACGACTACTACGGCTATCGCCAACTGCGACACGGCAACCTGCATGGCTCCGCCATCTATCAGAAGGCTTTCATAGCCAAGCCCCAAGAAGGCAAGCGCTACTTCCTGCAATTTGAGGGGGTCGGCACCTATGCCACCATTACCCTCAATGACACCGAATATCCCAAGGAACTGATTGGGCGCACCGTCTTTACCCTCGATGTCACAGAGGCACTGAATACAGGCAAGAATACTCTGCACATCGTTGTTGCCCACCCTGCCATGCAGACAGAATCACCCTGGGTCTGTGGCGGTTGCTCGTCGGAATATGGCTTCTCTGAAGGATCGCAACCCTTCGGTATCTTCCGTCCTGTGTCTTTGATAGAAACCGACGAGATACGGATTGAGCCCTTCGGCGTGCATATCTGGAATAATCAAACCTGTGATTCCGTCTTCATCGAGACAGAAGTCAGGAACTATTCCGAGACTCGCCAGACCGTTGAACTCGTGAATAAGTTTACCCAAACCAGTGGCAAACAGGTGTTCCGTCTGGCAGAACCTGTTACCCTCGCTCCTGGAGAGACAAAGATTATCCGTCAGTCTTCTGCCATCACAAATGCCCATCGTTGGAGTATTACAGATCCCTATCTCTACAACCTCTCCACGATGCTCAAGCGTGACGGCAAGACCACTGATGATCTCACAACCCCCTTTGGCATCCGTTCCATCACCTGGCCCAGCTTCGGATCCCCTGACCACCGTTTCTTCCTCAATGGTGTACCTACCTTCATCAACGGTACCTGCGAATACGAGCATCTCCTTGGCAACAGTCATGCCTTTACCCACGAACAGATTGCCTCTCGTATCAAACAAATCAGGAATGCTGGTTTCAATGCTTTCCGCGAGGCCCATCAACCGCATAACCTCTACTACCAGCAATTACTCGACGAACAGGGTCTGCTCTTTTGGAGTCAGTTCTCAGCACATATCTGGTATGACACCCCGCAGTTCCGTGAGAACTTCAAACGACTGATGGTGCGCTGGATCAAGGAGCGTCGCAACTCTCCCTCCGTCATTCTTTGGGGATTGCAGAACGAGAGTGTGCTGCCCAAGGATTTCGCCGAAGAATGTGCTGATATCATCCGCAGTCTTGATCCCACCGCCTCTTCGATGCGCCTTATTACCACTTGTAACGGGGGCGAGGGTACCGACTGGAACGTCATCCAGAACTGGAGCGGCACCTATGGCGGCGATGCCAAGAACTATGACAAAGAACTATTGCGAGACGACCAGTTGCTCAATGGCGAATACGGCGCCTGGCGCACCATCGACTTGCATGGCTCTGCGAAATACAGCGAGGAGTCATTTACTAATCTCCTCATGCTGAAGGCCCGACTGGCTAAAAAGGCATTTGCGGACACCACAACACATGGCGTTTGCGGCCATTTCCAATGGATCTTCACCTCACACGACAACCCTGGTCGTACACAACCCGATGGTGCCTTGCGACGCATCGACAAAATCGGCCCCATCAATTACAAGGGTCTTACTACCATTTGGGAAGAGCCCACGTCTGCTTATTATTCTTATTCTGAACACTCCAAGCACTCCAATTACTTCGAAAAACTCCCTGTCGCTGCCGATCGTAACCATAACCTCGTGAAAGGCGCTGACGGCTACCACTACCTCTATCGTATCAACTGTGGTGGCGATGCTTATACAGATGAGTTCGGGCAGCAGTGGCTCGCTGATGATACTCTCTACAGCCACTCTTGGGGTAAAGACTTCGGACTGCATCCCTATCAGGCTTCGCAACGTCATATCAGTAACGACATCCGAGGAACCCATAGCGATGAACTCTTCCAATTCTTCCGTTTCGGACGTCATCGCCTGTGGTACGACTTCCCCGTTCCTGACGGTGACTATCGCATTGAACTCCACTTTGTAGAACCTTGGCATGGAAAAGGCGGAGATGAGCGAGACGACTACGAAGGCCTCCGCATCTTCGACGTCGCTGTGAATGGCGAGACGGTTATCGACGACCTCGACCCGTGGGCAGAGGCTGGCTATCTTGGGGCCTTGAAGCGCGTGGTATATGCAAAGGCTAAAGATGGTAAACTCCACATCTCCTTCCCGGAAGTCAAGGCTGGACAGGCCATTATCTGCGGCATTGCTGTTGCCCAGAAGAAGACTGCAATGCCCGTTATGGCAACGCCACCATTCGTCGAACCCGTTGCTGTGCCACAACATCAAACAAAAGCAACCTTTTGGCATGCCTTCGACACCGATACCATCGCCAAACTGCCGAAAGAGGAGTTACCCCAGGAAACAGAGGCCCGCCCTGCTACAGTATACGAGCCAATAGCTAATAGCCAAAAGCTAAAAGCAGGGACGGCAACGTCTTTCATCATCAAGCCAGGTCTTGGTCAGGAGTATGCCCTTCGTTTCCGTTACAAGAACACCAGTGGCAGCCCCGTCAAGGCCCGCATGACCATTACCGACTCGAAGCGTACGGTACTCGTTGACCGCGAAGTAACGTTCCCGCCTACGCCTAACAAGTTTAAAATGCTGTCGACAACCACAGGCACACAGATCAATGCCGGTATTTACACGCTGAAGATTGAAGCACAAGATATAGAATTTAAAGACATCGAGATACAATGAGAAAGAGTTTTTTACTATTATACATCTTTACCTTTTTACCTTTACTCGCTGAGGATTGGGAAAACAATCATATACTCCAGATCAACCGCGAACCGGCACGTGCCTATTTCATACCATACGCCCAACAGATAGGCGACCGACAGTTGTCTCTCAATGGTACATGGAAATTCCGCTGGGTGAAGACACCCGAAGAAAGGATTATGGATTTCTTCCGCACCGACTACGACTGTTCCGAATGGGCCGACTTCCCCGTTCCCGCCAATTGGGAAGTCAACCAAACCCGCTGCTACGGCACGCCCATCTATGCCTCCGCCGGCTACACCTTCAAGATCGACCCGCCCTATGTAACAAAAGAGCCGAAAAAGACCTACACGGCCTACGAGGAGCGTAATCCCACAGGACAATACAAGCGCACCTTTATGCTACCCGATGGATGGACGGACGGCCAGACCTTTCTGCGCTTCGAGGGTGTGATGTCGGCCTTCTACGTCTGGCTCAACGGACAGCGTGTGGGCTACTCCCAGGGATCTATGGAGCCCTCTGAATTCAACGTCACCGACTATCTAAACCCAGGCCAGAATACCATCGCCATCGAGGTTTACAAATACTCTGACGGTTCCTATCTCGAAGACCAGGACTTCTGGCGTTTCGGCGGCATCCATCGCGACGTCACGCTCTATTACACCCCCGATGTCCGTCTTCGTGACATCGCCATAAGGGCCTCGATGGACGGCGAACTCCAGATCAACCCTCAGTTCTCCGTCTACAATGGTGCGACGGGCGAGGGCTATCACCTCGTGGCAACCCTCCTCGAAGGCGACCACTATGTCTGTAGCGACACCATCGCAACCGACGAGACACTCGACCTTGACCACAAGGCCGCCCGCATGAATGAATGGTATCCCCAACGAGGCCACCGCAAATTTGCCCGTCTGACGATGAAGGTCAGTCAACCCAAACTATGGACTGCAGAAACCCCCTATCTCTACAACCTCCGTCTCCAGCTTTGCAACCCGCAGGGCCACATCGTCGAACAAGCCGTGCAACGTGTCGGCTTCCGCTCAATCGCCATCCGCGGAGGGCAGCTCCTTATCAACGGCAATCCTATCAAAATCCGTGGTGTCAACCGGCATGAGCACGACCCTTATACGGCCCGCGTGATGACAGAGGAGCGTATGCTTCAGGACCTGCGGCTGATGAAGGCCGCCAACATCAATGCCGTACGCCTGGCCCATTACCCCAACTGTCCCCGCTGGTATGAACTCTGTGATTCCATCGGTATGTACGTCATGGATGAGGCCGACTGCGAGACCCATGGTCTGCGTGGCACCCTCACATCGTCATCCGACTGGGCCGGTGCTTTCATGGATCGCTGCGTCCGCATGGCCGAACGCGACAAGAACCATCCGAGCATCATCTTCTGGAGTCTCGGCAACGAGAGCGGCTACGGTCCCAACCACGCGGCCATGTCGGCCTGGCTCCACGAGTTCGACCCCACACGCCCTGTCCACTACGAGGGCGCACAAGGCAACCCAAACCCCTCGACCGTCGATGTCATCAGCCGCTTCTATCCACGTGTCATGGCAGACTACCTGAATCCTGGCATACCTGAAGGCTCTGATCAGGAACGTGCTGAAAATGCCCGTTGGGAACGGCTCATGGAGATTGCGCAGCGCGAGGGCGACCGTTGCACATGGATAGGCTCCGACGGTGGGCCGCGCCCTGTGCTCACCAGCGAATATGCCCACGCCATGGGCAACGCCCTCGGCAACTTCAAGGAATACTGGGATGAAATCAACAGTCATCCCCGTATGCTGGGCGGCTTCATCTGGGACTGGGTCGATCAGGGTATCATTCGCGGCGACTCCGTCTTCTATGGCGGCGACTTCGGTGACCAGCCCAACCTTAAGGCCTTCTGTCTGAACGGCATTGTGATGAGCGACCGCACGCTGACACCCAAATACTACGAGGTGCAGGCCGTCTACGGGAATGGGACAAAGGCGTTTGTAGAGGCATCCGCACCCAAGCCCAAGCCCTCGAAAAACAGAGCGCTATCAGAACCACTTATTGCACTCGTCGCCTCCATTAAAACACAATGCTTCCGCGCGCCTACAGACAACGACAAGAGTTTCGGCAACTGGCTGGCCAAGGACTGGCAGCGCTGTGGTCTTGACACATTATACATCCCTGTTACCACCGAGCAAGACGGCAATGAATTTACCTTTACGTTTGAGATTCCCGACTCGTTGCCTCCATTGCCGCGCCTCGGCATTTTGATCGAACTGCCACGCGAATATGAACAACTGATTTGGTACGGCCGAGGCCCCTGGGATAACTATCCTGACCGCAAAGTATCGTGTCCCATCGGACTGTGGCACTCCAAGGTCAGCGAACAGTACGTCCACTACCCCCGTCCGCAGGACTCCGGCAACCACGAGGACTGCACGATGGTAGAACTTCGTACCAAGAAGGGAAAGAGACTCTGTATTGAGGCCCTTGACGAGCCGTTCTCCTTCTCGGCTCTGCCGTATTCCGCCCAATACATCGCCAGCAAGACCCATGACTACGAACTTGAAGACCAAGGTAAGACCTACCTCTCCATCGACTGCGCCGTACTCGGACTTGGCAACAGCAGCTGCGGTCCTGGTGTACTCAAGAAATACGCCATCGACAAGACGCGCCCCCATAAGCTTCGTATCAGGATCAGCAATTAATGTTACATCAGTTAAAAAAATAGATTTCTTTCGTATAATCGATTTTTATTATTATCTTTGTGGCGTAAAAGAAACTCCCTTTAAAAAACAATTGTAATAATGAAGGTAATAAAAATGATTTGCATGGGTGCACTTTTGGCAGGATGCAGTGCTGCTCCAGACATGGAACAGCAGATTGACGAACTCTATGGCAAGATGTCGCAGGAAGAGCGCATCGCCCAGTTGAAGAGCATGTATATGGACGACCTGTTCGACGAGCAGGGACAGCTGGACACGGCGAAGTGCCGTGAATTGATTCCCTACGGCATCGGGCACTTCTCGCAGTTCTGTCTGCAACAGCCGAGAGACCCCAATGAACTGCGCGATCATGCGGCAGCCATTCAGGACTGGCTGATGAACCATACGCCCAACGGCATACCGGCATTGTTTCACGAAGAGGTTCTCTCAGGTATCAATACCGTGGGTTCAACCATCTATCCGCAACAGATTGGTCAGGCAGGTTCGTTCAACCCAGAGTTGGCAGAACTCAAGACCCGTCAGACAAGTACGCAATTACGAAAGATGGGCGGCATCTTGGCTCTTTCACCCATGGTCGACGTCTGTCGCGTACCCAGTTTCAATCGTCTGGAAGAGTCGTATGGCGAAGATGGCTACCTCTCGGCCGTGATGGGCACGGCCTTTGTCAAGGGTCTCCAGCAGGGTGACATGAAGCAGGGCGTGGGTGCCTGCTCTAAACACTACCTCGGCTATGGTGGCGGCGGCGATGCCGACGAGAAGGAGCTGATGGAAGAGATCCTTCTGCCTCACGAGGCGATGATCCGTCTTACCGGCAGTGTGGCCGTGATGCCCGGCTATCATGACGTTCATGGCACAAGATGTGTGGCCAACAGTGAAATTCTTCAGGATATCCTGCGCGACTATGTAGGTTTCGATGGTATGGTGGTGAGCGACTATACCGCCATCGACCAGATTCCAGGCATCGACTCCACCGTAGCTAAGGCAGCTGCTGCCATCAATGCAGGCAACGATGTCGACTTCCCCTTCGGTGCCAATTACCAATATCTTCAGGAGGCCATCGACAAGGGGCTTGTGAAGCCCGAGGTGCTGGAGCGTGCTGTTAAGGATGTACTCCGCGTGAAATTCCGCGCAGGACTATTTGATAAGGAGAATGCCTATCTTTATACGAAGGAGGATATCAAACTCGACACACCTGAGGAGCGCCAGACTGCCTACGACATCGCCAGTCAGTCTGTAGTGATGTTGGAAAACAACGGTGTGCTGCCTCTGAAGGATGTGAAGAACGTTTTGCTCACGGGTCCTAACGCCAATTCCATCTGGGCCATGTGCGGCGACTATACCTACCCCGCCATGTCGTACTTCTGGAAGATGAAGGATTACACATCAGAGGATCCCCATATCGTTAAACTTCTTGAGGGTATGACCTCCCGCAAGCCAGAGAGCTTAAATGTGACCTACACTCGTGGCTGTGATTGGACGGAGGAGATTGAGACGAAATTCAGCGAGTTGGGCGATGCCCGCGCCTGGGAGTATGCGTTGCTACACCGCAAGGTTGACGCCGGTGAGAAGGCTGACAAGCAGGAAGCGCTGAAAATGGCCCAGCAGGCCGACGTGATCATCGCTGCGATGGGTGAGAATGTGATGCTCTGCGGTGAGAACCGCGACCGTCAGGGTCTGCGTCTGCCTGGCAAGCAAGAGCAGTTTGTCGAGGAACTAGTCAAGACGGGCAAGCCCGTAGTGTTGGTAATGTTCGGCGGTAGAGCCCAAGTAGTATCAGGACTGGCAGAGAAGTGTGCCGCCGTGATTCAGGCCTGGTATCCGGGTGAGGAGGGCGGCAATGCCGTCGCCGACATCCTCTATGGTAAGGTGTCGCCATCGGCCAAGCTCTCCGTGAGCTATCCGAATACGGAAATCGACGAGATGATTTGCTACAACCGTTCTACGGAGAAGGATCCGCGCATCCAGTGGCCTTTCGGCTACGGTCTGAGCTACACGACATTTGACTATAAGAACCTGAAGATAGCGGCTGAGGCCTCAACAGCTGACGAGAGCATCAGCCTAGAGTTCGAGGTGACAAATACAGGAAAGGTGGCTGGCGACGAGGTGGCTCAGATATATCTCTCACCCACAGCCGACGACCAGCAGATCCGTCCAATCCAGTTGCAGGGTTTTGCCCGTGTGTCGCTCCAGCCAGGAGAGACCAAACCGGTGAAAGTGAAGCTCTGGACAGAGCAGTTCGGCTATTACAGCCATCAGGAGCAACGCCAATGGAATATCCAGTCGGGCACGTTTATCGTGAAGGTCGGCGCATCGTCGACCGACATCCGACTGCAAGAGCAGGTGACGCTGAAGGGTGAGCCTGTGGTGAAACCCATCAGAGCCCACTACCTATCGCTTCTTGAACAATAACGTAGCGAGGAACCCAATCAGGAAGATGGTCGTAGTGCCGAGCACGATGGCGAGATAGCCATGCAGATGGATGCCTGGCAGATGCCACATATCGGCCAGCGAGATCCACGCAATCACAAGTACACCGCACACGCAGCCAAGCAGGGCTGCTGTGCGGTTGATTGTTTGTGGGATACAGCCCAGCAAGAACAGTCCCAGCATACCGCCTGAGAAGATGCTCGACAGCGTCCACCAGGCATCGATGATGCTCTCGACGCTCAGCATAGCGATGGCCACAATGATGCCCAACACGCCGACGATGACACTTGAAAAGCGGAGCACGGCCAGATGATGGCGATCTGTAGCGCCTCGGAAGAAAGGTTTGAAATAGTCTGTCAGGACGATGGTGGCCGCAGAGGTGACGCTCGTGGATACGGTGCTCATACCAGCTGCAAAGATCGAGGCGATGAGCAGGCCACGAAGACCCACAGGCAGTTCGCTGACGATGAAGTGCGGAAACACATAGTCGGGCTTGGCGGCAATCTCGGCAGGCAGCAGTTGCGGGTTAGCGGTATAATAACTATAGAGAGCAGAACCAATAAGGANNGAACCAATAAGGAAGAACAGGGCCGACACGGGAATGAAGAGATAACCGCCGAAGAGGGCCGAGAAACGGGCATCGCGGTCGGTCTTGGCAGCATGGTAGCGCTGCACGTAGTTCTGGTCGATGCCGTAGTTCTGCAGGTTGATGAAGATGCCATAGACAAGACAAATCCAGAACGTCGACTTCGTCAGGTCGAGGGAGAACTCACCCAAGGAGAACTTGTTGCCTGTGGGGGCGTTGATGGCCAGGTTGAAGGCCTGCATAGGACCCTCTGGCATACGGAAGAGCAGCAGCCCCAGGCACAGCACAGCGCCTCCGATGAGGATGACACCCTGGATGGCATCAGCCCAGATGACTGCCTTCAAACCACCCAACATCGAATAGATGATGATACCAATGGAGGTGAGGATGATAACCAAATGGATATCCCACCCCATGAGGATATACATCGGCACGGCCAACAGGTAGAGGATCGACCCCATACGGGCGATCTGTGTCAGCAAGTAACAGGCCGAGGCATAGAGGCGTGCCCAGACGCCGAACTTCTCCTTGAGGAAGGTATAGGCAGACACTGAACCGCTTTTACGATAGAACGGCACGAAGTATCTGGCGGCGAAATAGCTGGCGATGGGGATAGAGAGCGAGAAGACAAACGCATTCCAGTCGGCTGCAAAGGCCTTGCCTGGATAGCCGATATAGCTGATGCTCGACACATAGGTAGCGAAGATCGACATGCCCACCACCCAGCCGGGGATGGAATGGCCTGCCGACGTGAACTCATCGGCAGAGCTCCCTTTGCGGAAGAAGCTACAGCCGAATATCACCACGCCCAAGGTGAAGACCAGGAATACGATGAAGTCTATCGTATGCATAGCTTCCCGTTTTCGAGGGGTAAAGCAGCGAGTGCCATGCGAATCTTCTCTCTTTCCGGTGGGTCGAACTTATAGAAGGGCGAGGCCACGAAGTCATCGTTGATGATGCCCAGCAGCGACAGCGCACATTTCAGGCCTTTCAGATAGCTGGAGCCGTGCTTGCCGACAGTATAGATTGTCGTCGAGATCTGCATAATATACTGCTGGAACTGACGGACACGCTGAAGGTCGCCGCTGTGGGCGGCCTCATATATGGCCACATAGAGTTCAGGGAACATGTTGGCACCGCCGTTGATACCACCGTGTGCTCCAAGGAGTACGCACTCGCCCGTAATCTCCTCAGGTCCGACGAGCATCGCAAAGTCCTGACGCTCATGCATCTTGTACATCACCGACTGGAAGTAGACAGCATTGGCCGAAGAATCCTTGAAACCGATGACCTGCGGATTTTGAGCGATGCGTCGCACGGTGTCAGGGGCAAAGCTCACCTTCACATGACTCGGCATGTTATAGAGGAACACGGGCAGGGGCAGTTGCGGCACCAGCTCTTCGTAGAACTGGGCCAGTTCAGGTTGTCCTGTTGCGAAATAATAGGGTGGCGCACTCACCACGCCGTCGGCTCCGCAGTCGGCAGCGACATGCGCCAGCCGGATGCTCTCCACGATACTGGTATCGGTGATACAGGCCAGCAGGGGCAGTCGGCCGTGATTGATACGGCAGGCCTCACGAATCATTTGCTTGCGGACATCGTAGCTCAGGCTCTGTTCCTCGCCCGTAGTGCCGAGGATGAACAGGCCGTGGACACCGCCTGCGATGAGGTGTTCTATCAAACGTTCGAGGCTCTCGATATCAAGGGTCTCATTATCTATCAAAGGGGTTACAAGTGGTGGAATGATGCCACAAAGGGGGTTGTTCTGAATCATTTGCTTCGATATTTTTCTTTATTGACGCGTCAACGGAAGATTTGTAACGTTCCGAGGGGGTACAAAACAGACGAACCATAGTCTTAATTATATAATAGGTATATCAGATGAGACAAAAGATAAGTGCTTTGGTCCTTTTCTGCCTGTGCAGCCTCAGTGCATGGGCACAGGATAATAATACCCACCGTCTGTATCTGAGCGGCACAGGCTGTGACGATATGGTGAAGTGGGATTTTATGTGTTCCGACGGTCGTAACAGTGGGAAATGGACGAAGATCGGAGTGCCCTCATGCTGGGAACTACAGGGCTTCGGCACTTACCAGTACGGCATGCGCTTCTACGGCAAGGCCACACCTGAGGGCATTGCCGACGAGAAAGGACTGTATAAAACGACATTCACGTTGCCAAAGGCATGGGATGGCTGGCAGATACAGCTGGTGTTCGAGGGCGTCTTTACGGATGCCAATGTCACCATTAATGGAAGGAAGGCCGGAAATGGCCTTTATCAGGGCGGTTTTACAAGACACACCATCGATGTGTCCGACCGTGTCTTCTTCGGCACCAGGAAGAACCGTCTGGAGGTAGAGGTGTCTAAGGAGAGTGCCAACCCTCAGGTGAACCTCGCCGAGCGCAGGGCCGACTATTGGAACTTCGGCGGCATCTGGCGTCCCGTGTTCATCGTTGCCAAGCCTGCCCGCAACATTCAACGTGTGGCGATTGATGCCAAGGGCAACGGTTTCTTTTCAGCCGATGTCTATCTGAACCGTGCCGTCGACGGTAGTACAGTAAGCGTAAGTGTCACAGACGCGAACGGGAAAAAAGTGGCCGAAAGCCCCTCCTTCTCCATCGCCAGCGACAAGGCGAGGGTAGAATTCCGCATAGAAAAACCCAAGCAGTGGAATGCCGAGGAGCCAAATCTCTATACGGCCGTATTCAAGTTGGCCGACGCCGAAGGCAAGACGCTCCATATGGAGCGTCAGAAATTCGGATTCCGCACCATCGAATACCGTCACACGTATGCCGGCGATGAGGAGGACGGTGTGTTTATCAATGGTCGGAAGGTCATCATGAAGGGTGTAAACCGTCATTCGTTCCGTCCGGAGAGCGGCCGCACGCTGTCGAAGGCCAAGAACATCGAGGACGTGAAGCTCATCAAGTCGATGAACATGAATGCCGTGCGCCTCTCCCACTACCCTGCCGATCCGGAGTTCCTGGATGCCTGCGACTCGCTGGGTCTCTATGTGGAGTGCGAACAACCAGGCTGGCACCAAGCCCATGAGACCATCGTAGGTTCGCAGATTGTGGAGGAGATTGTGACACGCGACGTTAACCACCCATCGATTATCTTCTGGAGCAACGGCAATGAGGGCGGCTTCAATGAAGAGCTCGAGCCGGTATTCGCCAAGTTCGACCCCCAACAGCGCGTGGTGCTCTATCCCTGGGCCAACCGCAATGGTTTCGAGACCAAGCATTACCGTTCTTGGGGCGAGACGGCAGAATTTATGCGTAAGAAAGAAATCTTCATGCCCACAGAGTTTCTGCATGGCCTTTATGACGGTGGTCATGGGGCAGGACTGAAGGACTACTGGAAACTGATGATGTCGAATCCCCGTTGTGCTGGTGGTTTCCTTTGGGACTTGATGGATCAGGCCGTGGTCCGTACTGACAAGAACGGCATCCTCGATCCTGTGGGCAACTTCGGCTCCGACGGTATCGTGGGGCCCCATATGGAGAAGGAAGGCAGCTATTATACAATCAAAGAGGTGTGGAGTCCTGTACAGGTGATGTCATGGGACACCGACGGCATCCGTATCAAGAACTACTATGACTTTACCAATCTGAAGGATTGTAAATTCAGTTATAAACTTTTGGATATGCCTGCCTATGGTGAGACGGATGTCACAGTCATCAAGGAAGTCATGCTCCGCTCGTCTGACATTGCACCAGGGAAAACAGGTCAACTCAAAACCGAAAGGTCTGATGCAGATGTGAGACAGTTGACCGTCACCGACCCGCATGGTCAGGAGATCTTCACATGGAGCCACAAGAATATAACAAAAGCAGGCAATTTCAACAAGCCCCGTCTGCGCGAAAACACACAGAAATACGCGTATACTGAAGATGCAGACCTGCTGCTGATTCAGCACGCCAACCGCCAATACACATTTAGCAAAAAGACGGGCCGATTGATGGAAGTCAGCGTCGACGGTAGAAAGCTGTCGTTTGGCAATGGGCCCCGTTTCATCGCGGCAAAGCGTGCTGACCGCTCAGACGACGGTTTCTATAACCACGACGACAAACAGGCGTTCCAAAAGAAGACGCAATACACGGAATATGCCGACCAAGGGGCTTTCGACGGTTTCACCATCAGAGACAGCACGCTTACTGCCAATTATCGTCACGGCACCCTCAATAAGGTGACTTGGCGTTTCCTCTCGGATGGTGGTTTGTATATGAATGCTGACTATGACTTCAACGGCGTGGTCGACCTGATGGGTGTCTGTTTCGATTATCCAGAGCTGAAGGTGAAAAGCAAGCAATGGGTGGGCAATGGCCCTTACCGTGTGTGGCAGAACCGCTTGGAAGGTCCACAGTACGGCTATTGGCAGAACGACTACAACGACCCCGTTCCAGGCGAATCGTGGGAGTATCCTGAGTTCAAAGGCTATTTCTCGAATGTCAGTTGGATGAAGTTCCTGACCACGGAAGGACAATTTGGTATAGAGGTCATGAACCATAAGATCGGCGTGTTTACGCCTCGTGATGGCCGGGACCATCTGCTCTACGACCTGCCAGAGACAGGCATCTCCATCCTGCGCTTCATCCCTGCCGTTCGCAATAAGGTGAACACCACCGATCTGAACGGCCCCAGTGCCCAGCCCAATTGGAGCAAATGGAGTTCAAGTATCAATGCCATCCTAAGGTTTGAATGATATGAGGCGACTGTTATTGTCATTTATCATTTATCAATTATCATTTAGTGTCAGTAGTGCTGATACGCACAAGCCCTGGACCTTCTGGTACTGGATGTATGGTGCCGTTTCGGAAGCGGGCATCAAGGCCGACTTGCAGGCTATAAAGGACGCGGGGTTGGGCGGTTGCTATCTGATGCCAATCCGTGGTGCTGCCGAACATCCGGAATACGAAGGGAAGGCCGATGCGCTGAGTGCTGATTTCTGGCGGATGGTGGACCTTTCGCTCGCCTTGGCCGATTCCCTCGAACTGGGAATGGGTATCCATATCTGCGACGGCTTTGCCTTAGCGGGTGGCCCTTGGATATCGCCAGAGGAGTCGATGCAGAAGATCGTGTTCTGCGATACAGTCATCGGCGGCGGGGCGCACCGTTTGACCATGCCCAAGCCTCAGCATTATGAGAATTACTATGAGGATATCGCCGTCTATGCCATCCCCCTCGACCATCGTCCGACGCCCACCCCCCATCACCTCAGCTACTCCTCACAAGTAACGGTCAATGCGAAGGGGGTAATCTGTGCCGATGAGCCATGCTGGATTCAATATGAATTTGAAGCTCCTGTACTGGTACGCAACATCGAGATAGAGCCTTCAGGCACGAACATCCAATGTCAGCGACTGTTGGTAAAGGCCTCTGACGATGGTGTATTTTTCCACCCCGTGAAGCAACTTACGCCCCCTCGTCAGGGTTGGCAGAATACAGGCTATAATATCACCTTCTCCATCCCTCCGACAACGGCCAGGTATTTCCGATTCGAATGGACGCTAGAGGGTTCGGAGCCTGGCGCAGAGGATTTGGATGCCGCCAAATGGAAACCCGTGCTACGACTGAAGGGCATGAAGTTCTATAGTTGGGCGCTTATCGACAACTGGGAAGGCAAGGCCGGCTATGTCTGGCGCATCGCCCCAGAGGCTACGGAGGATGACCTGCCTTTTACCGACTTCCTTCGTCCACAAGATATCGTCTATACGAAGATGGATGGCGATGAGTTGTCCATCGACTTGCCGGAGGGCTCTTGGCGCATCCTCCGCATGGGACACACATCGACTGGTCATACCAATGCGACAGCTGGCGGAGCGAAAGGCTTAGAGTGCGACAAGTTCTCACGCAAAACGGTAGAGAAACAGGTTGACAACTGGTTCGGACTGTTTATGAAACGTCCTCACCATGAGGTGATAAAATATCTGCACGTTGACTCATGGGAGTGCGGCTCGCAGAACTGGAGCCCAAATTTCGCCCAGGAGTTTGAGCAACGCAGAGGCTATGACATCCTTCCCCTGTTGCCCATTTATGCCGGCGTGCCGATGCGAGGTGGCGAGGAGACGCTAAGGGATATCCGCAAGACCATCAACGAACTGGTTGACGAGGTATTCTTCACCACGGTGGCACAGAAGGCCAAGGCCTATGGGGTGCAGCTTTCTGCAGAGAGCGTTGCTCCTACGATGGTCAGCGATGGCATGGCACATTATAAATATGTGGACGTACCAATGGGCGAATACTGGTTGAACTCACCTACCCACGACAAGCCCAACGACATGCTCGATGCCATCAGCGGAGCCCATGTCTACGGCAAGAACATTGTGCAGGCAGAAGGTTTTACGGAGGTGCGTGGCGTCTGGGACGAGACACCCGCCAGCATTAAGGCGCTGTTGGATCGCAATTTCGCTTTGGGCATGAACCGTCTCTTCTTCCATGTGAACACCCATAACCCCTGGCTAGACCGTAAGCCAGGCATGACACTCGACGGCATCGGATTGTTCTTCCAGCGCGACCAGACTTGGTTTGAAGAGGCCAAACCCTTCATCGATTATATCACCCGCTGTCAAACGCTCCTGCAAATGGGCCAGCCTGTAGTGGACATCGCCGTCTATACGGGTGAGGATATCCCCTCCCGTGCCTTCACACCCGACCGCCTGGTGCCCATGCTGCCAGGTTTGTTTGGGGCCCAGCGTGTGTTATCTGAAAGACAGCGTCTCGCCAATCTCGGACAGCCGATGGAAGAATCGCCCGTGGGTGTGCGCCATTCTGCCGGCATTCTGGATTTGAAAGACTGGATCAATCCCCTACACGGCTATCAGTACGACTCGATGAACAGGGACGCCCTACTCAACCAGCCTTTCAACTACAAGGTTTTGGTAGTGCCTTCATGGGTTCTGGTTTCCGCCGAAGCCAAGAAGCGCATTGCCCTGCTGCAAAAGAAAGGAGTTCTCATCATCGACAAGCCTTACAAGAACAATTCTTTCGAGAAGATTATCCCTGATGCTATCCTACCTGAAGGCATTGCCTACACCCATCGTTCTGGTGAGGACTTTGACATCTACTTCCTCTCGAACCAGACAGACCAAAAGCAAACCTTCTCGCCAATCTTCCGTCAGAAACATGAAAAGGCTGTGGTTTACAATCCGCTGACAGATGAGAGTATTTCTTATGATGGCACCATCACATTGTCGCCCTACGGTTCGTTGTTCATCTGCCTGGGGACCACTTTTAATTCCCACGGCGGGAACAAAACATTCCCAGCTTGGGAACAAACTATTCCCAGCTTGGGAATAAATCCGCAGCCTTGGGACATTTCTTTCCAAGAGTCAGGCCTGACTCTGAAGAACCAGCAACTCTTCGACTGGAGTCTGCACGAGAATGACAGGATTCGCTATTTCAGTGGACACGCTCGCTATACGACGACTTGGGAACTGAAAAAGAACCAGGTACCTCATGGTCGTGCGTGGTTGTCACTACCCAACGTGAAAGATATCGCCCATGTAAGGATCAATGGCAAGGATTGCGGCATCGCCTGGACAGAGCCTTATGAGGTGGAAATCACAGGCGCTTTGCAAAAAGGCAAGAATACGCTAGAAATCGAGGTGGTGAACACATGGCACAATGCCTTTCGCGGAGCAGACCAAGGAAAGGCACCTTACGAGGGCATCTGGACGAATGCCAAGTATCGTACGAAAGGCGATGGCCTATTACCTGCCGGCCTCCTCGCAGAACCGGAAATCAAAACAGAGAAATAATATGAGAAAACTTATCTGCGCCATTGTTGCGCTTATAGGATTAACAGCAAATGCTAAGGTCAAGCTGCCTCAGTTCTTCAGCGACAACATGGTGCTGCAACAGCAGACGGAGTGTAACATCTGGGGATGGGCCGAGCCTGGCAAAAAGATTCAAGTGAACACTTCATGGGACAAGAAATCCCAGATGGCGACGGCTCGCAAGGACGGTTATTTCAGCGTGAAGGTGAAGACTCCAGAGGCCGGCGGCCCTTACACCATTGTCTTCAGGGATGGCGATGTCGTCATGCTGAACAACGTGATGATTGGCGAAGTGTGGATCTGCTCCGGACAGTCGAACATGGAGATGCTGATGAAAGGCTATAAGGCACAACCCGTTGAGGGTGGGACAGAAGAATTGCTCTTCTGCAAAGACAAAGAACTGCGCTTGTACTATGGCAAACGGTTGGCATCAATAGAACCCCAACAAGACCTCGCTGGCTCATGGCAAGAGGCAAATGCAGCCAGCGTACGTGAGTTCTCAGCGACCGCCTATTTCTTCGGCAAGGCACTGAGACAGACGCTGGGAGTGCCTGTAGGGCTGATCTGTACGGCCTTCGGGGGTTCTGCCTGTGAGGCCTGGATGGCGGCCGATTGGCTGAAGGCTTTCCCCAAGGTGCAGCAGACGATCACGGAAGAGGATGTGAAGAAACTGCAGCAGCGTTGTCCGACGGCATTGTACAACGGACAATTGCGTCCCTTGATCGGTTATGGTATCCGTGGTGCCATCTGGTATCAGGGTGAAGACAATGTGCCACGATATGATTTCTACGCACCCTTGCTGGCCAGTATGATTCAAGGCTGGCGGTCAGAATGGAAACAAGGCGATTTTCCCTTCTATTACTGTCAGATTGCGCCCTTCGACTATAGCGTCACCGACTGGGCTCTCTTCAATAGCGCCCTGCTACGCGAACAGCAGGAAAAAGTAGAAACGATGGTCGAAAACTGTCGTATGGCGGTGCTACTGGATACAGGCATCAAGGATGTCATCCACCCTCGCAAGAAGCGACTGGCAGGCGAACGTCTCGCCATCCTTGCCCTCGCAAACACCTACGACGTCAAAGGCCTGCCCGACTTCGCCAGATATAAGGAGGTGGCGTTTCAGAACGATACGGCTGTCGTCAGCTTCGACCGCTCGAAGGAGTGGGTCTATTTCGAGCACGGCGCCACATCGAAAAATTTTGAGGTGGCAGGCTCGGATAAGGTCTTCCATCCTGCAACGAAGGTGTGGGTGAGCCGCAATCGCGTCTATGTGATCTGCGACGAGGTGAAGAAGCCTGCGGCTGTGCGCTATGCCTTCAAGGACTGGGTGGAGGGTGACCTGATGCACGATGGTCTGCCCGTTTCGTCCTTTCGTACTGATAACTGGTAAACGATGATGAAAAGATTCCTCTCCATCCTCTGTCTCCTGAGCGTGTTCGCTGTCGTCAGTGCAGACTATATCCCACGCGACCTCGTCTGGACCTCGCAAAGCCGCAACTCCAGCGAGTCGATGCCCTGCGGCGGTCACGACATCGGCATGAACGTATGGGTGGAGAATGGCGATGTGCTTTTCTATATCCAACAGAGCGGCTGGTTCGACGAGAACAACACCCTTCTGAAGGCAGGCCGCTGGCGGCTCCATTTCAATGATAGGCCCTTCGACGGCAAGGATTTCGAGCAACGGCTATGTCTCGATGAAGGCGCCATCACAATCAAAGGCGGTGGTATGGAGGTAAGAATCTGGGCAGATGTGTTGGAGCCCGTCGTGTATGTTGCTTTGTCAAAGCAACAAGCAGGACGGGCCACGCTGAGTTATGAGAGCTGGCGCTACAAGGACCGCCCCGTAACGAAGGCCGAATGCCAGCAGTGCTCCTATAAGTGGATCATCCCCAAGGACTGCATGACTTTCGCCGACAGTATTGAGCCAAATGACTACTGGCTCACCTTTACACATAAGAACAGAGCAGAGACGGTCTTCGATTTTACCGTGAACCGCGAACGCCTTGAAAGCATAAAAGACCAGCTCTATAACCCTATTGGCAACCTACTGCTCTATGGCGAAATGACGGCGCCTGGGTTCCACTATGTGGGCACAACCGACGGCGTTTACGCCTCAACTGACTACCGCAGTTGGAACTATGTGTGTGACACACTGAAGAACAATGTCGTCAGCATCCGTATGAACCAGCTTCCACTGATTAGCCACGAGGAGTCGAAAAAGCGGAGCGCACAGTGGTGGCACAGCTTCTGGCAGCGCAGTTGGATAGAAGTAGACGATCATGTTCCTGACAATTGTCGCACAATGATTCGTAACTACGAATTGATGCGCTATCTGTTGGGCTGCAATGCCTATGGCCAATGGCCCACGAAGTTCAATGGCGGCCTCTTTACATTTGACCCCGTTTATGTGGACTCTACAGCCACTTTCACCCCCGACTACCGCAAGTGGGGCGGCGGCACGATGACGGCCCAGAACCAGCGGCTCGTCTATTGGCCCATGCTGAAGAGCGGCGACTACGACCTGCTCCGGCCTCAGCTCGACACCTACCTGCGGATGCTGCCCAACGCCATGGCGTGGTCACGCCAACATTGGGGACATGACGGAGCCTGCTTCAGCGAACAGATAGAGAACTTCGGACTTCCCAACCCTGCCGAGTACGGTAAGCATTCCGACGACAGCGACTGGGGCGTGGAGAACAACCGATGGTTAGAGTATGAGTGGGACACCGCCTTAGAATTTTGTCAGATGGCCCTACTGATGCGTCCGTGGTATCCGGATTCAACGCTGGATAAGTATCAGGCACTCATTGACGAGACCCTGCGCTTCTTCCCAAAGCACTACCCCAATTTCACTATCTTCCCTGGCTCAGGCTGCGAGACGTATAAGATAGCTCGCAACCCTGCCAGCACCATTGCCGCCCTCCATGCGATGCAGAACAGCCTCGACAATATTGGCATAGACATCAGCATCATTCCCGATATCCCCCTGCACGTCATCGGTTGTGACACCTGTATCGCACCTGCCGAGCATTGGGAACGCATCCAGAACACAGAGACGCCACAGCTCTATCCTGTCTTTCCATGGCGCATCTACGGTGTAGGAAAACCGCACCTCGACATCGCCCGCAACACCTATTACAAGGACCCCCACGCCTTGGAGATGCGCAGTACGAAGGGCTGGAAACAGGACAATATCTGGGCCGCTTGCTTAGGTCTGACTGACGAGGCAAAACGTCTGAATACCGAAAAACTGAGCAATGGTCCCTACCGTTTCCCTGCTTTCTGGGATGCAGGTTTCGACTGGGCACCAGACCATAATCGTGGCGGCGCCGGTATGATAGGCCTGCAGGAGATGCTGATCCAGGAAGATCTCAAGCACAACCCCATCCTCTTTCCCGCCTGGCCTCGTGAGTGGAACTGCCGCTTACGTCTCTACATCTCCGGCCAACGTTGCGTTGACGGGGAAATCAAGAACGGCAAAATCACTTATGCCATCGACGGCGTTGATTATTCTGACGATTATGAATAGATTCCTGCAACAACTCCTTATCTTGGCCTGCCTGTCCACTAACTGCGCCAGTGCCAAACTGGTCATCACCAAGACGCTCTGTAACTACCAAAGCGAACCCATGGCGATTGTGGATGGCAAAATCCGCGTAGGTTGGCAATATATCGACGACCAGAAGGCCACAGTCATGCAAGAGGCTTATCAGATCATCGTCACCGAACGCCACACCGGACGAAAAGTATATAATCTTCAAGTCACTACCGACCAGAGTCAGTTTGTCGAGCTACCGCAGTTGAAGTACAATACGTTCGGCTATCAGTGGAAGGTCAGAATCAGCCAAGGCGGCGTTTTCTCAGATTGGAGCAAAGAACAGACCATCCGCGTGATGCCTGAGCTAAACTCCCCGATGTGGATCGGTGCCATCACGAAGAAAGATGCACACATCCCTGAAGGCCGCTGGAGCAACACTGAATTTAAGAAAGACGCTTTCAAGGCCCAGTGGGCCGACATTGATACACTCTCTGCCAAGAGCATTTTCCTGCGCAAGAATGTCATGCTGGAGCGGTTTGGCGGCGACGGACAACTGAAGAAAATCACCGACGCTATCGTCTATATCTGCGGCCTCGGCCATTACGAGCTGTACATCAACGGCGAGAAGATTGGCGACAGCGCCTTCGCGCCCCTGTGGAGTGAATACAGTAAGACGGTCTATTACAATGTCTACGACGTCACGGCGGCTGAACAAAACACCAACGGTGTCAACGAGATTGCGGTGCTGCTGGGCAATGGTTTCTTCAACGTCCAGCGTGGTGGTCGCTACAGCAAGCTACAGACGAGTTTCGGTCCGCCGCAGCTGTTCTTCCGTATGGACATCACCTATGAAGACGGCAGGACGGAACAGATTGTCAGTGACCAAAGCTGGAAGTGGGCTTTGAGTCCGATCACGTTCAACAGTATCTACGGCGGCGAGTCGTACGATGCCCGACAGGAGACGAGCCCCCACTGGAAACCCGTCGTCATTACAGAAGGACCTGAAGGCATCCTCCGCCCAGAGATCTGCCAGCCCGTGAAGGTGATGGAGCACTATGACATCGCCTCATGGAATCCGGCGACATCCGTTGCCGACATGGGGCAGAACCTCGCAGGCTTCCCGGAAATCTCCGTCAGCGGACAACGCGGACAGAAGGTGAAGTTACTTGTGTCCGAACGGCTCACCTCGCAAGGTACCTGCGACCAGAGTCAGACAGGTCGGCCACATTACTACGAATACACATTAAAAGGCGAAAGTCAGGAGTTGTGGCACCCACGTTTCTCCTATTACGGTTACCGCTATATTCAGGTGGAAGGGGCTGTGCTCGAAGGACAACCGAATCCAGATCACCTGCCTGTGATTCATTGCCTGAGAAGTTGCTTTGTCTATAACTCCGCTGCTCAGGCTTCCTCCTTCTGGTGTAATGACGACCTTTTTAATAAAACCCATCAACTCATCGAGCGCGCTGAGCGCAGCAACATGCAGGCAGTGATGACTGATTGTCCCCATCGCGAAAAACTCGGCTGGTTAGAGCAGGATCACCTCTGTGGGCCATCGCTCTTCTATAATTTCGACATGACACGTCTTGTGCCGAAGATCATTCGTGACATCGTGGACACCCAGAAGTCCAACGGTATGGTGCCAACCACCGCCCCACAGTATGTCTCTTTCGGCAACCTCTTCGATGACTCCCCTGAATGGGGCTCCACACTGATCATTCTGCCCTTCCAATATTATGATATGTATGGCGACTCAACACTCATCATCGACAACTACGTGCCGATGCGCCGTTATATGGACTATCTGACCTCACGCGCCGAGGATGGCATCGTGAGTCACGGCCTCGGCGACTGGTACGACTACGGCCCTGGGAAAGCCGGATTTTCGAAGAACACGCCTGTTCCACTTGTGGCGACGGCCCACTATATCTATGATCTACAACTCATCACTGAGGCCGCACGAATGACAGGCCATCAGGCTGACGCGAAAAAATATGGTGCGCTCTATCATAAGGTGGTAGAATCCTTCAATCGTCACTTTTACAAGCCCGACTCCTGTTACTACGGCTCGGGCTCGCAGACCTCGAACGCCCTGCCATTGTTCCTCGGCATCTGTGGCGAGAATAAAGCCGCCGTGCTGCGTAGTCTCGTCGAGGACATCCACGCCCACGGCGACCGCCTGACCACAGGTGACATCGGCAACCGCTATCTTTTCCGCGTACTGGCCGACAACGGTCAGAATGCACTGCTCTTTAAGATGCTAAACCACGAAGAGACGCCTGGCTACGGCTTCCAGATAGCCCATGGCGCGACGACGCTCACCGAACAGTGGGATCCGCGGGAGGGGGCTTCGGAAAATCACTTCATGCTGGGGCAGATCGACGAGTGGCTGTTCCGCTCGCTCAGCGGTATCCGCCAGCAGCCCGGCACCCATGGCATGCGTCACCTCATCGTTGACCCACAACCCGACTGCGGTATCACCAATGTCCGCACCACCATCCACACGCTCTATGGCGAGGTGAAGATGGAGAAGCATTGGAGCATACCCACCGACAGCAATCTCAGAGTAACTATCCCTGGCGGCTGCGACGTCCGGATACGCCGCCCTGGTGAGGTTCTATGATAATCCTTCGATCTCGCCATTCACAATGGTGATGCGCTCAGCTTGCGGACTCTTGGGCAGTCCAGGCATTCGGAGCATATCGCCTGCGATGGCTACTATCATCTCGCTGCCACAGTTCAAGATGACATCGCGAATACGGATGGTAAAGCCCTCGGGCGATCCATAACGGGTGGAATCAGCCGAGAAGGAGAACTGTGTCTTGGCGATACAGACAGGATAGTGAGCAATAGCACCATCGTCATCGGTGAAGGTAGCCCGCAGAGACTCAAGTTTCTTTTTTACCGTCTTGCCGTACTCTACTGCCGATGCGCCATAGATACGCTTGCACACCTTCTCAATCTTATCCTCCAGACAGTCGGCCTCCTTATAGGTGAAGCGGATGGGAAGGGGGTGTTGCTTGTCGATAGTATCTACCACCTTCTGTGCCAATTCCACAGCACCCTCACCACCTTTCAAGAAAGCCTCGTTGACGGCAAATCCCACACCCAAGTCCTCACAGTTCTTGCGTACAATGTCAATCTCTTCGTCGAGATCGAAATCGAAACGGTTCAAGGTCACGACAACGGGCTGTCCAAAGCCCTGCATATTGTTGATATGACGGTTCAGGTTCTTCAGGCCTTCCTTCAGTCCCTTGGCATTCGGCTCTTTGATATGGTCAAGATCCACGCCACCATGCATCTTCAAACCCTGGGTAGTAGCCACAATCACCACCAATCGAGGCTGCAGGCCAGCCTTCCGGCACTTGATATTAAAGAACTTCTCTGCACCGAGGTCAGCTCCGAAACCAGCCTCTGTGACCACATAGTCACAATAGCTCATCGCCATCTTCGTGGCCACTACACTCGAACAGCCGTGGGCAATGTTGGCAAAGGGTCCGCCATGAATAAAAGCCGGTGTGTGTTCTGTCGTCTGCACCAGATTGGGCGCAAGGGCATCGCGTAATAAGACAGTGATGGCACCAGCCACACCAAGGTCTTTTACGCGAAAATGTTTGCCATCGGCTGTGACACCCAGCACGATATTCTCAATGCGACGCTGTAAATCCTCCTCACTAGTGGCCAGACAAAGAATAGCCATCAGTTCTGAGGCTGGAGTGATGTCGAAACCCGTCTCAGAGACCACACCATCACCTCTCAGACCTGTTACGACATTACGCAAAGCCCGGTCGTTGACATCGAGCACACGTTTCCAATAGATCTCACGCAAAGAAAAGCCTTCTTTGCGATGCTGGTAGAGATAGTTGTCAAGCAAGGCGCTGATGGTGTTGTGGGCTGAGGTCACGGCGTGGAAGTCGCCCGTGAAGTGAAGATTGATCTTTTCCATCGGCAATACCTGAGCATAACCACCACCGGCCGCACCACCCTTAATGCCGAAACAGGGACCGAGCGACGGTTCACGCAGGGCAACGGCTGCTTTCTTGCCGATTTTGTTAAGACCCAAAGTCAGGCCGATGCTGACGGTAGTCTTACCAATACCAGCCTTCGTCGGACTAATGGCCGTCACAAGAATCAGACGACTCTTCTTGACCTTTTCCTCATCAATGAGTGTCACAGGCACTTTAGCCATATAACGTCCATATGGCTCTATCTTCTCGGGGGCAATTCCTAACTGTGCTGCGATGTCGCCAATTGGCTTCAGCTCGCATTCCCGTGCAATCTGTATGTCGGTCTTCATAATTGATAATGTTAGTCTCTTTTTCAAATAAAAAACAAGCGATGTAGCAAATGTTACACCGCCTGCTTTTCTTAATACTCATCCTCGTTGAAAACTTGGTTTCCGACGATTCTATACTGATTTTCAATCACTTGCATCATTCTTAACTATTTTTAGCCAAATTAACCGCACGGTCTAAGGAGGTCAGAGGCGATTCGTTGGCGGGTTCGACAAACTTATTACCTATTCTCATTTGCTTCTTTGCGAGGGCAAAGATACAACAATTTATTCAAAAAGGCAACATTTGGGTTAAAAAATGAGAGCCTATATATTATAAATAAGGTGAAAATGGCAAAAAATTGAGTCTTTCGTGTCTTAATTCGTTTAAAATTCGTATCTTTGTGGCGTGATTCGTATGAGTCACGAACTTTTATTGCTCAATCTCTCACTCGAACTTGCACCTCGGAAGAGACTTACGAGCAAATTCTAATCAACGTTGAAGCTGTGCCTTATGGCGCAGACTTCACCATAGTTGATTAGAGGCAGTGCAAGGCCTGAGTGAGAGTATGGACGGGGCCTGCGCTTTCTTTATGCCCATATTGTTTGCGCTCGGCTCGCGTTCGGATAGTAAACAATTAAAGTAGTATGGACAAATTACCCTATAGAGAATTCCTGGCGATGATACAGGAGCGGACCCGCGAGGCGGATGTCCCCTACAGTGGCAGTTTCGAGTTGACACCGCTGTGCAACCTCGACTGCAAGATGTGCTATGTGCATCTGCAAGACCCGTCGGTGCGGCATCGGATGCTCTCGGGCGAGCAATGGATATCGCTCATCCAGCAGGCCATCGACGAGGGCATGATGGAGGCGCTGCTCACGGGCGGCGAGGCCATGACGCACCCCGCCTTCTGGGATATCTATATGTATCTTATCAACCACGGCATCGTCACCCAAGTGAAGACCAACGGCCTGCTGCTCAACGAAGAGGCTATCAAGCGATTCCAGCAGTATCCACCTTATAAACTCGACATCTCCCTCTATGGCTGCGACAGCGAGTCGTATGTAGCCGTGACAGGCGTGGATGCCTACGAGCAGGTGGTGAGCCATATCCGGATGGCCGTCGAGGCTGGACTGACGATTCAGATCATGGTGACGCCCAGCAGTTATATGTCGCCATGGACGGAGCGGGTGATGAAGTTAGCGGGGACGTTTGGTGTCAGTGTGATGGTGAATGGAGATCTGATTGACCCGCACGAGAATACAGGCAGGAAGAAGGCAGACTTTGACCTCAGCCTTGAAGAGGACATGATAATCAAGGAGACGAAACAGGAGATACTGCCCCCACTGTACGACGCTGCCGACCATGAGTTCTTTATGAAGCGCAGGAACCGCCCCGTGCTGTCGGACAAGGGATTGTATTGCAGTGCCGGGCGCTCAGGGTTTGCCATCAACTGGGATGGAGCATTGCTGCCCTGTCTTGCCTTCCCCCGTGATGTAGTTTGCGCCTATCCGTTACGCGACGGATTCCATCAGGCATGGTGCGAGGTGAACGAGGCGGTGAAGAACTACGAGGTGCCCAAGGCATGCCACAGTTGTGAATTGAACGACAAGTGTCATTATTGCCCGATGAATCATCCGAAGGTGGCTGCCAAGCACCAGTGTGACCCAGATTATTGCAACTATCTGAAGGCAAGATATAAAGCGGCGGAAAAGACTAAAAAAGAAGATTAACGACCGAAAGGTCATATTGTATAACAATTTAACTTAAAAAAGATGAAAACAGAAAAAATGACTTATGTGAAGCCGACCGTGCAAAAGGTGGAGTTCGACTTCAAGACCAGGATTGCAGCGTCGACTTGTTCAGATTATTACGATCAGTGTGATGATGGAGATCCAGCATGCGCGATCCTGTGATGAAAAAGCAATGAGTGAACTGCAATTAAACAAAGACTTTGTACTCCGTAAGGTGTGCGGTCTGAATGTCGTACTGCCTACGGGGACGAACGTCAAGGACTTTGGCGGTGCACTGAATCTAAACGATACTGCTGCGCTGATCTACGAGCAACTGCAAGCTGGCAAGACCGTCGAAGAGACGGTTTCCGCCCTGGTGGCGGCGTATGACGTGACGCCAGAGACGGCCCTCGCCGATGTGCAGGAAACCATCGAATCGCTGCGGGAGGCAGGCGTAGTGGCCTGACGATGTTGAGCTACTTCGAAATCGTAGGGGAGGCCATACGGCGAACTGCAAACGAAGAGAGTGTGACATTGCCCGTGAATGGGCATAGCATGCTCCCTTTCGTTGTGGGTTGGCGTGATTGCGTCATCTTGCAGAAAGCGGCTCATCCTAAAGTCGGCGATGTCGTGGTGGCTTGGGTAGAAGGTCGCCGCTATGTGTTACACCGCATCATCCGTATCGACGGTGAGCGTGTCACGCTGATGGGCGACGGCAACCTGAGAGGTACGGAAACGTGTACGCTCAGCGACGTGAAGGCATTGGCCACGCATGTCGTCGATGTCAAGGGCAGGGCACATGATTTATACAGCAAGTGGCGAAGGTGTACAGCAAAAGTCTGGTGGTATATACGACCCATGAGGCGGTACCTGCTGGCCATCTATCGCCGGACAAATAACATACATTATATTTAGCCCATGCACGAATACTACTTTGCCAACTATCGCCTGCTGGTGGATGATGCCATCAGTAACAGCGATTGCATGGAATATCTTGCCGGCTTCAGCAAGGTGATGCCTGCTACCCATACCTTTACTATTCACATGGGCGACGAGGCACTGCTCGACCATAAGTTCTCAGAGGCCACCACATTTCCCATTGTCTGCACGACAGACAGTTTTAATATCCACGACACACAGAACTCATGGGCTTTCGTTTCTTTGATGAACGAAAAAAACGCCAGGTACAACATTAAGCATGTGTTGATGTGTGCCAGAGATTATAGCGAGATGACGCTATACATCTCACGACAACCTTACTTTTATGAAAAGAAAAAAGAGTGGAGGATGCCCTGGATTCCCATGTCCTCTGCTATTCGTGCCGCCTGTGAGGCTGGCATGACGATGCGCGACGGGATGCCCCTGCACGCCTCGATGGTAGAGAAGGACGGCTATGGCGTGGTGTTCCTTGGACCATCGGGCATGGGCAAATCGACACAGGCCAAGCTGTGGGTGGAGCATCAGGGTGCCGACTTCATCATCGGCGACCGCCCAGGTCTTCGCCGTATTGATGGCCAATGGATAGGCTTCGGCATGCCGTGGGACGGCAAGGACGGCATCCATCAGCAGAAGCAAGTGCCCATCCGCGCACTCATCTCCTTGGAGCAAGCCCCTGAGAACAGCATCCGCCGCCTCACGAAGCAGGAGGCGATGATGGTGCTGCTCAATCAGGTGATGATGCCCATGTGGGACGATGCCGCCATGGCGCTGCTCACCCCCCTGATGGGCCAGCTCGCCACCGAGATACCCTTCTATCATCTGAAGAACCTGCCCAACAAGGAGGCGACAGAACTGACACGGGAAGCAATCAACTTTATAGTCTAACTCGTATTGGAATCATAAGATTAAGTCTGGACGCAATGCACGAGAATACAGAACTAAACGTGCAATCCACGACTCCTTGTTTGCTGGCATTCCTCCTTCATGTCTTGAACAATGTAGGAGAGCTGTCCTTTTACTCGCTCACACTCATCAGATTTCAAGAAGGGAAGTGATGCATTAAGTACTGTGCCAGCAGCTTCCTCTTTGTCAGGCTGACTATTCATGTAGCGTTTGACATCGCACTCCTGACGATAGCTGAAACTACGATAGCCAGACTGAATATAATCAATAACAGCCTTAACAGCACCTCTTAGCAGTTCAGAGAGAGTTGACAGATAATGACCAAGCCGCTCGCGATAATCATTGATGATGCTATCCTTTAGACGGATAATCCTATCTTTCTCTTGATTATCCTGCTGATGGCGGAATACCTCACCCTTATACTTGCCCTGCAGATCCTCAATTTGTCTATCCTTCTCTGCAAGTTGCTGGATATGGTGGTTGCGTTCAGCATCTAAAGCCTTTTGGTATTGACGCTGCATGGCTGTTTTTTGCTTTGGCAATTCCTCTTTCAGCCGCTTATTCTCCTTCTCCATTTCAGCATACTTGCCCTTACCGAAAAGGTTGGCCACTCCAGAAACGATGGCATTGCCGTTCTCTGTATTCAGTCTATCCCGTTTCTCGGCAATCTCGT